>Ga0129310_1001976_pt1 | contig 16367 bp, 17 predicted proteins | sample Go1ome_2_FD_94433 | JGI IMG/M metagenome (GOLD analysis project Ga0129310, IMG submission 94433) | Western lowland gorrila individual fecal microbial communities from Wisconsin, USA - Go1022A metagenome | ecosystem: Host-associated > Mammals > Digestive system > Large intestine > Fecal | place...
CGCAGATGAGCGCAAGCTCTACGATATGCTTAAACACGACCTACTTATCCCGCTGAAGGATGGCGACATAGACGCTGCCAACGCTGCATCGCTGACAGGAAAATTGTTGCAGATGAGCAATGGCGCGGTCTATGACGAGAACGGTAAGGCGCGAATCCTGCATGACCACAAGCTGGAGGCACTGGAAGACCTCATTGAAGCCGCCAACGGCCAGTCGGTGCTGGTGGCGTACTGGTTCAAGCATGACCGGGAGCGCATCATCAACCATCTGGAAAAGCTCAAGATCCCGGTGCGCGACATCAAGACCAGCACCGATATCAAGGACTGGAACGGCGGCAAGATTCCGGTCGCCCTGATCCACCCGGCATCGGCCGGACACGGTCTGAACATCCAGCAGGGTGGACACATCCTGATCTGGTTCGGTCTGACATGGAGCCTTGAACTCTATCAGCAGACCAATGCCCGCCTTTGGCGGCAGGGCCAGACACAGGTCGTCACCATCCACCACATCATCACCAAGGACACGGTGGATGAGGACGTGATGGCGGCCCTTGAACAGAAAGACATGACACAAGAAAAGTTGATTTCTGCCGTAAAAGCACGGCTGGAGGAATGACAATGGAGAAGATTTTGTTTTTGAACGAGAAAGACCGGAATGCCGACCGTGATCTCAAACACAGCGGCTACCGCTACAAAACTGCCAAGCCGGTAACGGGTTTGAAACCCAAACGCGATGAGGTCGGTTTCACGATCCCTTATGCGATGTTCCGTCCTATCCGGGAACCGGGCTTGCTCTGCGAGCTGCTGGGAGACAACCCGGTACGCCGCACCGCCGACCTCAAGATGAACTTTGACTTCCTGGTCAAAGACCTCTACGAGAATGAGGTCAGTCGGCTCATGTATGTCGTCCGTTTGGAGGAACTTCGCTGCCGGCTGATTTTCAGCAGCGAAGACAGGGCATGGGAACGCTACAACCGTTTGCGAGAAAAGGGCCAGCAGGCAACCATGCCCAAGGTCACATCGGATGAGAGCCGTATGACGCTGCTCGACGCAATCACTTGGAAGTACGAATGGATTCAGCAGAATAAGAAACAGTGCTTCCGATTTGCCGAGGCGGTCTATGCGCGGCAGATGAAAGGTGAGACGAGCCAGTCCCGGTTTATCGAGGCGTTCATCCAGTATGCCGCAAACCTGCCGGAACCCAACCGCCGTCTGCTGGATGAGATGTATGAGCTGGCGTGGTACGACATCCAGCTCTATCCTTGCAGTCTTGAGGGCAAGCGGCTCGTGAAACCGTGGTACGACACAAAGGAGAGCAACAATGGAGAATGTTGACTACGCCGAGTGCTATGAAGAACTGGCAAATGCTATCGTTTTGCAGGCGTTCAAGGATTATCGGAAGGCACTGTTCAAGCTGGTGCAGGAGCCGGAAGAATGGAAACACCGGTCCAGCAAAAAGAAACTGGAGCGATTCTTCCACTCGAAGTGGTATCGCACCCTGACCGATCTGGACCCTGCAATCTTGATGCAGGAGGCAAAGCGGCAGGCAGATATCAATGTTGAACGCTGGGAGCGCGGCCGTGCAAAGGCGCAGGAGCGCGCCGCGAAAAAAGCTGAACAGATTTTTTCTGTTGCCGCGGCTATGTGATACACAACATCGGTCAGGAAGGAGGGCTTGACCATGAGCGAAGAAACACGGGTTCGCGATGTGAAGCAGGACTATATGGGAAAAGCCAGAGAACTGGCCGATTCCTATCCACAGCTTCTGGCGAGAAAGCAGGAGCTTAAGCGGCAGATCGACGAGTCCCATGCTTGGTTTTATACCCGGGACGAGGTCATCTACAAGCTATCGCAGGGCGCACATGAGCAGGGAGAGCGAGTCAAAACCAGCGGCACATCCAACCCGGTGGAGCGCACCGTCCTCAACTGCGACAAGGTGCTGGCATCCTTGAACCGAGAGATTCAGGAGCGCCGGGACGAGGAACTGATCGAGCCGTACCGCCGTGTCTGCGAGAAAATCGAGTTGTTCGAGATTGGACTGCGCAGTCTGCGCGGGCAGACACAGCTTGTTGCCCAGCAGCTCTTTGTGCAGCGGAAAGCCATCCCCACGGTGGAGGACAGCTCCGGCAAGGTGCTGGGGCGTAAAACCGTGGAGGCTGAACGGGAGAAGGCACTGGAGAAAATTGCGGTCGTCTTGGAATACAAAGACCGCATGAGGGGAGGGAAACAGAATGGCAAGACCGAGTATTCTGGGAAATCATCCGCCAACTGAAGCAGAGGTGAATCACGCACTTGAGTGCTGCAAGGCGATTCCCCACATTCGAGAGGAACTGCTGGCGATGGAGCAGGAAATGTCTGACATCAAGGAAAGTCTGAATAAAGCCGAGAGCCAGAACGAGCAAGAACTGTATGAATTCATGCTCGAAGAAAAGGAAAAGAAGTGTCAGCAGAAATGGGAGGCGCTGGAGAAGCTGATCCGTGCGATATGGGCAATTCCACATGCCAATGCAAGGGCGGCTGTTGCAGGTTTCTATTTGAAAGGCAAAGCCCTCAAAGAAATCTGTGATTCGCAGGACCATGTACTTGGAGTAAATCGTGCCCGACACTTCAAAAAGTTGGGCTTGGAGTTGCTTGCTTTGGAGCTGCGAAAACTTGAAGAAAAAAAGTTGAAATAGACCGCACATTTCTGGGGTTTATTGACATTTTCAAAGGTTTTCTGACAAAATCATTTCTTTACGGTACGTCCGCAATTTGGTATAATATAAACTGGAAAAGCTGGATAGAGAGCAGTGTGCCGAAGCGGTCAGAAGTGACCATGCTTCGGCTTTTTTGTTTCCATTTTCAATCCTCATTTTGCTTTGCCATCATACGCTTTGCTTTCATGCGTCTTTTCTCCTTGACGCTGACGCAGTTCTCTATCCGGCTTTTACTTTTACATCAACTTTCAATCTATCAGCCAACCGGCCACGAAAACGAGGTGAAGATATTTTGGGTCGCAAGAATAAAAACGGTCGTTCCAGACCTCATGTGAATAAATACATCAACCAGAAAGGGCGGCTGCTCCGTAAGCAGTCCATTGCCCGGCCCGCCGTCAAGGTGGCTCCCCAAGAGGCATCGCAGCAGGAGTCTTCCCAGCAGCAAGAGACACCGCAGCAAATGGTGCAGCGGTTCGAGATCTGGTTTGCCGAGCTGGGTGACCACTTCGGCAGTTCCGTGCAGAGCGGCAGCCGTCCGGTGCTGGTCATCAGCAACGATGTGGCGAACCGCTTCTCCAGCACCCTGACGGTGATTCCACTGACCACAGTGCAGAAAAAGCTGAATCTGCCCACGCACATTCAGATCGCAGAGGCTGACTGCCGGATGATCAACGACCACGCATATCTGCGCAACTCTGTCGCGCTGGCAGAGCAGGTCACGACCATCGGCAAGAACGCCCTGCTGAACAAGCTGGGCAGCCTGACTTCCACCGCCAAGCAGCGGGAAGTGGAGCGGGCAATCGCAGTGTTCTTCAACATGGGCACAACTGACACAGGCAGTAATACTGACATTACGAAGAAGGAGGCGAGAACGTGGTAGACATCAAGAACATCCCGGCAAAATTGAAGAGCGACTGCCGGTTCTGCGTCTGGAAATTTGAAAAGCGCAGCGGTCAGAAGACCAAGATGCCGTACAACCCGGCCAACGGTGACCGTGCCAGAATCAACGACCTGCGCACCTTTGCTGATTTCAAGACCACCCTCATGGCTTATGCGATGGGCGGTTATGACGGTATCGGCATCGCGGTCGGTAACGGCATCGGCGCATTCGATATCGACCACTGTATCCGAGAGGACGGTACGCTGAACGACACAGCAGCGACCGTCCTTTCTATTTTCCCTACGGCATACGTTGAGAAGTCTCCGTCCGGTAAGGGACTGCGAGGCTTTTTTTGTGTGCCGGAAGATTTTGTCTATGACAAGACAGTCTATTACATCAACAACCGCAGCAAAGGGCTGGAAGTGTACATGCCCGGTGCGACGAACCGCTTCGTCACCGTGACGGGAGATGTTTACCGCACAGGCGAGATTCCAAACGATGAAACAGCGATGACCACTTTGCTGGACTCGTTGATGAAGCGGTCGAAGCAGGTGCAGAACACACAGCTCCGGCATCACTCGTATCTGGACGATGACGCTGTCATTGCCCATGCAGAGGAAGCCGGCAACAGCGACAAGTTCAAGAGGCTCTTTGCCGGCGACTGGGAAGACCTGTACGACAGCCAGTCGGATGCGGACATGGCACTCCTGTCCATCCTCGCATTTTGGTGCGGCTGCGATGAAGAACAGATGGACCGCATCTTCCGAACCTCCGGCCTGATGCGTGACAAGTGGGATCGTCGGCAGGCTGGTACGACCTACGGTGCGATTTCCATCCGGAACACCGTCAACACCTGTGCTGCGGTGTATGTTCCGGTCAACGCACAGGACATCGTGGACGAAGAGTTCACCAGACTGGATGAAGATGAAGCATTCCAGCCTGACCTTTCCAAAATCACAGCAACGCTGGAGGAAATGGCTCCTCATACAAACCCGCGCTATGGCCGTGATGAAATCGGTATGGGCAATGCCTTTGCTGATTATTTCAAGTCCATTGCACGTTACAATAGTGAGCGCGGCATCTGGTATGTCTATGACGGTACTGTCTGGAGAGCCGATTCGGAAAATCTGCGTGTAGCGGAGCTGGCAAAACTGCTGGCGGACAAGCTGTATGTGTTCGCCCTGACGATTACTGAGGAGGATGCACGAAAGCGGTTCATCGACCGCGTGCGAAAGCTCCAGCTCCGCAGGAACCGTGACACAATGGTGAAGGATGCAAAGTCGGTTTATCCGCTTTCCATGAAGAATTTTGACAGAGACATCTATCTGTTCAACATGGCGAACGGAACACTGAATCTTCGCACCGGCGAATTCCGGGAACACCGGCCGGAGGACTATCTCACAAAGGTGTCCCCGGTGGAGTACGACCCGGATGCAAAGTGTGACCGCTTTGTCCGATTCATGGATGAAGTCATGATGGGTGACAAGGACACTATCCGATACACACAGAAAGCTCTGGGCTATGCCCTGTCTGGTGATACCCGAATGGAGTGCTTCTTTATACTTTATGGTGCGACCTCCCGAAACGGTAAAGGTACACTGATGGAGTCTTTTCTGCGGCTTATGGGCGATTACGGCAGAAACGCTGATCCTGTGATGCTTGCGATGAAGTTCAATGCCCAGAGCAACGGTCCTACCGAAGAACTGGCACGTCTGGCCGGCTCTCGTTTCGTCAATATCTCCGAGCCGGAGAAAAAGCTGACCATTGATGCAGCTCTGACCAAGCGTCTGACAGGTAATGACACGATCACTGCCCGTTTTCTGCATGAGAACTCTTTCGAGTTCCGGGCCAGCTTTAAGATTTTCATCAACACGAACTATCAGCCGAATATCACGGATCTGACCCTGTTTCATTCTGGACGTGTGAAGATGATTCCGTTTAACCGGCACTTCGAGGAGAGTGAGCAGGATAAAGGGCTGAAGGCATTTTTTGCGGAGCCGGAGAATATGTCCGGTATCTTCAACTGGGTCTACGAGGGTTTCAAGCTGTTCATCAAGGAAGGGCTGGAAATGCCACAGGCGGTCAAGGATGCCACGGCGGATTATGAGCTGGAATCCGATAAAGTTGGCCAGTTCTGCGCTTTGTGTCTTCAACACAAAAAGGGTGAAGAGCTGCGGAGTGCCGCCGTATTTGATATTTATATGCGCTGGTGTGAAGCAAACAACATCAAGGCTTTGGGCCAGCCGAACTTCAAAAAGGAAATGGAGCGGAGGTTTGTATATGAGATCCGCAGACCGTGGAAAGAAAAGGGCAACTCGACCACTTTCCTGAATGACTGTACTTGGGCACAGGAGGAAGAGGATGATGTGGGTGTCTTGACCGCTTCGGCTCCAGAACACATCGAAAAGTTGATTCAGAAGACGCAGGCGGCTGAGTTTTCGGAGGTCTAAACCTGTAGAAGATGCTCACGCCAGAACTTCTACAAAACAGGGAAAAGCATCTACAAAGAGAGCGTTTTGTAGATGAGAAATCGAGGATTTAAGATGCAACAGTCGCCCCAAGAAGGAAAAAACGCATTTTCGATGAAAAATGACCGATTTTTGCTTCTACAGAGCTTCTACAAAAATCAGAGTACTTGAAACACGAAAATAACGATTTTAAGCTGTTTTCTGTGCCTCTTTATTGCTTTTATTCTTTCTTGTAGAAGCTGTAGAAGCAAAATAGGTCAAGTAAAAAATATAAATCTCATATAAGAAAAACCAAAATTGGCTTCTACAGCATCTACAGAACAGAAAAATGATTGTGACTGAGATAGAAAACTCAGTTTGTGGAAAGAAGAAAATTGAATTTTTGTGAGAAAACCAGGACCTTTACGAGAAAACCAGAATCTTTGTGGGCATCTTTTGCGGCGGCTCGCTTTGTGGGAAACCAACAGGGCGGAGCTGCGGCAAGGGATGCCTGCTTTGATAATACATGAAAAAGGAGAAACAGAACCTTGAAAAACACAGGAGACTTTTTTGGACAGAACTTGGGTGGCTACAAGGACATTCAAGTAAAGCGGCTTATGCCACTCCCCGATAATGTGACGGTTATGGTTGTGGACACCGACAAGGAAAACAATGTGGTAATGCGTGACTGCGTTGAAACCTACGGGAGCTACTTCATTGCGGTGGTTGAGGAGAATGGCACCTTTGGCACCTATCCGTATGATATTTCGCTTGAGGGTGGCCTCGATATCCGCGCAAGTTTCGTGCCTGTTCGGTATTGCCCCAAGTGCGGTAAGCGTCTGAAGCCGCACATGGATGAAGGCGATACGGCATCGCTGTACTACACCTGCCGATGCTGCGGACACAAAGAAAAAGGCTGGAAAGATTTGGAGGAGGAAAAAGACCATGAGTAAGATCATCACCTGTGAGCAGGTCAGCAACGGTCACCCGGACAAGATTTGTGACCAGATCGCAGACGCCATTGCGACCGACATCCTCCAGCACGACAAGAACGCCCGTGTGGCAATCGAGTGTCTGCTGAAACGCAGCCAGCTCTTTATCGCCGGCGAGGTCACCACCGATTACCAGCCCAACTACCAGCAGCTTGTCCATGACGTCATCACCCGCATCGGTGCTGACAAGATGGGCTTTGATTTCCGGGAACTGCTCCGCATCGGCATCCTGGTTGATAAGCAGTCGCCGGATATTGCACTGGGCGTGGATAAGGGCGGCGCCGGTGACCAGGGCATCATGTACGGTTACGCCACCAATGAGACCGCCGAACAGATGCCGATCCCCTACATGGTCGCCACCAAGTTCCTGCAACTGCTGAAGAACCATCCGAGCAAGATGTTCCGGGCAGATGCCAAGGCACAGGTCAGCTACGACTACGACACCGGCCGGATCACCACCTTCCTCTGCTCTGTGCAGCATAGCCCGGATGTGGAGGTCAGCGACTTCCGACACATCATCGAATCCATGATGGTGCTGGCCGCCTGTGAATATGGGCTGGATGGGAACTTCGAGAAGCTGGTGAATCCCACCGGTCGCTTTGTCATGGGCGGCAGTTATGCCGACTGTGGTGTCACCGGCCGTAAGTTGGCGTGCGATACCTACGGCGGCATCGGTCGTATGGGTGGCGGCGCACTGAGCGGCAAAGACCCCACCAAGGTGGATCGCTCCGCTGCATACATGGCACGGAAGATCGCCAAGGACATCGTGCAGGCTGGCTACGCTGACAAGTGCGAAGTCCAGCTGGCGTATGCAATCGGTGTGGTACAGCCGGTGGGCGTAGCGGTGGAGTGCTTCGGCACGGAACACCAGCCGCTGGACTTCATCCAGGCTTACGTCAAGGACAGCTACGACCTGACTCCGCAGGGCATTATCCAGCGGCTGGGTCTGCTGGATGTGGACTACAACAAGGTCAGTGCCTACGGTCACTTCGGCAAGCCCGGCCTGCCGTGGGAGGAATGACCCATAACGAAAGCGTGACAATTTGTCACGGCATGAAAAAAGAGAGCCACCTTTTCAGGTGACTCTCTAGTAGTTAGTGCGGTGTCAAGCGATTGGTCTGGCCTGGGAGACAGTAAGAGTTAATCCGAGGTGCTGGAAGATGTTCAGCAGGGTGCCAAGGTTGGGCGTGGTTTTGCATGATTCAATCCGAGCAACCGAAGACTGTGGAAGTCCACACATAGCGGCGAGGTCACGCTGGCTTAAACCGAGCGCATTTCGCTGTGCGACCATCGCAGAAACAATAGTCGCGATTTCTTCAGTTTCCTCGATATCTTTGGCAATCATGGGATCAACTGCCTTTACGTGTTCTTTGTAATCGTTCCAAGTTTTCATAGTTCACCGGTCTCCTTTCTGGATAGATAGTCGTCACGTTCACGTTTTGCTTGCTCAATTTCCCGACGAGGGGTCTTCTGAGATTTCTTACGAAATTGATGAAGAAGAACAAAGGTGTCTTTTTCGAGAACAGCATCTTTCTGGACGAAGAAATAAAAGACACGGTTGTTACCGGGGCGCAGTTCCCAGATATCTTCTTCCAAGTGCTTGGTGATGTTTTCGTTCATGTTGGTTCCGTTTAACTTAAGCAATTCCATATACAAGCTGACTTGCTTCAACTGGATGCGTGCATCCTTGTTAGAAGCGGACTTGATACGCAATTCCTCAAGGAAGTCCCAAACCTGACAGTCACCACTGCGCGTTTCATAGAAATCAAGTCTGTATTTGTCGTCGCTCATTAGTTTACGGTCTCCTAAGCTAACTTATTCGTTTGTCCAAGACTATGATAGCATAAATGCTATCAGAAATCAATAGGGAGGGAAGAAAAAATGCCCCGCAGACCCAAGGTGCCGTGCCGACACCCCGGTTGCCCGGAGCTCGTTGAGCCGGGCAGCCTTTACTGCGCAAAGCACCTGCCGCTGCACCCGGAAGTCACACGCCCAGCGGGTAAGCGTGGCTATACAAGACGGTGGCAAAAAATAAGCAGGCAGTACCTCCAAGCCCATCCGCTCTGCGCCGAGTGCATGAGGAAGGGGAGATACACGAAAGCCACCGTGGTAGACCACATCACACCGCACCGTGGCGATCCCGGACTTTTCTGGGACGAAGCCAACTGGCAGCCGCTGTGCAAACCGTGCCATGACCGCAAGACTTTGACCAAGGACATCCACCCGGTGTACCGCTACTGACCCCCACCGGGGGCCGGGGTCACTTCTCTGTGGTGAAGTCAACAGAAGACCGGTGGCCCCTTTCGTGTGAAAAAACGCAAAATTCATAGGCCGGGGGTCCCGGAATTAACGGCGCAAAATGAACAAGGTGAAGATGAAGGCATCGGGGTGAACGCTCCGGTGCCTTTTGTTTTCCCGAAACGAACCAAAGCGTGTAAAAATCCTTGCAACATGGGACTTTTTGCACGTTTTAGCTTGTTCCGGGACAAGGAGAAGCAAGCAGCAGCCGGACGCCGCAAAAACAAACTAACCCGGCGGGGCAGGGCCGGTTGCCGCTTCGCTTCTTTTCGTATGCTTTTTGAGATTTTCCACTGGAATCGCCATAGAAACGGCGAAAAATGAGGGCTAGGTGAGGTAGATGGAGGATTACACGGCTGAGATGCTTAAGGACATGGCGTTTGCGTTCTGTCCACAGTGTGGTACCGCCATCGTGCCGAACCACCGGGGCAGACCGAGAAAGTTCTGCTCTCCGGAATGCCGATCCAAGTGGAACAACACACACCCAAGACCGCAGAACTGGAAGACCGTGCGGTCAAAGGTCTGCCCGGTGTGCGGCAGGGAGTTCTCCTACCGCCACCAGTACGGACTTCCGAGAAAGTATTGCAGTCGAGCCTGTGCCAATAAGGGCAGGGCGAAAGGAGAAATCAACCTTGGAGAATAAAGTGATTGGCGTATTTGCGGTCTGCAACACCGCAGGCATTTGTGTACATGAGATTGACCATGCAGAGGACAGAGTCCTTGCTTCTATGAACGGGATAGACCCAGAATGGTATCCGATTACGGAAAAACCGCAGTCGGAGATGGGCGGGGACAGCGATGAAATGGAGTCGGGCTTTGAGTTCGGCTCCTTTTTTGTACCGTTCTCTGAGGTCATGCGTGTGTGAGGTGCTGAGATGGTTATCCACTATGAATGTGAAGTTTGCGGAAAGCCGGGAAAGCGTGTCTATCCGAACGATAAAGTTCCAAAGCATTTCTTTTGCTCGGTGGCGTGCCAGAACAAATGGCAAACAACAAGAGAAGATATTGTGCTAAAGAACAAAGACCCGGAATTCAGAAAAAAGGTGTCTGAAGGCCTTAAGCGCAGGAAAAAGACCCTCGGAGACAATTATTACTCGGAAGAAACAAAGAAGAAGATTGGCGAAACGACGGTAGAGCATTGGAATAGCTACGATGAAAAAACGCGGCAACGGATGCTGGAAACATTGAAAGCCAATGCCCAGGCAAGGCGTACATACGGTCCCTATGATCTGGAATGGAAAAATCTGAGTGCAGATTTGAGAGATGGGGCAGTGTGCCAACGTTGTGGAGACAGCGGCACTCTGGCTGTCCATCACATCATTCCAGTTTCAGCTGGTGGAGATCGGAGTCGGAGAAATCTTGTTGTGCTTTGTCCAGGTTGTCACGCAGCAGTGGAAAACGCAGAACGCAGGGTCTTTGAAATTATACCCGATTGGAATATTGTTCAGTCGTTGGTTAGAGAAAGGTTGGGTCTATATGAATATTCAAAAAATGAAATTGACGGAGCTGAATCCGGCAAAGTACAATCCTCGCAAGGCTCTGAAGCCGGGGGACAAAGAGTTTGAAAAGCTCAAGAACTCCATTGAGAGTTTCGGCTATGTGGAACTCATTGTTGTCAACACGAGGACTGGCAACACGGTTATTTCCGGCCATCAGCGGCTTTCCGTACTCAAACATTTGGGCGTGGAAGAAGTTGAGTGCGTTCTGGTTGATATGGATGTGAATAGCGAGAAAGCTCTGAACATCGCTATGAACAAGGTTTCCGGTGAGTGGGACGTCGAAAAGCTGGCGGATGTCATGAAAGACCTGCAAGATGCAGATTTTGATCTCGGCAAGACGGGATTTGAACCTCCGGAGATTAGCGAATTGTTTACCAGCGTTCATGATAAAGACGTACAGGAAGATGACTTCGATGTGGAGTCTGAGCTGAAGCAGCCGTGCTTCTCCAAAACCGGAGACATCTGGCATCTTGGTAAGCACACTGTCATCTGTGGAGACTCTACTGACCCGGAGGTGTACAAAAACCTGTTGGGTGACACCAAGGTTAATCTTGTATGCACCGATGCTCCGTATTTCGTGAAACTCGAAAATGCATCAGGCAGTATCAAAAACGATGATTTGGATGACAAGTCAGCCTATGAGTTTTTGATGAAAGTCTACGCCAACTTCAAAAATGCGATGGCGACAGATGCGTCCATCTACGAATTCTACGCGACCATGAAAGCCCGCGTGTTTTACGATGCTTTCGAGGATGCAGGGTTCAAGGTTGGTGCGGGTCTGATTTGGAAGAAACCTCGCGCACCGCTGATGCGTACCGATTGGAAGTTCAACTCGGAGCCTATCATCTTTGGCTGGCGCAAGGATGGCCGTCATCGCTGGTACGGAGATCAGAAACAGACCAATGTGTTCGAGTTCGATGGCATCAAGAACTCCAAGGAGGATGGTTTCGGTCATCCCTCCAGCAAGCCGGTTCCGCTGATTGCCTATCTTATCAAGCAGTCCACCATGACGAACGGCATTGTGCTGGACGGCTTCCTCGGAAGCGCATCTACCATGATTGCCTGTGAGCAAATCGACCGTATCTGCTATGGTGTGGAACTGGAGCCGAAGTTTGTGGATGTGGCTGTCAAGCGGTATATTCAGTTCAAGGAGGGTCACTACGAGGATGTGTATGTCATCCGCAATGGCCAGAAGTTGAAGTTCGATGAGGTGGCTTCTTTCGAGCCGGAACAGGAGGACGCAGATGGCCGAACCTAAATGCGTCCTCATCCACGATAACTTTCAGAACTTCAAGTCCTACAACATCCCCAAGGCACAGCTGGTGATCGCTGACATTCCGTATAACATCGGGTCGGACTTCTACGCCAGCCGCCCGGATTGGTATGTGGACGGAGATAACCGGAACGGAGAGAGCGATAAGGCCCGGAAAGCAGCATTCAACACCGACTTCACTTTCAATATCGCAGAATACTTCCATTTCTGTAACCGGCTGCTGAAGAAAGAACCTATGAAAGGGGAAAAGGGCGCACCGTGCATGATCGTGTTCTGTGCGTTCCAGCAGATCCCCAAGGTCATCACGGAAGCTGAGAAGTACGGATTCAAGAACTACATCCCACTGACGTTCTGTAAGAACTACAGTCCGCAGGTCTTGAAGGCCAATATGAAGATCGTGGGTGCAACGGAGTATGCGCTGGTCCTCTACCGGGGCAAGCTCCCGAAGTTCAACAACATCGGGGAGGACGGCAAGTCCCACATGATCTTCAATTGGTTTGACTGGAAACGAGATGGCAAGGACTATCCGAAAATCCATCCGTCCCAGAAACCGGTGTCCGTGCTGAAACGCCTGATCGAGATCTTTACTGATCCTGGAGATGTGGTCATCGACCCTTGCGCAGGCAGCGGTGCAACGCTCCGGGCTGCCAGAGAACTGGGACGTGACAGCTACGGATTTGAAGTGTCCAGGGATTTCTACCTGAAAGCCAAAGAGCAGATGCTCGGAGAGGAGGCTGTATGAGTACAGAATCGAATATCCATTTAACCCTCGGCAGCCTTTTTGATGGCTCCGGGGGTTTCCCTTTGGGCGGTTTACTGACAGGCTGCATCACGCCGCTGTGGAGCAGCGAAGTGGAGCCCTTCGCCATCCGGGTCACGACCAAGCGTCTGCCCGAGGTAAAGCACTACGGAGATGTGTCCGCCATCAACGGCGCAGACCTGCCGCCGGTGGACATCATCACCTTTGGCAGTCCTTGTCAGGATATGTCCATTGCCGGTAAACGAGACGGGCTGGATGGTTCACGGTCCAGCCTGTTTTATGAAGCAATTCGCATCGTGAAGGAAATGAGGTGTAAGACCAATGGAGCAAAACCAAGATTTATCGTATGGGAGAATGTCCCAGGTGCCTTCTCGTCCAACAAAGGGCAGGACTTCAAAGCAGTCCTCGAAGCCGTCATCGGTGTTAAGGAACCGTCCGCCGAGGTGCCTGCGCCTGACAAAAAAGGCTGGCCCGATGCAGATTACTATCTGGGAGACGGATGGAGCGTCGCGTATCGAGTTCTTGACGCTCAATGGTGGGGCGTACCCCAAAGACGAAAACGCATCTACCTTGTCGCAGATTTTGCAGACCACTGTGCTCCAGAAATATTATTTAACTCCGAAGGCGTGTCTGGGTATTCTGCGGAGAGCTTCCGTGCGTGGCAAAGAGCTGCCTCCGGTGCTGAAGGCGGCACTGGAACGGCAGGCTGCTGTGGAAGACTCTGCCTGAACGACCAGGGCGGGGAGAGAATGGATGTGACCGAGGAGGTGACCGGAACACTCCGGGCGCAAGAGCATGGGCATCAGCCGTGCATCCTTGAAGCGGCCGGTTTCTGCACAGAACATTCCGCCAACGCCAGAAGTATCGGGTACGAAGAGGAACGGTCGCCAACTCTCCGGGCCGGAGTCGTGCCTGCCGCCATCGCTTTGGAAAATCACCCGACCGATAGCCGGGTGAAAATTTCCAAGGATGGCAAGGTGCAGACCCTCACCAGCAGATGCGGTACGGGCGGCGGCAATGTTCCGCTGGTTCTGGATGGCGTGGAAAACAGCGGGGAAGAGGTGGAAAACTCACCTGCAGTCACACTGAAAATTCGTTCTGGATGCGAGGGTGGCGGCAAAGGTGCTATCTGGCAGGAAGAAAAATCTGCTACCCTCGGCTGCAACAATGATCAGACTGTCTTTGTGCCGAAGTGTTACGGTGTCTGCTCGAAGGCCAGCCACTCTATGATGTCGGATAACCCCCACAGCGGTTTCTATGAAGCGGAGACTTCCCGGACGCTGGATCGCAGTGGCGGTGACCCGACCTGCAATCAGGGCGGCATCTGTGTGGTGGAGCCGGTTGCCTTTACCCAGAACCAGAGGGATGAAGTCCGGGATCTGGGTGAGAAAGCTGGCTCCCTGTCTGCACAGCTGGGAATGAAACAGCAGACCTTTGTGGCGCAGCCGGATGACGTGACGGCATTCCATGTGAATCAGCGCAATGAGCTGATCGACCTGCATGGAAAGTCCGGTGCGCTCATGGCGACCCGAAGTGACCAGATGCAGACCTTTGTGCTGCAGGGAAACATGATCGGCCGCAAAGACGAGAACGGTCCGCAAGGCGACGGCATCAACGAAGATGTCTGCTTTACGCTGGATGCCACTGACCGTCACGCAGTCTGCGCACCGGAAGATGTCTATGCTATGACCACCGGCTCCTTCATGAAGGTAGAGGAGAATGTATCTCCCACCCTTATGGCGCGAGATTTCAAAGACCCAACCACCGTTGCACCGGTGCCGCACTTGAACAATGGCGTATCGGGAACGGTGGCGACCGGGGCGCATCCCAGTGGCTTCAATGGGCAGGATGCTTTCAATGACCGGCTGGTCATCGATAACCCGGAGGCGCAGCCGACCCCTGTGACCTACACCGTCCGCCGTCTGACACCGACCGAGTGTGCCAGATTGCAGGGATTCCCGGACTGGTGGTGCCGTGACCTTGGCACGGAAAATCCCACTGAAGAAGAAATCTCTTTCTGGCGAGATGTGTTTGAAACCCATCGCAAACTCGTAACTCATGCCAAGAAACCGAAAACTGAGAAGCAGATTCGTAAGTGGCTGGCTGACCCGTACACGGATTCGGCAGAGTATCGTATCTGGGGCAATGGCGTCGCGCTCCCTTGCGTTTATTTTGTCCTGTCCGGTATCGCATGGGCGGCCGGATTGCCTGTGAATGGGAGTGAATCGGAGTGAGCATCAAACTGGCTGCTTTCTTGGAGCAGCTCGAAGCCATCTGTGCGCTGAGGCCAGAATACCGTAGCGGCGGCAGCGGCACGGATGGCACCTGTGACTGTATCGGTCTTATCATCGGTGCGGTCCGCAGGGCTGGTGGGAGCTGGACAGGCATCCACGGTAGCAACTATGCCGCCCGGAAACAAATGGCGGACTTTGGAGAAATCAAAGCCGCAGATTTGTTTGTTGGCGAAGTTATCTATAAAGCCCGAAAGCCGGGAGACAGCAGCTATAGTCTGCCAGACCGTTACAAGGTCGGCGATGATTTGCTGGACTACTATCATGTAGGGGTCGTCACCAAGGTGCGTCCGCTGGAGATCACCCACTGTTCCACTACGGTGAACGGTAACAGCATCCACCGGGATGCAACGCTCGGCAAGTGGAAATACGGTGGCCGGCTGAAGGGCATCGACTATGGAACGACTCAGGAGGAAACAGACATGAGCGAAGTCAAGATTCAGGAGATCCGAAACAGGGCGACTGTCACAGGTGGTCGATTGAGTCTGCGTCAGGCTCCGTCCAAGACCGCAGACCGGCTGGCATGGATTCCCAATGGTACCCGGCTGGATGTGACCGGGCAGGGAGACGGCTGGTGTGCTGTAACCTACGACACCATTCCCGGATATGTCATGGAACGCTACCTGATCCTTGACGGAGAAACCGAGGAAAAGCCCAAGACGGATGCCGAGAGACTCGAAGCACTGGAAAACCAGGCGGCAGAGTTTGAGCGTCGCATCGCTGTGCTGGAGGGCGGAGCTGGCTGAATCCTATAAAACGGCCCACCGTATTGCAAGGTTGGAACGACCCCGTGATACAGTGGGCATACATATCGGACAATCCTGCACAGTCGTATTTGGCACGGTTTGTGTAATGGGTCGAATATGAGAAATGTCGCTAAATGGCCTTGCTATATTATCGATTTAGAGCGATATATGTGCTACCGAAAAAACAAAGGCAAAGGAGCACAAGAATATGAAAAAGTACGCATTGAACATCGAGAATCGCAAGGTGCTGGTAAGCCGCCTGATGGCATTGACTGGGCTTCACTCCCAGTACACTTTCATGCCGCGGTGCGCTTACATCGTCGGCAGATACACCGTTGAGAAGGAGGGAACGCTTGTGGTTGAAGAGAACGCAGAGCCGGAAATCATCCAGACCCTGCTGGACGAGGGCATCATCCGGGATGAGGATGCACCGCAGACCGAAGCCGCCTGCGAGGAAGTTCCGGAGCAGGAAGAAGAAATCACCG
>Ga0129310_1001977_pt1 | contig 16365 bp, 10 predicted proteins | sample Go1ome_2_FD_94433 | JGI IMG/M metagenome (GOLD analysis project Ga0129310, IMG submission 94433) | Western lowland gorrila individual fecal microbial communities from Wisconsin, USA - Go1022A metagenome | ecosystem: Host-associated > Mammals > Digestive system > Large intestine > Fecal | place...
CTGTTGCCCTGATCGTATGGATAGAAGTGTATGCCAAATTTCATTAACCCCTCTCTTTATCTCGGTAATATCCTCGGCATAGATGTGACCTGTGCTGTAAAGTCGGACAAGTATCTGATTGATGTTCGCTCCAATGCGTTTCATCAGACGATTGCATTCGGCAATTTCGGAACGGTCGGGAGTGAGATCAACCCTCACACGAACACAATCTCGGATATACTCCGTCTTGTTCTTGTACCCGTATTGCTCACACTTTGCTAAGATGTCCTGCATTTCCGATTCCGTGAACCTCACGTTAAGGGTGTAAGACTTCTTCTCCCTCTTGCGTTTCAGGTACTTGCGTTCATCGTCCGTAAGCTGGCTCTCGTCCTTGTTGGCAAGGCACTTGTCAAGGTCGGCTCTGACCACTTGGTCAAGTGCGTGGTTGATAGCACCCTCATAGGTCATACCCTCGAACTCCATAGCCTTGTGTTTAGGCGGTCTGCCACGCTTCTTTTTCTCGGTTTCCATATTGGTGTCTCCTTTGTTTTAATTTCGGCGTAAGCCGATTATTTTCTGACCGCTGTGCGGTCATTTCGGGGCTTGGGGTGTCCCCAACAAGCATATGGTATTTTCGCTCGCTGTGCGGCGCAAAATACAATGCTTGTTATTTTTGTTGCGCTGTCGCGCATATTTTCCAGCCTGTGGGATTTGCATATCTCGCAGGCTTTCGATGCTCCGTCATCGAATTTGGAGCTATGCGACTTCAATCTCCGCCGCTTGTGTCGGCGGTTATATTCGCTCACGCTCCTGCGTGATGCTCTCTATTATCATCACACTTGAAATTGTAATCTGGTACGGCGCAGTTATCGTGCTGGGAGTGCGGCAGTCTGGTGAAAATATCCCTCAAAAGTTATTACCAAAATAATCTTGGCTTCGTTAAGCATAGCCTGCCAAAAATTCTAAAGATTTTCGGATAACGTATTTGTGCATAACGGAGAATATCTCGGCGGTACTTAACGAATGGCTTAAAACTTTGGTATTGATATGTAGAAGGTCATAGTTTCTCTGTATCATTAGTGGTAAAAGTGAAGCCAAACACACTGGAGCTTTTTGAAATTCCCCATAACATTCTGTCGAACGCAAAACTCTAATGAAACAGAAAGTTTGAGCGCAATACCAGTAGACAAACGGCTTTATTGCGCGCTATAATATTATCGTGGGGTATGTGAGTATCCTGCAATATCAGATGAAGTGAGGTGAAATGAATGCGCGGAAATCTGAACGACAACCAGGCTAAGATCGACAACGCTGACAAGGCGGTGAGAGCTGCCCTTGAACGCAAGCGTAAGATCATTATGCAAAGCAAGCAGATCGCTTACGATATGCTCTCCGAGCTTTACGGTAAGGACGGGCAGGAGCTTGTTGACGCTGTTACTGCGGAGCATACGCTCATCGGTAAGCTGACCGCAAGTGGTATGACCTATGAGCAGATCAGTGAACTGGCTGACGATAGTTCTGCTAATGCTGACAACAAGTCGGACGATAACTCAGACGATGATGTTGCTAACGGACAGACTTCGTTCTTTGATAAGAAGTCTAACCCCTATGCGGTTTAAGATATAGACCGACAACAAAACGTTAGCTGTGTATGGGACGACACTTGCCGTTCCGCACAGCTACAATCAAACACAAACAAAAAGAGGGGCAGATAGAGAAAGCAATCCCCTCGCTCTAAAGCATAGAGATAGAGAAGCTAAAGGAGTAACAAGCTATGAAAAACAGAACAATGCAGGAGATGAACGAGCAGTACAAGGACTGTCCCGTTCAGGTCAACACCTATGAGGTGGACGGACGCACATACATTGTGCATAGTCACTTTATTGGTGATCGTGACATCAATGATGTGATGTATCAGTATGCGGAGAATAAGGCGATGAGCGAAATGCTTGGTCTTGTTCCGAAGGCTGTTACAGCGTAAAAATTTTTCCCAAAACCTATTGCCTTATTCCATAAGGTGCGCTATAATAGTCTTATGGAATAAGGTCGCTTTGGGAGGAAAGGAGTTATTGATGTTACCAAAGCAGACCGAATACAAAGTTGGGATGTATATGCGCCTTTCAAAAGATGATGAAAGAAGCGGCGAATCCCTTTCGATAGAAAACCAGAGAAAGATACTCACGGAGTACATTACACAGCAGGGCTGGACGCTCTATGACGAGTATGTAGATGACGGCATTAGCGGAACTACGTTCGAGAGACCTGGTGTCCAGCGTTTACTCGACGATGCCAAGACGGGAAGAATAAACCTGATACTCTGCAAGGATTTGAGCAGATTTGGTCGTAATTATATCCAGGTAGGACAGTACACAGATTACATATTCCCAATGTATAACATTCGCTTCATCGCTCTCACGGACAACGTGGATACTGCAAATTCCGCAAGTTCGGGAATGGACATGATGCCGATAATGAATGTCTTTAACGAGTGGCACAGCGCCAACACGTCCAAGAAGATCAGGGCGGTTGTTGAATCGGGAGCAAAGTCGGGCAAGTATAGGACGACATTTGCGTCCTACGGGTATTTCAAGGGCGATGATGAAAAGCGTACACCTGTGATTGATCCCGTTGCCGCTGCTGTTGTACGCCGTATCTTTGAAATGAGGGCGGCAGGCTACAACATGAAGCGTATCGCCCAAGTGCTGAATGATGAGGGTATCCTCACTCCCGATGATTACAGATACAGCTTGCTGAACAAAGAAACGCCACATTACAGTCTTCACCTGTGGAGCGTGGAAACGATAAAGCGTTTACTTCGCAATCAAATTTACATCGGCAACCTTGCCCAGCTCCGCACGACTACGGTTAGCTACAAAAATCACAAAGTTATCCGCAAGGAAGAAGATGAATGGGTGATCGTTGAAAACAATCACGAGCCAATCATCAGCAGAGAATTGTGGGATAAAGTGCGTGAGATTGAAGCGTCCGTAAGTACGGGCAAGATGACAAAGCAAGGCAATACACTTCCGCTGACAGGTCTGTGTTATTGTGCGGACTGCGGTTCAAAGTTCAAGCAGGCTGGTTCTGCCAAGCGTAAAAGCACCGTTACGGGTTATTCCTGCGGACAGTATGCGAGATTTGGCAAGAAATACTGCTCCTCACATTTCATAACCGCACACGCACTTCAGGATATTGTTCTTGCCGACATCAAGCGTCAGATCGACTTTGTGATGAACGATGATAGGGCAAGAGAAAAGTATCTTGCAAGAAAGCAGGGGCTTTATGCAGAACAACACAGCGGTGACAAGAAAAAGCTCCGTGACATCAACAAACGTATCGCAGAGCTTGACAGGCTGATCGCAAGTGTGTATGAGGACAAGGTTACAGGCAAGATGCCCGAAGATATGGCGTTCTCCTTGCTCGACAAGTATCAGACCGAAAAGAAGTCTTTGCAGGCTGAGAGCGATGAAATGCAGAAGTGTACTGATATGGCAAAGCAGGACGAAGCCGATGTAGACGAATATATCCGCCGTTTGAAGTCGTATGCAGGTGCTGAGGAGCTTACAAGACAGATGGCACTTGACCTGATCGAGTATATTACGATAGATGAAAATCCGAGAAAGAAAGCTATCCCTCGTGATATTCACATCTACTACAAGCTGATCGATAAGCCGCTGAAAAACAAAAATAATGCCCTCGCTGAACAAGCAGGGGCAATCAAAAAATGATCGATTGATACTCAAAAGCTATTTTGTTGGATTGAAGATTAAAAACTACCCATAGTTCACGCTTACATTTGTGATAGTTTATGTTATTATATGTATCCTTTATTATATAACTGTTTTTTTTGAAACGATCAGTATATTCGGATTAAAGATAGATAATTCTAAAATCAATATTATTGATAATACTATGCTGACATGGCAGGGTAAAATTGATTTCTCAGGTGTTATTGTAAATATGGTCTATATGATGATATGTATTGCAATAATAGGGATAATAATCAGTAAAGTTGATATTGGTCTTAAAGACAAGGAAAATCTTTGAGAACTTTATCATAAGGAGTAAAATAATGAAATCATATGCACTGAATAATATATCGAAGATCATTAACGGAAACGTTATTTTTGAAAATATCAATGCCACTTTTGAAAAAGGTAAAATATATGGGCTTATAGGCGGAAACGGCAGCGGAAAAACCATGCTTATCCGTGTAATGGCAGGACTTATAAAACCGACTGAAGGTCATATTGAAATTGATGGTGAGAAATGCGATCTGACAAGGAAAAAAAATATAGATATTGGTGTTGTTATCGAAAATATCAGCCTTTATCACGAAATGACCGGTGTCGATAATCTTAAATTTCTCGCTTCTATAAATAAAAAAGTTGATAAAAACAGAATAGAAGAGATCATAGAACAGGTGGGTCTTGATCCAAAAGATAAGAAAAAGGTAAGAAAATATTCTCTCGGCATGAAACAGAAACTCACACTTGCCCAGTGTTTTATGGAATATCCCGATCTGATACTGCTTGATGAACCTACAAATGCTCTTGATGAAGAAAGCACAGCTAAAATACTCGATATAATTCGGAGCCATGCCGAAAAAGGCGCGATAGTACTGATAGTTAGTCATATAAAGGATGATATATTTTCTGTATGTGATAAGATCTATACTATTAAAGATAAACATCTTTGTGAGGTAGAGAAATGAAAATAGTTTATATTTCAATTATACCTGTCATTATTATATGTACTATAATATCGGCAGTATGGGCGCATTCAGGTAAAATTGGTCCTATTAATAAAATCAGAACATATCAGGATATGGTCGAATATCTGAGTGATAATCGTGTTGAGCCAATAGATTATGAAGTAGACAAAGACGAATTGCTTGATAAACAGATCAGGATATTTAACGGTGAAACTATCATAACACATTCTGATGTTAATATCTTCGTGGTTGAGGTAAAAAACGATTTGAGATTCTATACTGATATGTTCAGTCAAAGCGTCAATGTAAAAAAAGTAATAAAAGGTGATCAGTCACTTCTAAACAAAGACATAGATATTTTAAGTCTTTTATTGATTAAAGAAGATGAAGAAGGTGCTGTGTTTGCAGGCTCATTTCACAGAAATCTTATGATACCCGGAAAAAAATATGCAGTCTTTTGTGAAAAATCGGAAATTTCGGATTATTATCCCATACCCAAATACAGGACATTTATGACAGCATTCAGCTGCCTTGATCTTGAAACAGATAATATAGGAACTGTTGACAGCATGAAGGAGCATTATACTGACTATACTGAAAATGAATTTTTTATTATGGATAAACAAACGGCTGAAATCTATAACGATATAAAACATAATATTCTTGAAGAATTCAAGATCGAGTCTTGACTTCTAAGATCGCTGAACCAAAATTGATGAAATGTGCAGAATATGTAATAAATATAGCAGAATAATCTATTGTTAAAATTATTAAATTGAAGTACAATTATAATCATAGCAGAGAGAATTCTGCTTTTACTGACCATACTAAGGAGGAATATCCATGAAGTTCAAACGTATCATCGCTTCGGTACTTGCATCGGTCATGGTAAGCACGACTGCACTTTCTATGACTGCAAGTGCAGGAAACTACACAAGGGTATCTGTTCATGACCCATCGATCGTCAAACTGGAAGACGGCAGTTATTTCATCATTGGTTCACATCTCGGTGCCGCACGCTCGTCCGATCTTATGAACTGGACATCGGCTGCAAATTCATATCTTGGTTCTGCGAGGACTACTTTTTTCAATAATATCTATACCGATCTTGCAATACCTGAAAAATGGTCGAACACCAGTGCGAACTATGACCTTTCAGGCAATCTGTGGGCGCCTGATATAATCTATAATCCGTTGATGAAAAAGTACTGTATGTACCTTTCGGTAAACGGCGTAGACTGGCATTCATCTATTGTTCTGTGCACTGCAGATAATGTTGAGGGTCCCTATTCATACAGCGGAACTATAGTGTATTCGGGCTTTGAAACAAAACCTGCCAATTCAGCCAACAGCTACAAGAATACAGATGTGCAGAAAGTTCTGGGCAGCAGCCCCGACCTCAGCCGTTACCTTAACAGCAGCGGCAGGTGGAACGCTGAATACGGCACAAACGCCATCGACCCATGCACCTTCTATGACGAAGACGGCAAGCTGTGGATGGTATACGGTTCGTGGTTCGGCGGGATATATATGCTGGAACTGGACGAAAAGACAGGTCTGCGTGATTATAACGTAAAATATGAAACGAAGTCAAATGGGGGAGCAGTACTTTCCGACGCATATATGGGTGTCCACGTAGCAGGCGGTCACTGGGTATCGGGTGAGGGTCCGTACATTGAGTATATGAAAGACCCCGCAACAGGAAAAGGCTATTACTATCTTTTCTTATCCTATGGTTATTTCAATAACAAGGGCGGATACAATATGCGTATCTTCCGCAGTGATAATCCGCAGGGTCCATACGTTGACCAGAACGGCAATTCGGCGGTATTTGCGCAGGGCGGTGACAACATTGCGGGCAATATCGGTGAGCGCCTGATGAGCAATTACCAGTGGAGCTGCAATTCACAGCCGAATACTGCTCAGGGTCACAACTCCGTTCTTATGGATGATGACGGTAAGCTGTTCTGTATCTATCACAACAAATTTGATGACAACTATGGCGGACATGAAGTCCGTGTACATCAGATGATAATGAACGAAGACGGCTGGCCGACAGCAACATCATATGAGTACTCAGGTGAAACTTTATCAGCCAATGGTCATACAGAGGAAGCTATAGTCGGTGATTATGAACTTATCTGGCATAACCCGAACCAGAAGTTTGTGAACGAACAGTCAGCCGATGTGGAAAAGCCGATCAATATCACTTTGAATGCAGACGGTACTGTCACGGGTGATATAAGTGCAACATGGAAGATAACCCAGAGCGGTACACCGTATATGAGTTTCACATGGGGCGGTGTGACCTATAAGGGCGCATTTATCGTACAGAATGACGAATCGGCGCAGGAAGTCAAGAAAATGACATTTACTGCCACCGGCATAAACATCTGCATCTGGGGCAGTAAAAAGACAGCTTACGTTCCGTCAGAAGATATCGTGAACAAAACACCGATATCTAACGGTACATATACCATCAAAAATCTGAACAGCGGTCTTTATCTCAATGCCGATACCGCTAAAAACAGCGGCAGTGCTGAACAGAATAACACTGAACAGGTATGGAATGTTACAGCAGACAGCGAGGGTTGGTACACTCTGCGTACAGCTGACGGCAAGGCGCTGACCGTAGCAAACAGCAGTTCCGAAAATGGTGCTGATATACTTATCGCTGATTACAACGGCAGCAATTCGCAGAAATTCCGCATTCTCGATGACGGAAACGGCAATATGGCAGTGCTTTCGGCTGTATCTGACTGCAAAGCAGGTCTTGATGTTTACAACATCAGCCTGGACGCAGGCGCAAATATCTGCCAGTGGGAATACTGGGGCGGCAATGGTCAGAAGTTTATATTCGAGCCTGACAAGACCCCTGTAGCAAACGGCACATACACTATCAAAAATCTGAACAGCGGTCTTTATCTCAATGCCGATACCGCTAAAAACAGCGGCAGTGCTGAGCAGAATAACACTGAACAGGTATGGAATGTTACAGCAGACAGCGTGGGTTGGTACACTCTGCGTACAGCTGACGGCAAGGCGCTGACCGTAGCAAACAGCAGTTCCGAAAACGGTGCTGATATACTTATTGCTGATTACAACGGCAACAATTCGCAGAAATTCCGCATTCTCGATGACGGAAACGGCAATATGGCAGTGCTTTCGGCTGTATCTGACTGCAAGGCAGGTCTTGATGTTTACAACATCAGCCCGGACGCAGGTGCAAATATCTGTCAGTGGGAATACTGGGGCGGCAATGGTCAGAAGTTTATCTTTGACACCGCTGAAAACATTATTTCAGAGCCCGCTTATCCTCAGGTATATCTGGTTGAATATAACGAAAACTATCACCAGATAAGGTTTAACTGGAAGCCTGTCAGCGGTGCGCAGAATTACGGTATTGCCGTATATCTGGCAGGGAAGTGGAGGATACAGACCCAGAGCATCGCGGGTTCAGCCACAAGCTATACCACCCCGAAGAACCTCACAGCAGGCAAGACCTACAAGGTCGCTATCGCCGCAAAGGTAAACGGCGTATGGGGCGCTGCGGAAGCTATTAAGCACGCGGTAACAGTTACTGTAAGATAACAACAGAATTAAAAAGGGAACTGATGTAAATTACGCATCAGTTCCCTTAATTTATTTTCAACCATACATCAAGCGGCGGCATACTTATTATTTTGAATTGTTTTTTCTGTATCCCGTCGCAGTCATTCCCACTCTGTCACGAAACTGCCGCATAAAGTGGCTTGGTTCATGATAACCGCATTGTTCAGCGATCTCATTAACAGAAAAACCTGATGACAGTAACAATTGTTTGGCTTTTTCGATGCGCGCAAGGATCACATCTTCTTTTGCACTTATGCCAAATTCTTTCTTGTAAATGCGATGTAAATATGTCGGGCTGATATGGAGTTCCCTTGACATATCTTCCACTGAAAGATCGGCTTCCGGATGAAGCCATATTCGTATCTTCAGCCATAAAAGATCCGATCTCAAAGTATCTTGATTTCCCGAACACAACCGTTGTCTTGCTGCTTCAGCCAATTCTGCGGCTTTCTGCTGTTTTTGTTCAGCTGTTCCGTCAAGTGAAGCGCTGATCGACAGCACACACGGAAATCTGCTGTGATGATCTAATGGTTGAAGTCTTTCAGCTTCACGCATGCAGCGGAGCATTCGCTGAAATGCCCACGATACTGCGGATATCCCGCTTTTTTTGAACACAACAGCAAACAGATGGTTTCCCAAAGCGGCAATATCTTCATCGGGGTCAGACGAAAGCCTGAGTGTAGTTGAAAAAAAGTGATAATCATTCTGCGCAATCAACATATCGTTATCTTCATATATCCCAAACAGCCAGAAGATACATTCGCTCTCATTCCTTGAAGAAAGCAATTCAAAAAAGCCTCGCTGGTTGTAAAATCCTGTGGTAGGATCGATGGTTGAAAAGGCGATATTCTTTCTTTGCTTGTATTCCTGATAGAGTTTCTGCTGTATCAAACGAAAACCGCTTGCAGCTGTGTTGTTCCAGTTCATAAACTGCGCATCGTAATTGATACTGTCAACATCACTATAGTAAAATGCCGTATAACCCAATATCTGCTCTCCGTTATTGAGTGCAGATATGGTAACAAGGACAGGAGAATGCTCCTGCTCAAGCATCGGGAGAAGATGTGTTATTGGAAAACTTTGAGATCCAATATTCGGTGCATATCTGTTATTATCCATGACAAGCTGCATCATATCAGAAAATCCCTCTCTCCTGTAAATTTCGGGTCTATCAAAATCAAATCTCCAATCACTGCATAGACATATGGCTATCCTGTACCAGCCCTGCAATGATTCTGCGCTGTCATGTATCCTTTGTATCAGACTGTCAAACGTATCTGCTCTGCTGACATGATCGTAGATATCATTGTTCAGATACCGTCCGCTTGTCAGATGTTTGTCTATGATATTGAGCAGTTCCCGCTCTATCCAGTTTCTTTTCGTGACTGTTCTGCTTGAATATTTCATATCAGGCTTACAGCCGCAGCTAGTACCGAAACAGATCTTGCAGGCAATATCATCTTCATAAGAAACCTTTTCTGTCATATAATGATACAATTCTGTCACAGCGCGCTGACCTTCATCATATTTGCAGCCTGACGCTGTAGTGATCGAAGGTGTATGCAGAACAGCATACCACTCGCCATCATAACCCGTGATCTTTACATCTTCAGGCACGCTGACGCCTGAAGATGTAAGTCCCTCACTCAGATATATAGCCATCAGATCGCTGGCACACACGATCGCGTCAGGCATATTTTCTTTGCGGGCAGCGATCTCTTTACCGATCTGCTCTGCGGGCTGTTTCCAGAATTCTCCGAAGTAAAGATCTTTTTCCTCACAAAAGTCAAGCCCTGCATCTGACAATGCTTCCAGAAATCCGGCATAGCGTTCTTCTGAATTGAATTCTCCCTTAAATCCGCTTACAAATGCAAAATGCCTGCAATTATGATGCACTATCAAATGTTCTGTAAGCCGTCGTATTACCGAGCGCTGGTCGGAAGGTATCGTGTGAAAACCGTCCTTGTTTCTTCCAAGAACAACACAAGGTACAGAGATCTGACTAAGCATCGAGAAGATCGTTTGCTCTGTATAAGCGTTGTAAAAACTCTCAGCTATAAATATGATCCCGTCAAATCTTGCCGAACGGATCAGGGTATATACATTATCCATTTTATCTGAAACGACTTTGTTATTTGTTGAGAGCCGCACATCTCTGATGCCTGTCAGACATATCGTGTCATAGCCGAGCGAACTCGCCTTTGTATGAATGCCGTTTAGCAGTTCGTAATCAAGAGGATCAAAGATCTCTGAGATCATAACAGCAATACGTCCTATCGCCATTTGAATATTCCCCCCTTCATCGTGATCTTTCTGAATACTGGGATCTTATAAACATTATAGCGCAATTTATCGGATCCGGCAATACATTTTACAGTCGATGTAATGATCTTAAACGCTGAAATAGTTTTTTGCCGGCGCTGAACTCTGTTTACAGGTGTGTCATCAAAATAGCCATATTTGCACAAAACGACAGTTTCCCGAAGGAAAACTGCCGTTTTGTATATTTTGTTTTGGCTTAGAAATCATGTCATTTGACTGTAACTGTAACAGCGTTCTTGATAGCGTTGGCAACATCCCATGTGCCATTTACTTTAGCAGCTACAGCGACTTTATAGGTCTTGCCGGGAGTCAGGTTCTTAGGTGTTGTGTAGGAAAGAGCAGAAGAAGAGATAGTCTGTGTCTGTATTCTCCACTTGCCTGCAAGATACACAGCAATACCGTAGTTCTGAGCGTTCTCCACTGCATCCCATGTAAATCTGACCTGATGATACTGAGAACTGTAGTTTACACGGATAGATTCGGGATAGGTCTTGGCAGAAGGCTGAGAATTTTTGTATACATTGGCATACATGGTTTCTGCCCAGAGTTTTCTCATTGCTTCATAGCCATCAGAACTTGGGTGTACACCGTCGCCGCTGAGATACTGAGTGTTTTCTCTGAAAAATGTATCAAAATCAGGACCGTGAACCAGCTTATCGCCATATTCTCTGTAGAGTTTATCGATCATTGCATTATAGTAGCCTGTGTTTGCACCGACATCCTGATTTGTTGCATACGGTATCTTTGGCAGTACAGGAGTTTTTCCTGCTGCAATAACAGCATCGATCATGTACTTTACATTTTCATAATACCTCTGTGCATTGTTGGGATTGCCCCACGCATCATTCGTACCATAAGCTATGCTGACAAATTTTGCAGGATTGTCACTGAGCCAGCCATCTATCGCATTTCTGCCGTCAGAACTTAAAGTACCGCCGATACCGCCATTCTGCTGAACGGGATAATATTTTGAGTCGATACGGTTCATAAACTCAGCAAAACTCGTGCCATAACAGTTGACCATGCTTCCCGCTGTGATAGAGTCGCCAAAGAATATCCAGCTGTCAGATACTCCGTCAGAAGCATCGTGCACATCAAAATTCAGTTTTACACTTCCGCTGTCCGAACTTGTTACATTCAGTCTGATCCAGTTGTAGCCCTGCATATCGATATAATGCTGGCGTGAACTGTAATGGTTGTTCTTGACCTCTGCGGCAGTCACCCAACCATCATTGGGATAAGACCCGCCCGGTGCCTTATTAAGCTCGATCGTATAGTTTACAGGTTCGTTGCTTTTATTAACATATTGTCCGATGTTATCATAAGTGCCGATATTGTACCACGCCGCGAGCACCTGTTTTCTCTGGGACTGGGGAACAGAAGAAAGATCATAAGCGAGATAAGCAGGGGCATTTGCAGACCATTCGGTATAATAGTAGTTGTCGTTTCCGTCAGAGGCTCTGCCTGAACTTGAATATGACGGAACATTGCGGCTGATGATGTTGTTAGGGTGTCCTGAGGAGTACACAACGGGTGTATCAGGCAGCTGCGGCTGATCATTGGTGTTATTAGCCGACGTATAATGGTATACATCGGGCAGTTCATCAAGCGTCAGCACATAATCGCTGTTATATACATGTTTAACATACTCAGCAGTATTGATATTATTACTGTCGATAAACGAAGTGTGCCATGTCATAAACCACAGCCAGTCAGAATCTTCGGCTGAGAGCTTATCGGGATCGGGGATAGGACCGTTCTCGTGCAGGCAGACAGGTTTATTGGCGACCTGTGCTGTTTTGTGATACATAGCAACAAGCGGATCGGTGTTATCCACGTAAGTATCAGCTCCGATAATATCAACATAAGCATCACCGGGATACCAGCCGCTGTTGACATCGCCGCAATAACCGAGATTCCAGATCAGATTGTCAAGCCCCCATACATTAGTATAGCGGTCGTACATAAGTTTCCAGAGTTTTTTAAAGTTTTCGGCTCCGCCTTTTCCCCACCAGAACCATTTACCGTCAAATTCGTGGAAAGGACGCCAGATAACAGGTATACCTGCTTCTTTCAATTCCAGAAGTGCTTTAGCACCCTTGTCCATACCTGCGACGAGTTTATTGTACTCATTTGTACCCGGAGTCAGTGCCTTGTTCCAATCAAGGTCATCTGCTAATGCCTCTGAGTGGCTTCCGCTGAAATCACTTCCGCAATGCCAGCATATAGTAACGATGCCGCCTTTTTCATACCATGCTTTTGCGCGGCGGTTACAGCCTGAAAAATCATCGCCCATATAATCAAGTCCGCGAAGTGCAGGATACCTTCCGCTTGCCCTCTTGATGATGTCCATTTCATAGTTCTCACTGCCCATCCATGTGGACTCCTGCTGACCCGAAATAATATGATCTCCGTAGGTATCACACAAGAAACTGTAAAGTGACTTTGCCTGCGCGGAAGCATTGGGATTTGAGAGTGATGCACTGATATTTCCGGTAGAAGTGCCGCTCTCCTCTATTGTCAGACTGTCAAGATATGTCCAGCCCCATGACCCCTGAATGGTGATCTGATTTTCCCCCTTTTTCAGGTAAACAGATGTGCTGACTTCTGCAAAAGTGTCATTTTCTGTGTAATCACACAATATCTGTCCGATATTCGTGCCGTTAACGAGAAGATTCTGGTATTTGCCGCCTTTATCGTATGGCTGACTGTAACGCAATGTCGTCTTGTACATGCCTGCGCTCGCAGCATTGACTGAGATGGTAACTGAGTCGCCTGAGTCTTTCAGGTCGATCGCTTTTCCGCTGCTTGCGCCTGTCATCGTTACGACTTTGGTCGCATTTTCGCCTGCATCATAGATAGTTCCATTTTCCAATTCATAGACTTTTCCTGCCGCTGCTGCCTTGATCGGGAACTGCGAAAGTGTACCTGCTGCCATTGCAGCGATCAGCGCAGCTGAAATAATACGTTTCATACAAATGACCTCCTTGTATATACATTTGGAACCTTTACCATGTTCATTATATAACATTATTATCAAAAATGAAATGATTTTTCGCACCAAATAATATGCGTTTTGCACCATGCGTAAATTTTAGTTATCAATTTTGACAAAATATCAGCTTGATTTTTGTGTATTCTTACTCTTGCAGTTATGACTATACTTGCATTTCTATATGCTAAGACTTTTTTATGTACATAAATATTGACATCGTTAAATTAAATATGTATAATCATAATAAGAGGGAGGTGGTCGCTGTGAAAGCTGTAGGACGAATAGGTCTGATCGTTCCGCACCTGATAAATAATCTTGATGTCGAATTGGTAGAGGTCATTCATAAAACAGTCGCACGTTATGGCTATGATACTATTCTGCTGTCAGGCATCATCAACTTCATGAATGAGATGGTCGATGAGGATTACAACAGGGGACTGATAAACATTTATGATCTGATCGTTTCATCAGACTTTGACGGTTTTATTTTTTCAGCAGATCTGTTTTGCAGTGAAAGACTGCGAAGCCGTATTTTTGATATGCTGCGAAAGAATGGAAAGCCGTGTGTGGTCATAGGCTATCAGCAGAGTGAATTTCCTGTGATATCCATGCCTGAAAGTGAACTTCTGTACATGTCTGCCGAACATCTTATACAGAAACATGGCTGCCGCACGCTCTATTGTATCGGTGGTCATAAAGGCGATGAAAAATCGGAGCAGCGTATCTCAGGCTTCCGTAATGCAATGGATAAGGCAGGTTTGCCATATGACGAAAGTTGTATCTTCTATGGTGAATACTGGAGTGATATCCCCCATGAAATAGGTATTCAGCTTGCAGAAGGGAAGCTGCCGATGCCTGACGGAGTTGTTTGTGCAAGTGATATCATGGCGGTTGAACTTTGCAGGACACTGAGATCACATGGTATCCGTGTACCTGATGATATCAAGATCACAGGATGTGACGGTGATCTCATATCTTTGACGGAGTATGTATCTATCACGACTGTTGCAGGTCAGGCAAGATACTGCGGAAGACATTCAGCCGAACTTTTGCTAAAGCTCATGGGCAATGAAGTCATGGAAACACAAAAAAATTATTTTTCACTTGTGATCGGGGAAAGCTGTGGCTGTACGGATAAGAGCAGTATCGACCAAAGCAAAGCGCTCTCTAAGATACGCGATTATGCAGGCACATATTATCGGATAAAGCAAAGCTATCGTTTGGGCAGCTGTGCAGACATTCTCAGTAAAGTTTCGGAATGCAGCACTCCTGATGATGTAATGCGTACAGCAGGAAATTGTATTTTTATGATCCCGGGATTCACTAGAGCGGAAATATGTTTGTGTGAAGATTGGCAAAGAAATTTTCAAAATCCCGCTCTTTACAGGCGAGGCGGGTTATCGTCAAATATGCTTCTTGGACTTGAAATAAGAGATAACTGTTATAATATCCCTTTTCAGGATTTTTCTACATCAGAACTGCTGCCTTTTTTCAGTCAGCCGCACAGCCCTCAGCTGACAGTTGCGACTTCGCTGCACTACAAGGGGCAGATATTTGGATATATATGCTTAAGTTATAAAAATGCAGCTGAGATAATTCTCGACGATTATCTGATGAATTGGTGCGACTCGGTAAGCAGCGGCTTGAATATAGTACAGAATAAAATGTACAAAACATATGTCGATCAGCAGATAGATGCTATTTCGGAATACGCCCCCATACTCGGCATATACAACAAACGCGGTCTGATAGGGCGGCTCACACAGATCATAATAGATGACAGTGAAACAGTCCATACTCTTACGATAATTTCGTACATAAAAAATGAAAAGAAAAAATATCCTGTTCCGCCTATCCAGGCTATCGTCAATGCCCTCAGGATCGCTTCACCCGAAGAAATGCTGCTGGCAAGTATCGAGGACGATTTGATCGCCATTGTAAGCAGTGATACAAAACCAAATGCTGTTGAGCGTGACTGGGCAGGAGATATTGCAGACAAAACAGATGAGATATATAAAGGTTCGGTAGTGATCGAACCCGAAAACATAGTCTTTGTGACTGAAAAGATCTCACCCGCTGATATATTCAGTATATCGGGGATAATGGATACAGCTGTTAAGAATATCAAAGGAAAAATGCTTACTATGCAGGCAGGCGTTTTCAGTTACAGAGATACATTCACTACTTTGCGTGAGAGCATATTTGGTTCGCCGCAAAATGAATGGAACGTAGGATCGATCACAAGAAGTCTTGGTATCAGCAAAAGCCATTTTCAGCGGATCTATAAGGAACTATTCGGAATAAGCTGCAAAGAAGACATCATTGCAGCGAGAATGGAAAGCGCTGAATCCTATCTGATACATACCGAGTTATCTGTTTCAGAGATCGCTGAACGCTGCGGATACCCCAACACCAGCCACTTTATACGCCAATTTAAAAAGAAAAACGGAGTATCACCAAATGAGTATCGCAAGACAAAAAAAGATGATCGGTAATAATATGCAATAAGAGATGCAAAAGAAACTCCGAATTTTTAGAATGGGAAAGTATAAACAAAATTGCACTAAATCAAAATTTAGTGCAATTTACTGCTTTTATGAACTGACCGAAGAGTAAATGTTATCTTTCGACCATCCTTCCTATTCTCTTTCAGGGCAACGGGCAATAATCACATTCAGGGCAAAAACGATAGCCACAAACAGAATATCCAACTTTGCCCCAAACTGTCAAGGCTTCTTTAATA
>Ga0129310_1001979_pt1 | contig 16346 bp, 16 predicted proteins | sample Go1ome_2_FD_94433 | JGI IMG/M metagenome (GOLD analysis project Ga0129310, IMG submission 94433) | Western lowland gorrila individual fecal microbial communities from Wisconsin, USA - Go1022A metagenome | ecosystem: Host-associated > Mammals > Digestive system > Large intestine > Fecal | place...
CACGAATTATCTATAAGGAGGTTTTTTCAATGATGTTGATGTATCCGCGTTATTTTTTTAGCCTTGACAGAATCATATGACACTTGATTATTTCTACGGACAAGCCGGAGAGCTGTTTTCGTTCTTCCGCATTCCAAAGGCACTGTTTCAGGAGCAGCGGTTTCAAAACTTATCAACCGATGCCAAAATCTTGTACGGTATTCTGCTGGACCGCATGAGCCTGTCGGCGAAAAACGGTTGGCAGGACGAGCAAGGCCGGGTGTATATCATCTACACCGTCCGGGAAGTGCAGGAATCCCTCTGCTGCGCCGAACACAAGGCGGTCAAGCTGTTCCGGGAACTAGAGGACATCGGCCTTGTCGAGCGCAAACGCCGTGGTCTAGGCAGGCCCAGCCTGATCTACGTCAAGGATTTTTCGTCTGGACTGCCAAAAGCGCAAGTACAGAATTGCCCAAACAGCAATTCTGGTGCTACTGAAAGCGCAATTCTGGAACAGCCAAAACCGCAAGCTAATAAGACTAATAAGAATAATACTGAAATGAGTGAGACTGATCCTTTCTATTCTGAAGAAGCGGAGGGGATGAGCAAACGCACCCAACTGGAAGAATATTTTTCGCAGTCTTTGGAGGTAGACCTTCTGATCCGGCTCTGCCCGGACGATGAGGACACCATCTATCAGATCGTAGATTTGCTGGTGGATACCTGCGCCACCAACCGCAAGCTGCTGCACATCGCCGGGGACGATAAGCCCGCTGAGGTGGTGCGCAGCCGCTTTATGAAGCTGAACGCCGACCATATCCGCTTTGTACTGAAGTGCCTTGCAGAGAACAGCAGCCCGATCCGCAACATGAAGCAATACCTGCTGGCTTCTCTGTACAATGCACCAACAACGATGCAGCTTTCCTACCAGAACCAAACCAACCACGACTTAGCGAATACGAGGTGATTAAAATTTCAAAGAAAACTACTACGATTGCCATCATCGACCCGAAAGGCGACACCGGCAAGACCACTCCCCTTTCCGTACGTTCTGCGGAAATCAGTACCGTAGGCAAAAGCCTACCAGTCTCTGATAGAGGAGGTGTTGGCGAATGATGAAGGGCGGCTTAAATGTGTCGCTAAAAGGTGCAGATGACATCTTTTCTACCGAGGAATCCCGGCAGGAGCAGCAACGTGAACAGGTGCAGCAGATTCCCATTGCGGAACTGCACCCGTTCACGAACCATCCATTCAAAGTGTTGGACGATGAGTCCATGCAACGCACGGTGGAGAGCTTGGAGCAGTACGGTGTGCTGTCCCCGCTGATTGCCCGCCCGCGCCCGGAAGGTGGCTACGAGATCATCTCCGGGCACCGCCGTCAGCACGCTGCGCAGCTTGCCGGGCTGGACACGCTGCCTGTCATTGTCCGTCAGATGGATGACAATGCCGCAGTCTTGCTCATGGTGGACTCGAACCTCCAACGAGAGAACATTCTCCCTAGCGAGCGGGCTTTTGCCTACAAAATGAAGCTGGAAGCAATCGAACGAACTGTTGGACGGCCCAAAAATGTGGGACAAGTTGTCCCACATTTTTTCGGGAAACGCAGTACAGAGATTGTTGCTGAAGGAACAGGCGAAAGTTATAAGCAAGTCCAGCGGTTTATCCGCCTGACCAACCTTATCCCTGAGTTGCTGAACATAGTGGACGAAAAGAAAATTGCCTTCAATCCCGCTGTGGAGTTGTCCTATCTGGACGAAGCCCAACAACGGGATTTTTTCGAAGCCATGCAGGACACCCAGAATGCGCCTTCCCTTTCCCAAGCGCAGCGGCTCAAGAAGTTGGCGATGGAGGGTCACTTCTCGTATGATGTTGCCTTTGCAGTCATGGGCGAAGCCAAGAAAGATGAACTGGACAAGGTTGTCATCAAAAATGAAACCCTGCGGAAATATTTTCCCCGCAGTTACACTCCAAAACAGATGGAGGACACCATCATCAAGCTGCTGGAGCAGTGGCAGCGCAAACGGCAGCGGCAGAATGAACGCTAAACCACACCGCAACGAAAGACCCAATGGGGTCTTTTTCTTTTATCGAAATGGAGAAAAGCCTATGAACAACAGTTCTATCCGTACCATCCGTTCCGAAGGAGTCGCCATGGTGATGTCCAGTGAATGACCGCCGTGACCAGCAGCTTCACTTCCGGGTCAGCAAGCCGGAGTTGGAACGGATCCGGAACAAAATGGAATCCAGCGGCATTCTGAGCATTGGCTCCTATCTGCGCAAAATGGCGCTGGACGGATATTGTCTACATCTTGATCTACCGCAGCTGCGCCGGATGGCATATCTTTTGCAGATGTGCAGTAACAATCTGAACCAGTATGCCAAAGCTGCCAACGAAACCGGTCAGGTCCACGTCGCCGATCTGGAGGACTTGCGCGCCCGGCTAGACGAACTGATCAGCATCAGCAAACAGATCCTTTCGCAGCTATCCAATCTTTGATTTTTTACCGCAGTCGGAGGGCTGCGGTTTTGCATAACGGTTGATATCCTTGCTCCCCAGTAGCTGATACTTTTATAATAGGCTGAATAAAAAGTTTGGTGTTCAATATAATGTCTGCACTGAAGGAAACCACTCTGTTCCCTATTTCTCTTTTTTGCTTTTCTGGATTTGATGGAAAAATAGCTACTCCCCCTGTCCAGCAATGTGGTCGGTCTGCGCAGCCAAAAAGAGTAGCGCTGAAAACAAAGTCCTGATAAACGAAGACAGACCAGAGCCCCGCCTTTTAGGCGAACTCTGGTCTGTCTCTTCGTTTTGTTATAAAAGCGTTTGAAACAAACGCGCAGCTTGCATCGGCACGATGCAGAACAAACAGGGTTTGGGCACAGCCCAACAAGCATTTTGAATTTGGATTTTGAAAAATTCGATTCAAAAATCGCGAGTTGGTACCAGCTCGCACTGCTTGCGGCGTAGATGTTCCCGTCAACTTCTGCTTCGGAAATTTTTATCGCAAGTCAAGAAATTCGTGCAACATCCAAACAGCATATTTACGATATGCAATTCAACGCTGTTGCTGTTGCATTAAAAAGTTGAATTGCTATAAATCACTTCAGTTTTGCGAGGATTTCGTCTGCGCTCACACCGCTGGCCAGCAGCTTTTTCAGCACGTTCTCCGCTTCAGCTTTCTTTGCAGATTCTGCTACTTTGGTTTCAGCTTTGACCTTTTTAGCTTCAATTCTGGCGATTTCTTTATCGATAGATTTCAGCTCTGCTTTCTTGGTTTTCAGGTCAGCTTTCAGCGCATCGATGTTCGCAGTAATAGATGCAATTTCAGCAGCAGCGGCTTCCTTTGCAGCCTGCTTTTCGGCGATCTGTGCAGCAAAGTCAACAGTTGCTTTTACGGTCTTGGGCTTGTTCTTGCTTCCTTTGGGACGGGGCATAAGGGACACCTCCATTCAATATTTATAACATAAGTATAGCATTACAAATATTGGATGGCAAGAAATATATATCGGCAAAGTACGCGTTAAACAGCGTAGCCCTTGTTCTTGATGACTTCCACGACCTGAGACACATACTTCTGGCAGGTATCGTGGTCAGGGGCTTCTACCATCACGCGGACTACCGGCTCCGTGCCGGACTCGCGCACCAGAATACGGCCGGTATCACCCAGTGCTTCAGCAACCGCCTTGACTGCCTCCTGTACCGCCGGGTCGTTCTGTGCTGCCTTCTTGTCGGTAACGCGAACATTCTCCAGAACCTGCGGGTAGATCTTCAGCGGCTCAGCCAGCTTGCTCATGGGCATCTTCTTGGCCAGCATGACCTCCATCATCTTCAGGCTGGTCAGGATACCATCACCGGTGCTGGCGAACTTAGAGAAGATGATATGACCACTCTGCTCACCGCCGATACGGCAGCCGTTCTTAGCCATGTACTCATAGACGTACTTGTCGCCCACAGCAGTCTTGGCGTAGCCGATGCCCTGCTCGTCAAAAGCCTTGTACAGACCAAAGTTGGACATGACAGTAGTGACCACCGTGTTGTTCGTCAGCTCGCCGTGTTCCTGCATGTAGCAGCCGTAGATGTACAGGATATGGTCGCCGGTGATCACATTACCCTTCTCGTCCACGCACAGGCAGCGGTCAGCGTCGCCATCGAAAGCAAAACCGACATCCAGACCGTTTTCCACCACAAACTTCTGCAGACCCTCGATATGAGTAGAACCCGCATTGTTGTTGATGTTCAGACCGTTGGGCTTGTTGTTGATGACATAGGTATCTGCGCCCAAAGCATCGAATACGGACTTGGCAATATTCCAGCTTGCACCGTTGGCGCAGTCCAGACCGACCTTCACGCCCTTGAAGGAATAGATGCCCAGAGAAATCAGGTAGCCCATATAGCGGTTGCGGCCTGCCACATAATCCACAGTGCGGCCGATATGCTCACGATGAGCAAAGGGCAGCTCCGGCCAGTCCTTATCGAATACATGGAGCTTTCCGTCGATGTAGTCCTCCACCAGCAGCAGGGTCTGCTCGGGCATCTTCTCACCATAGCAGTCGATCAGCTTAATGCCGTTATCGTAATAGGGATTGTGGCTGGCAGAGATCATGATGCCGCAATCGAAGTCATCCACACGGGCGATGTAGGCCACAGACGGGGTGGTTGTGACGTGCAGCAGGTAGGCGTCTGCACCGGAGGCGGTCAGACCTGCCACCAAACTATACTCGAACATATAAGAGCTACGGCGGGTGTCCTTGCCGATTACAATACGGGCAGGTTCGTTGTCGCCGTTACGCTCACGCAAGGCGTTGTAGTACCAACCCAGAAAACGGCCAACCTTGTAGGCATGGTCGGCAGTCAAAGTGATTCCAGCTTCGCCACGGAAGCCATCGGTTCCAAAATATTTTCCCATAAATTTTCCTTTCCTTGATTCTTATACTATTATCATTTTAGAACACCAATTTTATGCAATATTCTTTCAACAAAATAACGGTGGTACTCCTTTGCATCCGTTGCGATTATGGTTTTTCCGTTATAATTTACAGCATTGAATTGATGTCCCCCTTTGAGGTAAAAGCCATAATTTCTTGAAAACATATTTTCCAGAATTATATGTTCTGAATACTGTTCTCTTGTTAGCTCGTCAATCTGTAGTAAATGGATATTTTCACCATATCCCATAACACAATCCTGCGTGACCCGAATAAGCTTGTTGTCAATTCTGAGAATACTTCCACCATTGCGTCCAACCTTATTATTTTGGGCAATTGGGCTGCAAGGATGTTTCAAATACGGACCTTCAAGCTTTTCTGCATAAAATAGATGTTGCTGATAGTTTCCTTTGTTTTCTGTAGAGGTAAAAAGGTAGTACGTTGTGGAATCTTTAAAAATGCATGTGTCTGTGAAATTCAAATTATCTGTGTCTTCACTGGGAATGCCAATGCTCCTCACATATACAAAATTTTCAAGACTATCATCATCTGCCTTGTAAAGTCGAATTTCTCCCAGTTCACTTGTTTCTGGAATCATATAAATTTCCTGATTCTCTTGAAAAACAAATGGAAATGACAAATGACATTTTTCTTCCAAAGCCATAACGGGGTTTGTCCAGTCTATCATGTCCTTGGAACTAGTCATCATAATAACGCCGGGATGATAGAGCCGCTGCTGCTCATAAAACAAATAAACTCTATCATTATGCACGAATAAAAAAGGATCCGCAACAATACGTATAGGCATCTTACTATAGTTGTGTTTTTCACATTGAATATCCTTAACAGGAGTAAACGCCGCCATATTCATATTTAGTTGCAAAGACGAAGTCTGATATAGTCGTATATTAAAGCACTCTGTAACCTGTGACATTTATTTTTCTCCTTTATGAAAGAAATGGATTCTATCGCATATTTTAGAAGCAGCAATAATTAAAATTTCGTTTTTTAAAATCATATTCATTGACAAATATATAGCTATTCCAGCAAAAACTTCGATACAGCAAGATGCAATTAACGAGCAGTTTATGCGAGATACTCCTAAAACACCGCAAGCCATTACAAATGCACTTAAGATTGCTTGTTTGACTGCCTTTTTGGGATATGAGATGCATATTTTTTTCTTCACTTCATTTAATAGATATCCATTGCATACAATTTCACTTGCAACAGATGCAATTGCAGCACCAATTCCTCCAAACGAATGAATAAGAGCTACATTTAAGATGATATTTACTATACATGCTCCAATATTCGCTGGAATTCGTTTTCTTTCTTCACCGATACATACAAGCACCTGAAAACACAATAGGTCTCCAAAGCTCTTAACAAAAATTAAAATTGCTAAAATCCGTAAGATGGCAGCCGATGCAGCAAAATTTTGGCCATATAGCACAACGACTAGTTTTGATGCCATAATTTCAATTCCAACAAAAGCGGGAGTGACCAAAAATAAGAGAACACGAAGTCCATTATCTAATATTCTGAGAAACTGTTTTTTATCTCCGCTTTCATAAAGATAACTAAGACGTGGCAATAATATCGCTGTTATTGCAATACACACTGACAGTATAATCTCTTCAGTTTTAAATGCATATGTATAATATCCAATCGATACATCGTCTTTGAAGATGCCTAGCATCGTAATATCCAACTTTCCGTATAAAGTTGAAAGCATTTCCCCAACTGCCATTATAAATAAAGGCGCAATATGCTTTTGAACGCAAATGTTTCGAAAGTCAAAACGCACATATTTTCGTGCGTTCCAAAGATTCAGACAATAATTCCCACCTGTTGCAAAACTAGTTATCCAAGCATATACGACATAGTCAGACCTATTTTTGACAAGAAGAAGCATAGCAATCAATGATATGCATTTTATTATTATATTTCGACATACAATATAAACGTACTCTTCTCGTCCTTGATAAAGCCAATCTATATTAATCGCATTCAAACATATAACTAATCCGGTTGCTAGATATAATGGCAATTCTTTATGCATACTTGGAATGCACCAGATAATAATACCATATGTTATGCTTGATACAATAGTTGTTACAATATTAAACAAAAACAGCTCTGTAAAAAGCCTGTTTAGCATTTCCCTATTATCGCGAACTTTTGAAACCTCCCGCATGCCATAATAAGGCAACCCCATTGTCGCAAAAACAATAAAATACGATGCAACCGTTTGTGCAAAAGATACTTTTCCAATTCCATCCGCCTGCAGTATACGTGATACATACATGCTAGTTACTAAGGGAAACAGCAAATTCAGCAGTTTGTAAAAGGCATTAAATGCGGCATTTTTGGCAAGCGACTTCATTTATTTGGACCTTCCTACAAATATTCTTTTCACACAATATCCAAATCCTTTCGTATACCAAACTTGAATGCCTCTCCATACAAACAATTTTCGAATAGCCCCTATTGTTTGATTGCCGAAAATTCTTGATATTCTATATTCAAAATTGTGCCAGCTACGTTGCTTATCAGTTTGCCAAGATGCATTATAATGATGAATCGAATAAGTGTTATCAGTAATATAAACTTCACCTGTCATATAATCCTTCGGGCAAAAATACTCCTTTGGATAAATATGAAGCCCATCAATCATCTGTAATCTATTATTACATACAAGCCCTTTTTTTACCAAATACTCTGTTGCCATTTTAGGACTTGCCACTGTGTCATATGTACCATCTTTTCTTAGAAAACGTCTATCACCATAAATACTATCCATCATATCTTTTATTATAGCATTTTTAGGTTCCGCTGCGATAATAAGACCTGGCGCAACAGCGGTTTCACTTTCGAAAGCCATAAACGCCTTTTGGTCCAGCAAATCATCAAGACTTCGAAGTAATTCCACATCCGTGTCCAAATAAATACCACCGTACTGATAAATAATATCTAATCTAGCAAAGTCCGGAACAAATCCCCAACGATGTGCTTCATATGCATCTTTCATATATGCATTTTTGTTCACATCATAGTTTGATTCATTCCACTCTACAATTTTATACCCCGGACATTTTTCTTTCCAACTTTCAATACATTTTCGATCTTTTTCCGGCAGCGGATTTCCACCAAACCAGCAATAATGAATTATTTTAGGGATACTCATATTTTACTCCTGTAAACTATTTATAAATCCAACATAATCAAACTGATCAATGCATCGTTTTCCGGTTATCGAAATCGTCCGATACAGATTTTTCTTTCCTGTATCATATTTTCTTAAATAAAAGGCACTCCTGATATCTTCCACAGGCTCTGGCACAAATACAACTTTATGCTTATAAGGCAGAGCATCAAATCGTTTCAGCAAGTCGTGCCCCCCCCCCGCATAATTTGTGAGCATAACGCCCATATTGTTCTTATCAATGCGTTTTTTCCGCTCATTCCATTTCGCGATGGCCTCGTCAAAGGTCTTGTAATGCATAAAATAAACTTTGATTCCAAATGCTCCTATCCCCACAGGGTAGTTCTTGCAACTATCTTTAAACTCGCGGATGGGGGTATCAATGAACTCATCAAGATTTTCCAGTGCTGTTACGAAATCCTCCGGTGTCAGGAAAAGATTGATGAATGGGCTTCGGAATTGCAGTCCAAGCCAATGATAAATAAAACCACCTGCACAATTACTGCAAATCAATGTTGGTGTCGTATTTTTTAGACGTTTAAGATTTCTCTTATTGATCTGTTGATGCTGATAATCTAAAATCACTTTCTGAATTCTCATATACTTTTCCTCACATGATCATTCCAAATAAGGAGCGTGCCAAACCAACATTTACCATAGCAACGCATGCCAGCATTTTTCCTTTCGCTGAAACTGGTGCCTTCAAATAGGATCTTCCATACTTTCGATAAAGCACTTGTACGTTCTCTAAAACTGTTCTATTTTTATATCCAGCCTGTGCCATCAGCATCATACACTGATTGCATGCATAAATCACGCCGGTTTCAGCTTCTTTTTGTAAGCTCGGATAGTTTTTCTGAATAAATGCGAGCTGCTGCAGCTTTCCCTCTATGCTATCCAGCCGTTTCTCGGAAAAGCCACTTGTTGTGATACTGTTTGGGCTTTTTCGATAGAGATAGCCTACTTGAGAGGTTGTTACAATTCGATGCGCCTTGTCTACCACTTTATAGGTTGTAAAAACATCCTCATGGTATTTTCCGACTGGGTATCGAATTGTTTCAAATAGCTCTCGACGATACACTTTCGCCCAGGCTGTTGTTCCAATTTCCGCTCCAATCAGAAATTTTTGCATCTTCTGCACGCGCTCATCATAAATATGTATTTCAAGATTTTCATTTCTGTGGAAGCATTCCACCGACCACTGGGCATCTGCTTCACAGCGCACATTAGAAAATGCAATAAACTCTGCTTGATATGTCTTTGACAGTTCAAGTGCAGTACTTATAAAGCCTTCTGCAAGCATATCATCACTATCAACAAAAGTGATAAACTCGCCCTTTGCCATTTCAATTCCAGCATTTCGTGCAGCAGATAAACCGGCATTTTTCTGATGAACAGCTTTCACATTGCTGTATCTTTTAACATACTGATCACATAACACGCCACTGTTATCCGTTGAGCCATCATCAACCAGAACAATTTCCATATCAGCGACATTCTGTGCCAAAATTGAACTCATACAATATGGTAAATACTGCTCAACATTATATACAGGAACAACAACGCTGATCATTTTTTACAGCTCCTCCTTATGCCCAGAACGGCAGATATGTATACTGCGCTGTAGAGGACGCTCTTATAAAAAGTAGCAACATACCAGCTATAACTCCTGCCGTATAAACACTTTTTGCTTTTCCGTGCCACAAACCACAGGATTTATCAAACAGCAGAATTAGGAACGGCTGAAACAGCATAGATAACCGTTGCGCTCCATCAAACGAAAGACCAATAATATTGATACATACATAGCACAGCGAAAAAAGCATTATTTCAAAATCAATATGATTTTCTTTGTTGCGCCAATTTTCCTTTAACGCCAAAGCAATAACAATAGCAATAACAATGCCCCAAACAATAACAATACCGTTTGCCTCATTGATTTTCCAGCGTCCATGTCCATATCTATCTGAATAGATTGGAAACCAACGCAGCACTAACGGCAAAACGGATGCTCCAACTGTCCCAAATATGATTGAGCTAGCTGTTAAGATCAAGGCTTTTCTTTTCCCTGCCGATATTTTTTCAAATATTAATGCAATAAAAAAAACGCAACACGAAATATGAAATGTACAAGCTAATAGAACCTCTACAATGAATCTTTTCTTTTTTCCATTTTTCAATTCAACCCATGCTGCATAGCATAACCCTACACCAACTCCCTGCCGTAATGCATTGATTGACATAAGATATGCTCCAACCGCCAGAAAAGAGAAAGTGGCAAGTAGCACGCTCTCTTTAACATAGTTTTCGGATAGTTTGTAGATTCCGTATACAAAGATTCCTGCACATAGCGCAATAAATATTTGTGTTGGAATCATTAGGTCTCCACAGATTTTCTCGAAAACCATAAAGCCCTTTTCTGTTGTAAAATATCTATTATCCCATTCCCCGCGTATAAAGCCCTTCCAACTCAGCATTCCAACTTTTTTATAGTAATCGATATAATTTATTGTATCAGAACCGACACTCTTGTCCCTTACCGAGGACAAAAAAAAGCATGCAAAAAAAGCCAGTGCTATGAAGAAGTTTATCTTTTTTTGTTTTCGCAAGTTTATTGTGCAAAGGACTTTTCCCTTTTTGGTTGCGAACCAAAGAAATATAATATAAAGAATCAAAAAAACATATGCATTCATAGTTTATTTTTATCACCTTCCAGATTGATAAAGGTGTTCAATATTTTCAAAGCAACGGTTCAACTCATACGTCGCGCAGACAAACTTTCTTCCTTGCTGCCCCATTTTTTCGCGTTTATCTGCATCAACATACATTTCATACATCGCCTGTGCCAACTTTTCCGGACTCTTTCTTGGAACAACAACACTTGTTTTCCCCGGTTCAGTCGCTTCCATCAAGCCCGGAATATCACTGATAATAACAGGTGTACAGCACGCCTGCGCCTCAACCGCCGAAACGCCAAACGACTCCGACTCCGACTCCGACGGGATTATACCACAATCCATGCTTGCCCACTCAACTGCTGCTTGTTCTTGTGAAATAAACCCCAGCCAGTGGATAATATTATCGATTCCAAGTTCCTTTGCTAGTGCTTTATATTCGTTCTCCTGTGGTCCTTTGCCCGCAATCCGAAGCTGCACCGGAACTTCCGGATGCTGCTGTTTTAACAATGCCGTCGCACGAATCAGCGTTGCAATACCATATTTATCGGAAAGGGATTTTACTGTGCCAATCACATAATCCTGTCCATTTTTTGTTTCGATTTGGTCAGCTTCTTTCCTTTTCATCTTATCTGGCGAAAAGAGATCACAGTCAACGCCAAACGGAGTGATTGCAAACGGTTTCTTCGTATACTTTGCAGCTTCCTCCGCCATCGCTTTGCTGGTAGAGAACAGATACGACGCACTATTCAGACTGAATTGCAGCATCCAGCGATGAAGCATACTCTTCTTGGGGAAGTCATACACATCAGAACCCCATACAGACAGGTAATAAGGCGGAAGTTTTGCCAATGCCGCAACCGTCCCATAACTGGTCGCATAATGCGCATTTATAATATCCGGATGGATCTCATTTACAATTTCATGTACTTTTTTTGCTTGAAGCAAATATTTTAGCTTTTGTGCATCGCTTCCACGCACGCCTGCTCCACTGTCAATATAGTGAACAGTACAGCCCTCTATTTCGCCCTCTGTAAAAGAAACGACATCGATCTGATGCCCACGATTTTTAAACCAACGGCACCACTTCTGCGTATGATAATTATTCGCCGGTGCAACAAAACATATTTTCATGATTTCTACCATCCAGCTTTACAGTTTTTGAACCAGAATGTCTGCAATTCGCTCACAGGCATGTCCATCGCCATAGGGGTTGCTTGCCTTGCTCATGGCCTCATACTCAGTCTTATCGGACAGCAGACGGTTGAATTCCTTGTAAATTGTTTCTTCTTCTGTTCCGACAAGCTTCAACGTGCCCGCCGCAATACCTTCCGGGCGTTCTGTGGTATCACGCATGACCAGAACCGGTTTACCCAAAGAAGGAGCTTCCTCCTGAATTCCGCCAGAATCCGTCAGAATCAGGTAGCTACGGCTCAGGAAATTGTGGAAGTCCAGAACATCCAGCGGTTCGATAATGTGAATGCGATCATCGTCACCCAGATACTCGTTTGCGATTTCGCGTACAGCGGGATTCATGTGAATAGGATAGATTGCCTTCACATCCGGATGTTCATCCATTACACGGCGGATTGCCTTAAACATATGGCGCATCGGTTCACCAAGGTTCTCGCGGCGATGGGCAGTAATCATGATCAGACGGCTGTCCTTTGCCCATTCCAGTTCAGGGTGCGTATAGGTTTCCCGCACGGTGGTCTTCAAAGCATCAATAGCCGTGTTGCCGGTAACGTAGATGCTGGCTGGATCTTTGCCCTCTTTCAGCAGATTCTGCTTAGAAAGGTCTGTAGGAGCAAAATTAAATTTACTGATAATGGAAACCGCCTGACGGTTGAATTCCTCCGGATACGGGCTGTAAATATTGTAGGTGCGCAGACCAGCTTCTACATGGCCCACCGGAATCTGCATATAGAAGCAAGCCAATGCAGTCACGAAGGTCGTGGATGTATCGCCGTGTACCAATACTACATCAGGTTTTTCCTTTTCCAGAACAGCCTTGATGCTATTCAGAATATTGGTAGTTACGTCGAATAGCGTCTGCTTATCCTTCATGATGGACAAGTCATAATCAGGGGTAACATCAAATGTCTCAAGAACCATGTCCAGCATCTGACGATGCTGACCAGTCACACAAACAACCGTATCCAACTCTTTGCGTTTCTTCAGTTCATTAACAAGCGGACACATTTTAATTGCTTCCGGGCGAGTGCCGAAAACGAGCATTACCTTTTTCATTAAAAAATCTCCTAAAAGAAAATGCTGTGCAGAGCCCATCTGCCTTTTCTGCACAGCACTCATCATACTTTAAATGTGATACACGCCCGGCAGATCAATAATATTGTGGCAATCAAGAACAATCTTGCCAGCCAGCTTATCCACATTCTCACGAATCTCGGTATGCTTAACCATCACAACGACCATATCAACATCTGCTAGGAAAGCATCGAGATCGTGATATTGATTCTTGACCACCTCCTTGGTGATGAACGGATCATAGACCTTCAGGCCAGTTGCCAGATGACGTTCCTGACTCTCCAACAGCTGCAGCGTGGGAGACTCGCGCATATCGTCGACATTCTCCTTGTAGGTCAGTCCGTACAAACCAACACGACTCACATCGGTCAAACCCTTTTCTTTCATGATCTCGTAAATACGATTCAGCACGAAGTCGGGCATGCCGTCATTAGTCTTCATGGACTCATCGATAACCTTCGCCAGAGAGGGATAGTCGCCAACAAGGAACCACGGATCAACGCTGATGCAGTGACCGCCAACGCCAGGACCCGGCTGCAGGATATTTACGCGAGGATGCATATTGCAGATCTTGATGATCTCATAGACATCCATGTTGTCATGACGGCAGATCTTCGCCAGCTCGTTTGCAAAGGCAATATTGACTGCACGGAAAGTGTTCTCAACGACCTTAGTCATTTCGGCAGTACGGATATCGGTCACAACAATCTCACCCTGGCAGAAGGAAGAATAGAGCTTCTTCACCTTCTCACCGATGGCCTTGTCATCTGCACCGATGGTACGATTGTTGTGCAGCAGCTCATAGACCATGTTACCCGGGATGATGCGCTCCGGAGCGTGGACAAGGTTGATGTCCTCACCAATCTTAAAGCCATTTGCCTCAATCACAGGACGGACATACTTGTCAATGGTTCCCGGAGAAACAGTAGACTCCACAACAACCGTTGCGCCCTTGGGGCAGACACGCATGACATCCTTCACAGCCTCAACAACGTAGCAGGCATCAACCTTCTTGCTGAACTTGTCATATGGAGTAGGAACGGACACGATGTAGGTATCAGTGACCTGATACTCGGTGGTGAACTTCACGCCGGCTGCCAGAGCATTCTGGAACAGTTCATCCAGTCCCTTTTCCTTAAAAGTGGTCTTACCCGCATTCAGGGTTGCAACCAGTTCCTTATTATAATCAGTACCAATAACCTCTACCCCGTGAGATGCCATCATCAAAGCAGTAGGCAGACCAATGTAGCCCAGACCAATTACGTTAACCATTATTCTTTCCTCCGTCATTAGTTCAGCAATTCATGCAACTGCTTTTCAAAGGCAATCGCAATCTGTTGCCGCGAATATTTTTCATGCATCAATTTTCTTGCTTCAGCACGATGCTCACTGTATGTTGAATAGTTCTCGACCATTTCATCGAAAACTTCTGCAAGCTTCTCTGTGTGATCTGGAGAAACGCATCTGCCCATTTCAGACTCGTTTACGATATCACAGGAATCTCCTTCTGCAACAAGGAGTACCGGACAACCAATTCCGAGAGCCTCATAGACCTTTGTTGGGATACTGTCCTTCATATTAGAATTCTTCAGAGGGATAAAGCTCATCTTGGCATAAGAAAGTAGCGTATATACTTTTTCATGTGGAAGAACACCACAGAAGTGAACATTGTCCAATCCGCGCTCTTTAGCTTGCTGTTCCAGCATCTCCTTTTCTGCGCCTTTACCAAACAGCAAAAACTGAACCTCTTTATGCTTAGACTGCTCCGCCATATCCAGCAGAGCTCCCAATCCCTGTGCCAATCCAATATTGCCAACATAAACGCATGTCAATTTCTTATCCAATTCATACTGGTCAATCAGTTCTTTGTCTATGGAGCTGTTTTCCACGCTCTCATCAAAGCCATTGCCGACCAACTTCACCTTATCTGTATGGTCTGCGCCACCCTTTTTACCGCCTACGGAAATCACGTGGTTTTTGATTTTCTCAACCTTTCCCGGTGAAACGGTAGTCACCCAATCAGCGTGCTTGTACATAAAGCGGGTAATTGCTCTAAACACCTTGCAGTAAATGCTGCTCTCTGCAAAGCTTCCCATCTCAAGCGCAACATCCGGCCAAATATCACGAACATCATACACAAGCTTTGCGCCCTTGCACTTTGCAATGATCCATCCGGGGATACTAACCAGTGGCGGAGGAGATGTAGTGATAACAACATCAATTTTTCCCGCCTTTAGTGCAGTGAAAATGGATGTAAAGCCGAAGCTGAAATTATTGAGCATTCGCATTACAGTCGTTTTCTTCTTCATGCGAATCGCCGGAGAGTACAGGATTTTTTCTCTCCTCGGCTCGATTTTTCCGTTTCCCTTATTGGTAGAACTAGCAATCACCACAACCTCATCGCCTTGATCAATGAACGCATCTGCCATCGTGCGCATTCGATAAGAACACGCTTGAGCTGTGGGATAGTACTCGTCAGTATGAATCAGTATCCTCATACGCTTATATTCTTCCTCTTTTGCTTCTCATTTTGATTAATTTGAACTAACAGCCCTGACTCTTCTCAAAGAGTCTGAGGCGTTTGCTTCAACAAAACGTTCCGTCTGTAGGTAATTATTCCTGCATCGGTTAAAACTTCTCTTCTTACCTCTAAAGGCGTCGTGCCATTACTCCTGCCCCATCGCCGTAGTTGCGCCTTCCGCCACACCCTCAGTACTCTCCGGCATGAACAAAATTCAAAACTCGACATACAGATAACACAATATGTAGTAGTTGACGCTTTTAATGGTTAAAAATCAACCACAATATGTAGATTTTCAGTGTTGCAAGTCCATCTGCGTGGTTCTGCTATATCTTGTGGTTTTTCTTTCGTTCTTGCCTACATATTGTTTTCATTAAAAGTGCCAGCAGGCATAAATTCAGCCGAAAGTCAGAATTACGGCTAACAGCCGCTCCTCCCCATTTTTCAATGGTGATTTTAGGCATAAAGAGGCGCTTATTCTGAATTACGGATGACACCAGAACTGCCTTTTTCCGGCAACTTCTGAATTACGGATAACGCCGAGGCTGGTTTTTAGGGGCAACTTTTGAATTAAAGATAAAAAAATCAGCTCTATGTCTGAAATCAAGGTCGAGTTCAGGCATACAGCTAACTTTTTCGAGAATGAAGTGCAAAGAAAAAGGCCCACCGGGTCATCCTTCCCCGCTGCTAAAAATCTCAGCAAGTTGGAAGGTGACCAAGTGGGCCACATAGTATTTGAGCCTGATTCAAGATGTCCTCTGCTCCGCGG
>Ga0129310_1001981_pt1 | contig 16341 bp, 16 predicted proteins | sample Go1ome_2_FD_94433 | JGI IMG/M metagenome (GOLD analysis project Ga0129310, IMG submission 94433) | Western lowland gorrila individual fecal microbial communities from Wisconsin, USA - Go1022A metagenome | ecosystem: Host-associated > Mammals > Digestive system > Large intestine > Fecal | place...
AATCGATGTAAAGGTGAAATGTATCGAAAATGGTACAACACAGGCACAAATCGCTAAAGATATACATACATCAAAAGAATATGTAAATAAGGTTATTAAAAAGCAAGAGGGCATTGTCAATCGGACATATGTGCAAATCCTTGAAGCACTTGGATATGACATTGAACTGGTTTATGTGAAGCGAACGGAGGATTGAACATGGACATTCAGCCATACAATGAGCAATTTCAGAAAGTTGTCAATATCATTGAATCAGCGAAAGAGCGTGCATACAGAAAAGTAAATGAGGAATTGATTACGATGTATCGTGATATTGGTGAATATATCAGCAAGCAATCAAAAAATAGCTCCTATGGAGATGCTTTTGTACAGAAGCTGGCGGATTTCTTTTCTGAAAATTATCCTGATCTAAAAGGATTCAACAGGCGTGGATTGTATAGAATGAAGCAGTTCTACGAACTTTATCAGGGCGAAGAAAAAGTGTCACCACTGGTGACACAATTGAGTTGGTCCAATCATTTGAAGATAATGTCAGACTGCAAGACCATGGATGAGCGTATTTTTTATATGAATATGTGTATCAAAGAGCGGTTGTCAAAGAGAGAACTGGAACGGCAGATAGACAGCGGTTATTATGAGAGATATATGCTTTCGCAAAATCCACAGTCACTGGCACTTGAAACAGCTAAAAAAGCGACGGGAAATATTTTTCTTGATAACTATGTTCTTGACTTTCTTGATGTCCCTGATCCGATGTCTGAACATGATTTGCAGAAATCCATCATTCGTAATCTGAAAGATTTTATTCTTGAAATTGGAAAAGATTTTACTTTTGTTGGAGAAGAATATCGTGTTCAGGTGGGCAATCATGATTTCTTTATTGATTTGCTGTTTTATCACAGGGGATTATCCTGCTTGGTAGCTTTTGAACTGAAAATCGGGGAATTTAAGCCGGAATATGTGGGACAAATCAATTTATATCTTGAAGCATTGGACAGAGAGGTGAAAAAGGAAAATGAGAATCCAAGTGTAGGAATTATCCTTTGTGCAAGCAAAGATGATGAAGTCGTTGAATTTGCTCTCAGCAGAAGTCTTTCACCAACAATGGTCGCTGAATATAACTTAAAATTAATTGACAAAAAATTATTGCAAAAGAAATTGAAGGAATATATCGAGTTGGCAAAACTAACAGAAGATGAAAACACATAAAAAATGACCGGTTTGTACTTCATTGTGCAAACCGGTCACTACTTTATATTAATGATGAAATAGCTTTTTCTCCAACATCAAGGTGATAATGCACACCTTGCCTTGACATAAACATCTCTCTTGCAATCTGGGATACTGTCTTTATTTCAATATATCGCTTTGTTAAAATATCTCTGCACTCATCATTTTTAATAGTCAGTATTTTATCAAGAATACACCTTTTGACAGCAGCAGATTCCGAAATCAGATTTTTCAGTTCGTTTTTCAAATCAGTAATTTCATTCTGAAAGACACTGCTCATTGCGTTTTCTTTCGCAATCTCTGTCATACTATCCAACTGAAGCTTCACGCTCCTGATCTGCCGATCAATCATAATGTACTGCCATAAAAACTCTTTACCTGTCAAAATAGTAGACCTCCTGCATTTTCTGTATAAAATATCTTCCGTCAAGTCCGGACAGCAGTCCAAACCACTCTGACAGAAAAAAGTTTTCCAGTTCTTCCTTTCGCCTGAAAACAGAATCGCTTCTGGTATGATTTTTGACAGCTAAGAGCGTATATTTGTAGCTTTCTGCTGCCACGGCGACAATGGCATGAGCAAGCTGTATGTAGCCGTCAAGAAAAGCTGACATCCAGTTCACCGCTTTTCAGCTGCTGTTTCAGTTCGTTTATCAAAATTCGATAGACAGAATCGCTGTCAGCTGACACATATCGAAGCATTTCAAGGAAATTGCGGATTCCGAAAACTTCAAGATTGACATCGAACACCGCTTTTTTGTCCTCTGCGAAAATGTCCAGAATGATCTGGGAGATCTCAGCGGTATCCAAATCATCAAAATTGCCGACGTTCACCAGTTCGCCGCTGTCAAGCAGTGCGAACACTGCATAGGGGATCACTCTTTCGTCTGCAAGAAACATGGTTCTCTGTGTAAATTCCTTGACCTTTTGCATCATAATCGGTCTGCCGTACTCTGTTACGATCATTTTTTCCATGGTTAAACCCTCCGTTATTTTCTTTCTGTCATGGTGTAATAGCTGCCAACATCGTAAACAAGCCAGTTTTCCAGCTTGTATCTGGCATAATCACGTTCTTCTTCGGTCGCATAAACTGCAAGGACTATCTCATCTCCAAGTGTAGTAAATGCAGTCACAGCAAATTCCAGGGTATCCGGATCGAAGCTGTCATCGACCATTTCGCTGATGCTGCCGGTAGCGATATTCATGAAAACCGACTGAATTGTTGCAATCACATCGCAGTTCATTGTCATGCCCTCATAAGTTTTGATCATTCTCATTTGTGTTTCTGTCCTTTCCAATTGTTTCTTCACTCAAGAGCAGATCTTTGAGTGTTTTGTAGCTTTTCTGTGCCTGCTTCATACGGTAAGACGTGCCTTTCATGGCAAAGGAAAATGTTGCAGGGAGAATACGGTCAAATGTGCGTTTCTTTTTCAGATCAGCACAATTGCCCATATCCGTAATGTCGATATTGGTGGTTACGATCATCGGTTTGTTGGCTGAAATACGGGTATCCACAAGGCTGTGAACACGTTCCAGTGCAAAATCTGTGCCACGTTCTGCTCCCAGATCATCAATGATCAGCAAGTCGGGAGCAGTAATGCTTCGGGTATACTCAGCATATTCTGATTCGCTGTAGAAACAGCTGCGTTCCACAATCTGCATGGTAGTCAGCCATTTGACACGAATGCCCTGATTCAGCAAAGTATTTGCAATGCAGGCTGCCAGATAGGTTTTACCTGTTCCCACGTCACCATAGAGGAGAAGTCCGATCCTGCCCAGTTTCTCGAAGTTTTTGATATAGTTCCTGCCGATTCTTTGGGCTTCTGAAGATTCCACCGCTGCAATGTCAGCTGACAGATAATGTTCGGGAATATCTGCGTTTTCTTTATTCTCTCTGATGACAGATGCAAGCTGTTGCTTTGCATTCTCCCGTTTTTCCTTTGCAGACTGACAGGCACAGCAGCAGCCGACAATTTCAGGCATTCCCATTTTCGTAAATCGCTCAGGCAGTCGGAACTGCTTTGCTGTACCGCATTTTCCGCAGTGCCAGAGACCGTCCTCAGCGAGATAGTCCTCTGCGTTTTTGTTCTTGATGAAGTTTTCTTCTGCATTTTCAGAGAGCGTCTGAAAAATGCTTTTCAGTGTATCATGCATTGTGTTTCCTTTCTACTGTCAGATACTCCATAATATGCTCAGGAGCAGCGTTCCAAAATTCTTTTGATATGCCGTATTTCATCTGCATGATGTTTTCCAGCGGAGCAGTATCCGGCTCCTCTTTGCTGTATTTCAGACCGAGAAGATATTCCCTTGTCAGTTCAGACGAATATTCACGCAATACGCTGTCCGCTGCAATGTGATAATGCTCGCATCGTGCATGCTCCTCTCCAGTGTTTTCTGACGGGCGGCTGCTTTCATTTCGTCTGTCCAACATCGACTGCGTGAACGGTCTTTCCATATCCGTGTGATCTCAGAACCGTCTTTAAAACAGAAGATCAATATGTTGCCTTTGCATACCATAATGCACCATATTCGCTCTGAAAGTAACTCGTGGGTGAGTTCATCTTTACCTAAAACATCAGATGTGACTTGAAGTAAAGTTTGCTCGGGTATTTGCTTTGACGCACAAGTAGCTTTGCCAAGCGAGTTGAACGTTCCGCATATCCATACCGCTCCCGACTTTGTTATCTTGCGGCGATAGTTCTTGCCACAGTTTTCACACTTCAAAAGACCGCTGAAAGGGTATGTTTTCTTCGGAACAGGCTTTTTGATGAATTTGGACGCACGCCGTGCTTTTTCTTCTTGAACTGCCGTAAATGTTTCAATATCGATAATTGCATCGTGAGAATCTTCAATGTGGTATTTAGGCAGTTCACCCATATTGAAAAATTTTCTCTTGGATATATGGTTTTCACGGAATGTTTTCTGCAGCAGTAAATTGCCTGTATATGTATAGTTGCTAAGTACCCTTGAAACAGATGATTGATTCCATTTGCCGCCGAAACGGGAAGTAATGCCTTCCTTATTCAGCATATTTGCAATCGACTGATAACCATAACCCGAAAGATATTCGCTGTAAATCTGTCTGACTGTCTCGGCTTCTTTTGGTACGATGACATAACGTCCGTTTGCCAGCCTGTATCCCAGTAAAGTGCCGTCCCATGGGATACCTGATTCAAAATTACGTTTTATCCGCCATTTCTGATTGTCGCTTGCTGAACGGCTTTCTTCTTGAGCGTAAGATGCCAGTATCGTCATCATCAGTTCACCGTCACCGCTCATAGTGTGTATATTCTGTTCTTCAAAATATACGTCAACACCATAAGCTTTCAGCTCACGGACTGTCTGAAGCAAAGTTACAGTGTTCCGTGCAAATCGTGATATGGACTTTGTAATAACTAAGTCTATCTTTCCCGCACGGCAGTCAGCGATCAAATGCTGATAACCTGACCTTGCTTCTTTAGTCCCTGTCTTTGCCTCGTCAGAATATACGCCTGCATACAGCCAGTCAGCGTGACTTTGAATGAGTTCGCTGTAATAGCTGACCTGTGCAGAAAGTGAGTGGAGCATTGCGTCTTTTCCACTTGACACTCTTGCGTAAGCCGCAACTTGTTTTTTCTGTTCCAGCTTTTGTGCTTTTGGTAAAACAGTTATTGTTCTTTGCATTGTGATACCTCCTTGCTGTGTGATATATTACCTCTGAAACCATCATAAATCAAGTCTATCCCGCAATATATACTGCACGAAGATATACCGTATTTCTCTGCCAGCATTGTATCAATTATGGTGTAGTCTTTTGGGGTCAGTATCCCCATCGAAAGCATATTCTTAGCCTGCAATGCAGAAACGAGATAGCTTTCAAGATTTGAGCGGTAACTGCTATTCATTAGTATCACGCTCTTTTCCAAAACGCTCTGCGATGTAACAGTTTCGGCTGCAGTACTTTCTGCGTTTTTCACCATAGATAAAAAGTGTTGTGTTAGTGTAATTTAAAGTAATAACAATTTATAGATTTCCCTGCAATCAGAAAAATGTTGAGATAATAGAGTCAAGTAAAATGCCCGATCATATACATATATCGGTGAGATACCGCCGTATATTAGTGTAGTACAGTTTATGGATTACATCAAGGACAAAATTACATATGCATATTCTCCATTTTGACAAAAACTATTGACTTAAAGCTGATTTCTTGGTATAATTAATATAATAAAATTGGCAAATTGGAATACTTTTTTTGCTTAAACAAAATATTGTAATCGTTTTATATAAAAGGGGTTGGCAAAATTATGTGGGGTTTGTATGATAAGATAGGCAGGGTAGTTCTGTCAATTTTGGAATATAAATAATGAGCGCAGTGCGTCCGGTGAGTATCGGGTGTATTGTGCTTTTTGTGTATAAAAGCGGATTTGAAGTATTGAAAGGATTAGTGATCGAGAATGTCAGATGTATTTTTGAGCCACAGCTCTAAGGATAAACCAATAGCAGATAAGGTCTGCCAGTTTTTAGAGGAAAAGGGACTCTCATGCTGGATAGCGCCGAGAAATATCGTTCCCGGCAGCGATTGGGCAGCTTCAATAAGCACTGCAATAACAGCGAGTAAGGTGTTTTTGCTCATATACAGCGAAAACTCCGCTGCCTCTAGTCAGGTCGGACGTGAACTTAGCCTTGCGGAGAGCAAGGACGATGTTTTTGTTGTTCCATACAAGGTAGACGAAACCGAACTTTCGGGATCTTTTGAGTATTATCTTACTGGAGCTCACTGGATATCCGCAAACTATGCCAAGAAAGACTACAAACTGGAGGAGCTATATAATCTGATCGTAGGTATAATAGGAAGAAATGTTCAGAATATAACCAATAATACCTATATCGACAATTTGCATATCCATACGGACAATCCCGAAAATTTGCAGGATGTGCAGGGAATGACACAGGCGGCTGTTTCGGCAATGACCGCTGGCGGAGCTATGCCATATGCCCATTCTGCCCCTGCGGTAAAGACTGATAACAAGAAACGTAATATTATTATCGGCGCTTCGGCGGGTGCAGTGGCTCTCATTGCCATAATTGTCTGCATATCCGTTTTCGGCGGAAAGGATAATGACAAGGTTCAAACTGCCAACTCAAAACCCGAAAGTTCGATCACAGCGGTTGAAAGCACTGCAGGAACTACAGGTGAAGGAAAAACAGGGACCTTAAGTGATGTAAAAGTGAATTACAATAACGATACATATACAGGCACTTATTCCGGAGAGGTGAACGGTGATATCCCCGAGGGCGAAGGTGAATTTACAGGAACACTAACGACCGATAGCGGCGAATGGAAAATGACCGCCAAGGGTGAATTTTCAGATGGCAAACTTAACGGTCGGAACACAGTAAATATAGATAATCCAACTGGATACAAATATGTTTTTGAGGTATCCTTTGATAATGGCTTTGAAAATGGTGTTGGTACTCGTGAAATGATCTATCCGGATGGGCAGGAAAAGGTCAAAGAGGTTTATGAGGGTAGTTTTAAGAACGGAGAATTAACTGACGATAACGGAACTATTACTTGTTATTATGGCGAAGAAAGTACTTTAGATACACAAGTCTTTGAAGGACAAATTCAAAACGGATTGTTAAACGGAAGCGGAAAAGTTACCTTTACACCTAAAAGTGGTGACTTAAAAACAATAATAATGGAAAGTGACAATTGGGAGAAAAATTCCGTACAAGGAAATGGAATACAGACAGAGTGCTATACCAACGGAAATATAAAAGTATACGAAGGCGAGTTTAAAGACAATAAGTGGAACGGTTCTGGAACTTTGACGTATATCTATGCAGATGGCAGTTATGACTACAATGAGGGTACGGCAGTAGAGGGTAACTTTAATCCTTCCCTTACAATAAAGTACGATAAAAACGGCAACGAGCTTTCGAGAGAGGAGAGCTAAACGGAGGGTCAGACCATGAACGAGCCGAAAGGACTTTTTAAGCACAAATTTATACTTATACTTACGATATTCTCTTTTGTTGCCGCATCCGCTGAGGGAATCGTTTTCTACCCCGATGACGACGCATTTTTCAAATTTCTTATGGTGCTGCAAAACAGCATCAGCGCATTCGCTTTCCGACCGTCCATTGGACTAAGAGATGCAATGCAGAAGATGGTTGAAGATCCGAACACAGTTAGAATGGTGATCTGTTATGCATATGGACTTGCGGTGTTTACTGCTCCTTACTGCACGGTTGCAACCGTTTACCGACTGCTTGAGGATATGCTGAGGTTTGTGTTCCGCATAAGAAAGAGCAAAGGCGGCAAGATGACGACACTTTTCGGCTATAACGAAGAGGTCAAGACTCTTATAAACGATTTTATAAAGACCGCCGATAAGGACAGTTTTCTGTACGTTGTTACCGATAAGGAAATTTCCTCCGATGAGCGATTTGAACTTAGCAAGCATAACTGCTTTGTGAGCACGCTTGACATGACTGTTCTTACACCAGAACAGGTGGAACGGGAGTTTAAAAAGCTGCATATTGACCGTGCTGAAACGTTGATACTGTTTGACGAATCCTCATTGAAGAATTTCTCGGTGCTGCGAATGTTTCGTATGGGTGACGAAGAAACAGGGGTTGCGCTTATGTCGGGTGCAAAGGTTATATGCCGCTGCGAGAGCGAGGAAATGAGCAAGCTTGTCGAAGACTATTACGACAGCAGGCGTGGCGGGCGTTTTGCTTTTGACCTCGAAACTGTAAGCCTCCCAGAACTGCAAGTTTATAAATTGTACAACGACGTTCCGCTGCACACCTTTTATCTTAACTCTGACAAAAAGCTTTCGGAATGGAATATGAGAATGCTTGTTGTCGGTTTCGGCGAAACTGGCAGACAGGCGGTGTTAAAGGCGATGAACCTCGGCGTAGTCAGTGCTGGCAACTCGATAGTTATAGATGTTTTTGACCTCGACAGCAATGATAAGCTGGACATTTTCGCCAACACATTTGGCGAGGGGACGTTTCACACGGATAATAATAGTCTAATTATGGATAGCGATATAGCTGACGGAAGGCTTGAGATAAACTTTCATAGCATAAATGTTCGCAGCAGGCGTTTTATCGAAACGGTAGAGGCGAACGACCGTATTTCTCCGTACACATATGCATTCGTTTCGATAGGTGATACTTCTGCCTCTGTTGACTGTGCCATGCAGTTGAACCGCTATTTCTCTTCAAAAGTCGGTGTAAAAACGCCGGTTATCCTGCGCTCCGATGACAACCCAATGATAGCTGATTATATTGCAGGCAACGACACTATCTTCTCCGACATTCGTATTATGGAGAAACGGTCTGATATACTTTCGCTTGATCTGCTTATGGGCAGGCGGCTCGACAGCGAGGCTAAGAATTTCAATAAACTGTATCACAACATCAACATAGTTTCTGACGGCGGTGATTCTGCCAACGACAATTTCGATGCTGAGAGGTCATGGCTTGAAACAAAGCTTTTCAAGCGAGCTTCAAGCAGGGCAGCTGCGTATCATGAGCCTATAAAACAAGTCGTTATAGATCGTCTTGCTCATGAACTTAATGTCGATCTCGATAAGAAGATAGATGAACTGGTCGGAAAAAATGGTTCACTGTTTACCGATACTGGCAGTGCGTGGCGGCTAAATGGCAGCGAATCCGACGTGCTGGAAAGGCTTACCGAAGACGATTTTGCCTATGAGATCGCCTCTATGGAGCATAGACGCTGGTGCTGCTATATGGTATCTGCTGGCTGGACTTTCGGCGAACGCAGTGACATTCTCAAGCAAAATCCCTGCCTTGTTACGCAGGACAAGCTTGTAAAGACTGCTCCAGATATGTGCAAATACGATGTTATGTCACTTATGGCGAGGTATAGGAAGTTTTAATAATTAAATCTCGGTATGTGATTTTTATGCAAACGTCTTGATTTTCAAGGCTTTTCTACAATATTTAACGATTAAAGGCTCTGATAGGACCTATTTTAGGTCCTATCAGAGCCTTTTCGTATAATTATATTTTTTGAACGGAGTTAAGAGGTGTGCATTTTATGATTAGGGGAGTGCATATCACAGAAAGCTGTGGCGAACAGAGTTTTGGCAGCTAAGAAGATGTTCTGATTATGATATACTTATCTTAAAACAAGTTTTATTAATTACCGAAAATATCTAGATATGCTTGACAAGATGCATATACTCTAGCATCAAATCCACCCTAAAAGGTTTTATATTGAACTTCTTAGCATTTTATGTTATAATGTTATTTGAATCGAGGTGAACTCTATGCCGCTGACAATAGCGATCTGCGACGATAATGAAGATCAGATCAAAGAACTGCGCAGACTTTTGGGAGAATGGTCTTCTGACAAGCCATTTGCACTTAATATTGATGAGTACATAAGTGCAGAGAGTTTCTTGTTCTCTTATGCTGACAAACCATGCGATCTTATTCTGTTGGATATCGAAATGAAAAAGCTGAATGGTATGGAGCTTGCCAGAAAGCTGCGTACAAAAAACGATATGCTACCTATCATCTTTATAACAGGCTATTCAGACTATATATCTGAAGGTTATGACGTTGAAGCCTTGCACTATCTTATAAAGCCAGTTAGCGATAGTAAGTTGTTCAACGTCCTTGATAAATTCACGCAAAAAATTGCCGCCACAGAGCAAATTGTCCTTTCATGCGACAGCGAAATTATCCGTATTTCTCCCGACAATATCACCTATATAGAAGCCAAAGGCAGAAAAACAGCGGTCTATCTCTCCGCTGGCAAAACCCTAAATTGCAATATGTCCATAAGCCGATTTGCAGATATGACCTTACAAGGCTTTGTCCGCTGCCACCGCTCATATCTTGTCAACCTGCGGTTTTTAAAAATTGTTGGCAAAACAGAAATAACACTTGATAACGGCGGTACTGTACCAATATCAAGAAGAGAATATGATAATGTAAATCGTGCATTTATAGAATTTTATGTGAGGTAACTTTATGGAAATAAAAAAACTGATTATTCGTAGAATACCAATCCAGGGTTTACTTACGAATCATGAGATAAATTATGTTAATATAGATTGTTTAACTGAGTATATGAGTGAGGACGTTGACTTAGCAGATAAAATAATCGACTCCTTTAATCAATTATACCAAAAAGACACATCCTTAATAAACCGTAATTGCTGTGATGAATCAAATATAAGTGGTCAACATGTTGGTGAAAGGTCTATTGTTTTTAGATATGCACATTATTTGCTTAATAACATTGACAGTGATACACGTTACTCTAGTTATGATTTAGACTGCGAGTATAATAGAAATGGCAATGGTTTAAAAACTATTGCCGATTTCTCAAATGGTAAATATCCTGATCTGATAATACATAAACGTGAAACTAATGATAATAACTTGTTGATCATGGAATTTAAGACGTGGTGGAATAGTCAAAGAGTTGACATCTTAAGTGACATTATCAAAATAGCACAATTTATGAATAAATCAGATATATATAAATTCAAATATGGAATGTCAATTATATTAAACAAAGATAGTGTAACAATTAATTGTGTTGAACCCAGGTGAAAACCTATGAAATATATCCTTATAATACTATTAGCCACAGTCCTATGTGCCTTTATCTATGCTGTCGCAAAACTATTCCGCCGCACCCTCTACAATATGGTCGACCGCCGCATAGAGCGCTTTCAGAGTGAACTTATCGAAAAGCAGGTCAACGAAATTCAGAATATGTATCGTCAGGTGCGTGGCTGGCGGCACGATTACCGCAATCATATACAGAATATGAAAATTCTCCTTTCTGAGAATAATTACATCAAGCTTGACAGCTATCTTGATGAGCTTGCAGAGGACTTGAACACCGTTGATACAGTCATAAAAACAGGCAACATAATGGCGGACGCTGTGCTTAACAGCAAGTTGAGCGTTGCCGAAAAGCTTAATATCAAAACCACTGTCAAGGTGGTAATACCTGAAAATATTCCTCTTACTGACGTTGAACTTTGTGCTGTTTTGGGAAATCTTCTCGACAATGCGGCGGAAGCCTGTGAAAAGCTTGCGGAAGAGGAACGCTTTCTGCGGGTGTATATAAGCAAGCTTAAAGGGCAGTTTTATATATCTGTTCAGAACGCCGCAGGCAGCGTAAACAAAGTTGGCGGAGTGTACCGCTCCACCAAAGAGGGTGAACACGGCTACGGTCTTTTCCGTATCGACCGCATAGCCAAAAAGTACGGCGGATATGTCAACCGACAGAATGAGGAGGGCATTTTCGCCACGGAGATAATGCTGCCGCTGAAAAATGCAGTATAAACCATAACAATTTTACCTTTCGTACAATATATCGACCGTTCGTGCAGAAATCAACACAAACGGTCTTTTTTGTGATATTATTTTGGAAAGAGGTGAGAATATGAAACGTGTAAAAATCGCAAAGTACACAAAAGAAAAACGTCAGAAAGCGAAGGAAGAGTACAACAAAGAACAAAGCAAAATAAAGTACAAGACCTTTGAAAATATGCGCTATACCCTTTATGAGCTTTGGAAAAGCCAGCCGATAATGTTGATATTGATCGTATTGCATATATTTTCAAGTGTCGCCGCCACACTTTTTAATACGTTCACAAGCAAATATGTTGTTGAACTTGCGCTGGGAACTTCCGCACGCACAAGGCTTGCAGTAATATGTCTGCTGCTTATAGTCGGCGAGCGTATATCGAAGTATATTGAAAACGAATCACAGGATTATGGCTTATATGTAGGTCAATTCAAATTTATCAACTATATGCTGCGAAAAATGCAGCGCAAGCATATGTCGACTGACTATGAGAACAACGAAAGTTGCAAGAACAGCAACTTGATGCAAAAGGCACAGAATGGTTCAGATTACATAACCACTCAGACAATCAACACCATTAGAGATTTTCTTATGGCGCTGATACAGCTTGCAGCATATGGCGGTATACTCTCGATGCTTGATACTATAATGATCCTTATCGTCGGCGTTCCTGCCATTACGGTCTATTATCTTGAGCGGCACAAAATGAAGTGGATATGGAATATGGCGGATAATTGGCAGCAATATGACCGTGAGCTTAATTATATCTGCAACGCAGGCGGAGATTTTTCTTCGGCAAAAGATGTACGCATTTTCGGAATGGATAAATGGTTCACAAAAATTTTTGATCGCTCATATGCAAACCGATTGAACTGGTATGAACAGCAGGACGAATGGATATTCCGTCACAATGTGGTGTCAATTATCATCTTGCGGCTTGCAGATTTTGCCTCCTATGCTTATGTTATTTATATGGTAGTCACAGGTGGTATCGGTGCAGGCGATTTCGTGCTTTATTTCAATTCCATATGGAATTTCGGCCATTCTATCAGAGTGGCATTTGACAAATTTTCGGGTTTCAAATGGCTTTCAAACAACACTTCCTATGCGAGAGAATATCTCGATATGCCCGATAAGACCAATCGTGGCAAGGGAGAAAAACTTCCCACAGACGAGTGTGAGCTTGAATTTAAAAACGTAAGTTATACATACTCAGGCGCTGAAAAGCCTACCATTCAGAACGTTTCGTTCACTCTGCATAAGGGCGAAAAGCTTGCCCTTGTGGGACTTAACGGCGCAGGAAAGACCACGCTCATAAAGCTTATGTGCGGACTTTACGACCCCACAAAGGGTGAGATACTTCTCAATGGCAAGCCTGTGAACAGCTATAACCGTGATGAATATTTCACACTTTTCGGTGCAGTTTTTCAGGATATCGCCCTGCTTGCGGTGACTATTGCTGAAAATATCGCAGGTGCAGATGTGGATAATTTCGACCGAGAAAAGGTTTACGACTGCCTTAAAAAAGCTGGACTTTACGATAAAGTTATGAGCCTGCCCGAAAAAGAAAACACAAGGCTTGTGAAGTCCGTTTTTGAAAATGCCACTGAGCTTTCGGGCGGTCAGACGCAAAAGCTTGCGCTTGCAAGGGCGTTGTATAAGGACGCACCGATACTTCTCCTTGACGAGCCAACAGCCGCACTTGACCCTATCGCAGAGCAGGAAATGTATCTGAAATATGCCGATTTCACCAAAGGCAAATCGAGCGTTTTCATATCTCACCGCCTTGCTTCAACAAGGTTCTGCGACAGGATAATAATGATAGAAAACGGTACTTTAACAGAAACAGGCACTCACGCCCAGCTTATGGCACAGGGCGGAAAATACGCTGAACTTTTTGAGCTTCAAAGTTCCTATTACAATGATAAGGGGGTGCAGATAGATGAGTAAGAATGAGAACAACGAAGAAAAGCTTTCTGCAAAGGAAAAACGTGAGATAATTAAACGAACGCTGAAAGCTGTAAGGGTCGCCGACAGCGGTTATCTCATAAGAGATACTATTGAATATGTGTTGGGCCTTGTTACAGAATTTATCTTTATATATCTGTCTGCCCTTGTTATCGACGGCATTACGCAGTCAAAACCTGTTGGAACTCTTCTTTCTTATGCGGCGATAGTCGTTGGCGTGCAGGCTGTGATATTTATGATAAAGTTGTTTATTTTAAGACGTTCAAGTTCCCAGACGTTTGCCAGAAGTACTAATCTGCATAAAAACCTTTGGCAGAAAGTAATGACAATGGATTTTATCCACCTTGAAAGCACCGATACACAAAACAGATTTTCAAACGCAGATAATCAGGTCGATAATAATAATGCAGGCATACTAGCCGTGTGTAACTATGTCAGATTTGGGATTGGCGGATTATTTTTGATAATAACAGGCGTTATACTTATCATACCAATGGTTTTTGTAAAGCCTGTCACTACAACGGGTTTCAGCGGTTTTGTTCAGTCGATATGGGGCTTTCTTGCGGTTGTGGTAATTATCACTTTGCTCGAAATGCTTAAATCGTTGGTCATAAATCCTAAAGCGATACTTGGGTTTGAAAAGGTATATAATGACAAAAAGATCATTCAGGCAAATCGTGCAGGGGGCTTTTTTGGTAATTACATTCTCGGCAATTATCGAAACGGCAAAGAGATAAGAATATATTCTCAGCAAAAGCTTATTGAAAAAGAGCTTGACAAAGCACGAGATGAGATATCAGAGGGCTGGCTAAAAGCATATAAGTCCGCTATGCTGCCGAATTTTCTTTGCCAGCTGATCAATATCCTCACAAAAGCGCTTATGTACGGCTTTGCGGTTATGAGGGCGGCAAGCGGAATGTTATCCCCGGGCGAGGTGATAGCCTTTGCGCTGTATTTTGAAAAGATATCCGCAGGCGTGTCAGAGCTTTCTGTCTTTTACGGACTGCTGAAAATAACTCCGACATTCTGCAAGAAATATTTTGATTTTCTCGATGTCCCCGATGAAAAGTACAAAGGCACTATCCCCACCGAAAAGCGTGACGATAACGAATACGAATTTGAGTTCAAACACGTTTGGTTCAAGTACCCAAACAGCGAAGAGTATGTGCTTAAGGACGTCAACCTCAAATGGCGTATCGGCGAAAAAATGGCACTTGTGGGCAGGAATGGTTCGGGCAAATCCACGCTCATAAAGCTCCTTTGCAGGCTCTATGACGCAACGAAAGGGGAAATAACCCTCAACGGTATTGATATCCGCAAGTACTCCTATGAGGACTATATGCAGCTTTTCTCCGTAGTCTTTCAGGACTCAAAGCTGTTCTCATTCAGCCTTGCAGAAAACGTTGCCGCTGATACCGAGTTTGACAGCGATCTTGTTGAATCCTGCGTCAGAAAAGCAGGACTTTCCGACCGACTTGACAAAATGCCCGATGGCATAAACACCTACATTTATAAAGACTTTAATGAAAACGGTGTGGAGATATCGGGAGGCGAGGCGCAAAAGCTCTGCCTTGCAAGGGCGATCTACAAAGGTTCGCCGTTTATAGTACTTGACGAACCTACCGCCGCCCTTGATCCAATTTCCGAATACGACATCTACACCAAATTCAACAGTATTGTCGGCACTCGCACAGCGATATATATTTCTCACAGACTTTCAAGCTGCCGATTTTGCGATGATATAACCGTCCTTGACAACGGTAGCATAGCAGAACGTGGTGCGCATGATGAGCTTATATCACATGGCGACATATATTCTGCAATGTGGTTTGCGCAGGCTGAATACTACAAAGACACCGCAGGCGAATTGTTCACATAGATGGAGCAGCATTTAGGCTATCAATTTATCCGAGATATCAGAAACCCCGCCTCCCGTGGTATTTCTATTATACCACAGGAGGCGGGGTTTAAATAACCTTTAATATATGATCAACAGAAATCCTTACTGTTTTTCTGTCGGTCTTAATGGTCCGTAAAAATAGCTTGCAGTTGCTCCGCCGTCTATGAGAAGCGTCGAACTTGCGAACAGGAGCTTCAGCCTGTCGCACTCATTATGAGTACGGCTATCTTGAGGAACATTATTAAGTTTGAGATATTGTCATCAATTTGTACGAGTGTAAAGACAATCTTCCATATTTGATATAAGTAACAAACTTCTATCAAATCTTTATCGTCACTTCTTCATATCTATTGCTATTTTCGGAGCATTCAATTCTGACGGTCAGTTTCTGTTCACCTTCTCTACTTTCTGCATAGATTCCTATTTTTAATTGCAGCTCTTGATTTATATAGCGATCGTATTATTGCTTAAGAATCTAAATTCCAAGTTATTCAATATTGCTTTTCAGTTCACAGTAAGCAACTTTTTCATTATTATAAAACATATAAAATCTTTCTCCTTTATTGAAGTCAATATTGCGATCTGATATAGGAATGGATTTTATATTAGCGTCAAAAGACTCTGATGATATAAATTTAACATCTTCTATCGAAATACAAAAAGTATGTGAAATAGGCTTATCATTTATATCTACAAAGCAAATAGGGAAAATTCGTTTTTCTGAAAACAAGATTTTTCGTTTGATCAACGAAAAATCTTTTATCAAAGTAAAATTCGCAGTGCCTTTTTTCCTAGGTATAAAATGTTTCGTTTCCATCTCCAAGGGCAAAGCTATACAGATAATAGAGTAGATGATCCAAAATATAAATATACTATAAATTGCAAA
>Ga0129310_1001984_pt1 | contig 16333 bp, 18 predicted proteins | sample Go1ome_2_FD_94433 | JGI IMG/M metagenome (GOLD analysis project Ga0129310, IMG submission 94433) | Western lowland gorrila individual fecal microbial communities from Wisconsin, USA - Go1022A metagenome | ecosystem: Host-associated > Mammals > Digestive system > Large intestine > Fecal | place...
CGGATGCGTTAATCCAATCGGAATTGCGCCGGACCTTTCCTTCTTATTGTATAAAAATAAGAGCAGTTTTGCAATGCTTTCACATTGGGTTACTACTCTTATATTGTACCAAATCGGAATTTGTGGAGGAAAATCAATATGAAAACTGCACTGATTGTCATAGATATGCAAAATGACTACCTTTATGAAAAAAGAAAGGATATATTTTCCTACAACACCGCTGAACTTACAGCCGCAGTCAATGAACTTATACACCAATACCAAGATAATTTCTGTGATATTATTTACATACGCCATATTATTCAGGATTTACCAACCAATCGACTTCTGTTTGGTTATTCAATAGCAGGAACGGAGGGTGCCGAACTTTTCAGAGGATTAGACATTGTGTCAGATTATTGTTTTGATAAACTTTTTAGCGATGCGCTTTCAAACAAGAAACTGCGTGAGCTTATTCAGAAAAAAGGATACGAAACACTTCATCTTTGCGGATTGGACGAATGTGGCTGCGTAACTGCAACGGCACTTGGCGCAGCAAAACGGGGAATAAATGCAAAAATTATCAGCAAAGGAACCGCAACGGTGTTTTCTCCTAAAAAAGTTGCCAAAGCCCACGAAAGGCTTAATAAATCAGGTGTTGAATATATTTGATTTCTATCAAAGAAATTCCAATTTGTATCAGTTTAAATCAATGTTATGAAATATCAAATAACTAAAAAATGCGGTGAAGCTGGCTCAGCTTCAAATTCCCATTTATCGGTCAGACACATTGATTTGTAAGCCACAATTAAATAACACCCATGGAGCAGTCGAAAGATTGCTCCATTTTTCATTTCACGGAGGTACCCATGAGCAGATTCAGCGAAATCGCCCGGATATACGACCACCGGCTTCCCCAGCTCCGCAGTCCGGAGGAATGGGAGCAGACGCTCAGAATGACCTCCAGCTTCTGGAGGCTCAATTTCTGCGAGGCAATGCTCCTTACGCTCCAGAACCCGAAAGCTGAAATGTGCGGAACCATCGACCAGTGGAACAATATCGGGCGGTACATAAGACGCGGCGAGCATTCCACAGCGGTTTTCAGAAGCCGCGCGGACACACAGCTCATGTACCTTTTCGATGTGCGCCAGACCTACGGAAAGGCGTACAATTCCAAGTGGAAGCTTTCCGAGCGAATGGCTGACGGAATCGTCGGTAAATTCAATTCCGAGAACGCAGAAAACGCTGTTTCTTTTGAAGATTATTTGCAGAAACTCCTTGAAGACGAAATTATCCGCGGAAGCGGCTTTTCTAACGGAAAATTCCGCATAAGCGAGTATGTTTCCGAGAACTCCACCAGTAAAGACGAGCTTGCGAAATTCCTGAAAAATGAATACGGAATCGGCGGCAGTTCCCGGAATGACTACCCGGTAAGCTTCAGCAATCACGACGGCAAAGGAATTGAGCTGATCCTCAGCAATAGGCAGGTCATTTGGTTTAACTGGAAGAAAGTCGCCGAAGCCGTCCGCAGTGCGGTAAACAGCGGGAAGTACATCACGGAATCCGACATAGAAACGCGCCGCCGAATGACGCTTTTTGACGCACAGCGGTTTGCGATTCACTACGAATATCCGCACTGTCTGTACAATGACCGTCTGGACTACATTCGTAAGGAAATCGCTGCCTGCGGTCTGGATCATCCGATCAGGCTGAATGCAGATATGTTCGCTGTTTATGCGGCGGAATGCGTCCGCACAAAGCCGCACGTCAAGGAATCATACCAGAAAATCGACCGCAGTTCAATAGATATTCCGTGGAAGTTCAACGACTGGAGCGAAGCCGCGGAAGCAGGTAAAAATCTCCCTGTCGATTCCGGATACGGTCAGTTCCGCGCAATGTGCCGGGATTCCGTTTCCGAGCTGACAAGCGAGATTTCCGCGCACACCGGGCACAATCCGGCGCTTGGATTTCCGAAGGAGGAAATCACAGAATTCTTTGCTTCCGGCGAACCGCTGACGTCCGATTCTGTTGACAAAATCACCTCGGAGGTTTTCGGGTATTTATATAATCAGGAACAGCACAGCAGACTGAATTCCAGCAAGCAGACCGAAATTATCGCACCGGAACAGCCTGCCGAGCAGTTTACGCTTTTCGGCGATAATGAGTTCACGATGGAAGAACCGCAGGCGGACGAATCTCTGAACCGCGCCACTGCGTACATCAAGGACTATTTCGAGCAGGAATTCGGCAGTGCGGCTGAAATAGAGGACCCGTCGCACGTTGAACTGGCATACACCACCGACGAGGAAAACGACGCGGTAATCAGCGTTTACGCCGATCTTGTCTAGTACCGCATAACGACCGAGTACGGCGGCAATATCGCCCGTGAGGAGCAGTATAATTCTCTGGACGAGATGAATGAGCTTTTCTGATGCAGAATCTCCAGACAAAACGAGAAGAAGCCGACCGCCTGGAAGACGAAATCAACGAAGCATTCAGCGCTGCGGAGCCGACTGAAATTCCTAAAGATGAAAAATCCGAACTTTCAGAACTTATAGAGAAGCTCGGTTTACAAAGCCACTCATACACTTTCAGCGTTGTTTCTCTGGATCCGGAGATTTACGTTACCGGAGCGTATGTAGAGGGCGCTGACGAGCTTGATGAGCAGGGATACGCTGAATAAAGCGAAGCGTAACAAAATCAGACCCGTGAGTTCGCTCGTTTGAACGGGTCGATTTTGTTTTATTCAGCGTTTCCCTAGGATCCTCAGTCAGTTTGACGAGGATTTCTCCCATGGTGATACTGTCCATGCTGAGATAAGTTATTATATCATCGGGCAGTCCGGCGTGGAATCCGAAAGGCTCCCGGACGAATTTGGGTGCGACATCGTGTCGCACCTGGACGCGGCGGTTCAGTACGCCGACCTGCTGGAAGAACGGCCGCTAACGATTGATTTCGGTGATTATGAGATGGCGTTTTAATCTATCAATTCTATATTGGGCGCTGTTTTTCTGATTTTCCTATTGACAAATTCATTTATATGGCGTATAATTAATATAGGATATATCATATATCAATACTTGCAAAGAGGTATAATAGTGGACGAATTTGAGATTCTATTCTACGAAAAAGAAGATGGAACCGAACCTGCAAAGGATTTTTTACTAAGCCTTGATAAGAAAATGCGAACCAAAATGTTGCGTACAATTGAAATGCTTCAATACAACGGATACGAATTAAGAGAGCCTTATTCTAAATCCGTAAGCGAGGGCATAATGGAGCTAAGGGCAAAGGTGGGTTCTGATATATCCCGAGTGATGTATTTCTTTGTTGTAGGAAGAAAGGCTATTCTTACCAACGGTTTTATAAAGAAAACTCAAAAAACTCCAAAAGAAGAAATTGAACGTGCCAAGCGCTACCGTGCTGATTATCTCAGCAGAGAGGAGAATAATAATGACTAAATTTAATGATTTCCTCAATGAACAGCTTAAAGATCCTGAAATAAAAGAAGAATATGACGCCCTCGAACCTGAATTTGCAATAATCCAGGCACTTATTGACGCAAGGAAGCAGCATGGAATTACTCAGAAAGAGCTTTCTGAAAGGACTGGCATTTCACAGGGCGATATCAGCAAACTTGAAAATGGCAACGGAAATCCGTCTGTCAGGACGCTCAAACGACTGGCTTCTGCAATGGGCATGGCATTGAAGATTGAGTTTGTCCAGAACTAAAAAAGAATATGCTTTGAAAGCCGACTTGCGGAAAATGCAGTCGGCTTTTTTAGTTATTAGGTGCGACACCGTGTCGCACCTCCGGAAAGGAAAACAAAATGGATATCTACAAAAGCAGTCTTAAATATGCAAAAGAAAACGGCGAGCTTGAACAGTACCGCGAAAGCATGAATCTGTGTGATGAATGCGGGACGTTTATAAGCCGTTCCATCGCCGAAAATTTCAACAATAATTTTCTCGATGTTAAAAAAGTTACTGTGGAAACCGCCGGGAAATACGGCTTTGAGCGTGCAATGCTCATGCTTGCGCTCCGCATTGACAGCCTGAAATATGACGGGCGTTTCACCGCCGATAACAAGGAATAGGCGCATAAATTTCTTGCCGACTATCCCAATGCCGAGGAAATCCGGAAAACATCAGACAGGACGCTCGGAACGGCTCACCCGGTTCTTCTTAACGCTGTGACGGAAGAATTAAGGTCTGCTTTCCGTGAGAGGAATAAGCAGGAAATCGAGGGTTATCGTATCGTTCAGAGAATCCATCCTCCCAATTCTGAATTTATCCTCGGTCAAAATAAGAAAATGTCGGGCTGTTATGCGACTTGGTTCAACGCTGACCACAACGGCGGAATTTCCGCGGTATGGGGATATTATTTTACTTCAAACGATTTGCAGAATAATCTTGTTTCAGCATATCGCGACCTGTTCTCCAGAGCGCTTTCTGACGTAAACCAGCACACCCGTTTTGAAGAACTTACTCCGAAAATTGGCTCGATTATCCGAACCGTAAACGGCGAGGATATGCAGTTTGAGCTGACTGCCGAGGAATGCAATGGAATCTGGGACATGGTCGAACAGCAGAATGTCGAGAGCCATTTCACAGACCTGCTCAGCGAAAACGGGTTTGACGTAAATTCCGATGATGTGAAGAAAGTGATTACCGAAATGGCGGCGCAGTACCGCGAGGAAGCCTCCCTCACAAGCGACTGCTTCCTAGGCGCAATGCGTGAGGAACACATTCCGACATGGGCAAAAGAAACCCGCGATGATATTTCCGAGGAATATGACGAACAGCCGGAGATGTGACATGTTTTGTAGAAACCCTTGACAATAAGCCAAATTTAGATTATCATTTATCTGAAAGCTGCCCGTACATATTTTTATAAAAACCGTGTGACCTTTGATCAAAAAACGCTGTCTTTTATATCAGAAAAATAAAATATACCGAAAGGAGATACCTATGGAAGACGCACAAATACTTGATCTGTACTTTGCCCGCTCCGAGCAGGCAATAAAGGAAACCGACCTGAAATTCGGGAGGTACTGCCTGACGATAGCCTATAATATACTCCACAACAACGAGGACAGCGAGGAATGCAAGAATGATACATACATCAAGGCGTGGAACGCGATTCCCCCGAAAAGACCTGAGAATTTCCGGGCGTATCTCGGAAAGATAGCGAGGAACATCGCACTGAATATGTACGAATATATGCACAGGAAAAAACGAGATGTAAACAGCACTGAAGCCATTCTTGACGAGATTTCGGAGTGTATTCCCGACCCCGGCTCAGACGTGGAAAAGGCGGCGGAAAGCATGATAATACGCGACAGCATAAACAATTTCCTTGGCACGCTCTCAGCAGACAACCGCAAGATATTCGTAAGGCGTTACTGGTACGCCAGCCCTATTGAGGAGATAGCACAGAAATACGGATTCAGTGTGAGCAAGGTCAAGACATGCCTTATGCGCACGCGCAGCAAACTGAAAAAACATCTTGAAAGCGAGGGGATAATTGTATGAAAGAAATGCGCTTAATGCAGATAATCGGCGATATCGACGAAAAATACATTGACGAAGCCGCCCCCGCCGAGCAGAAAAAGAAAGCAATGCGCTTCACACCGTGGGTCAGATATGCCAGCATAGCCGCCTGCGCAATGCTGGTCATCGGCGTCGGAATATTCGCCATTACCCAGCATAGGGGTAATATCATTGATACTCCTGCTCAGTCGGAAGAAGCTGACAGTTCCGATTTTGTACAATCCGGAAATCCCTACGCAGAATACGATACACTTGAAGAAGCAGAAAATACGATCGGGTTTGAAATCAGCGTACCCGACAGTTACGGAGGATACACCGAGCCTTATTATGCGGTTATCGAGGGGAAAATCCTCGAGGTGCAGTATTACAATGGCGACGACCGCGGAATGATCATAAGAAAATCCCGCGGAAGCGAAGATATCAGCGGCGATTTCAACGAGTTTGACAACATCACTGAAACAGAAGTCAACGGAAATACAGTCACGATAAAGGGCAACGGCAATGAATTCAGCCTTGCGCTCTGGGTTTCCGGGGATTATTCCTATTCGGTTTCGGTAAGCTCTGGTATTTCTGAAAATTCACTGAAAGAAATTATCGAAAAAATAAAATAAAGGTGTGACCTGACGATTTCAATGCTGTCCTTTAGGGTGAAAGGCAGTAAAACAGCTGCCAGTACAAAAGGAATTTCAAAGGAGTATAACATCATGAAAAAGTCTATCAGATTCACCTCTGCCGCTATGGCAGCACTCATCGCAATGTCCTGCGCAGCATTCTCCGCATTTGCGGACGACTCCATAGAGCTGGCTGACGACTCCGGCTACACAGAGTTCCTCGCAGGAGGCTGGGAAGTAAACACAGGCAGCACATCTATCAGCAAGAACGCCGCTGCAAAGGCAGCTTTCAAAAAGGCTACCGCTGAGCTTCTGGGCGTAAGCTATCAGCCAATAGCAGTCCTCGGAACCCAGACTGTTGCAGGCACGAAGTACGCGATACTCTGCAGGGCAACTCCGGTAGTTCCTGACGCAGCGCCCGAAATCACGATAATGTACATCTACGAAAATGTTGACGGTACCGTTGATATCGACGGCTTCCAGACTATAATCAGCGGCGGTGACGAGGGCGGATTCAAAGCCAACACCGGAAAATTCGCGATAAAGAACAAAAAGAACAAGGCAGTATATTCCGCGTACAAGAAGGCAATGAAGGAACTTGAGGGCGTTGATTACAAGCCGGTCGCATACCTCGGCATGCATGTCGTTGCAGGCAGCAATTACATGATACTCTGCCGCAGCAAGGCTGTAACTCCGGACGCTGCGTATGAGTGGTCGCTGGTAACAGTCAGCAAGTCCGCAAAGGGCAAGGTAAAGCTCGGCGACGTACAGACCCTGGAGCTTGGGAATACCGATGAGGAAATCACAGGCGACAACACCCAGATCCCGAACCCGTGGCAGGAATACAAGACCGTTTCCGAAGCCGCAAAGGCTACCGGAATCAGCTTCAGCGCCCCCGAAAAGTTCGAAAAGTACACTGTTTCCTATGTTCAGGCGATGGATGGCATCGTTGAAGTGAGATACTCCAACGGCAGCAATGAGATATGCGTCCGCAAGGGCAAGGGAACCGATGACATCAGCGGCGACTACAACGTATACAAGACCGTTTCCGAAAAGAAGATAGGCGGGAATACCGTTACATTAAAGGGCAACGGCGACGGCGTAAGCTCCGCAACATGGACCAACGGAACATATTCCTATTCCATCTACTCTGAAAACGCGCTGACAAATAAGCTTGTGGAGAGCATTGTCGCTGCGATGAGATAAGTCCGGAAAGCGCTTCCATATAATAAATAGAAAACCTCTCATGGCAGAACATAGCCGTGGGAGGTTTTCCTATATAATTGATAATTCAAAACGGAGATGTAAAAGCGCGGCACCGTGCCGCACCTCCAGAAAGGAAACCTATGCCGCAGTATAAATACTCCCGTGACGACTACTATCGCCTGACTAACGCTCCCTGCCTTGATGTCGCGCTTGCTCTCGGAATGGAGATAAACGAAAGGGAAAGCGACCGCAAAAGCTGGAAGATAAAAGGCGAACAGGGACTGTGCATTTACCGCGAGGGAAACGGCTGGTACCGCTTTTCGGACGGACAGCACGGATTTCCTATCGACCTCGTAAAAGAAAAGCTCTGCTGTTCCACGGAACAGGCGCTTGATTTCATCGCTCGGTATGTCGTGAATGGAGTTTCCGAACAGGTGAATATTCCTCGCCGGACTGCCCTGCCAGAGCCGGAGAAGCCGCGTGAATTTTCGCCGCCGGCACACGATATTTCGCCAAAGCGCGTCACGGACGCCGCGCATCTCAGCTTCGACTGCGACATCGTGTCGCACCTGCAAACATTCTTTTTTTCGGAAATTTTCACTCCGTACTTTGTACGGCAGGAATAGAGTGACTACGTCACTCTACCTCACACCGCACCGCCAAAGGCGTTGCAGGATACTACCCGGCTTGAAAAATCGGGCGGCAGTTTTGTTTTCCAGAAGAATAAATATTCGACCTATAACGACCGGGTGCATTTCACGCCGATTTGGTTCCCGGACAGGAAAAACTGCACCGTATATGTCGAGGTTTTCGATGTGTGGTGTCCGGCTGGTCAGCTCTCGGTAAGGCTTACAGACCAGATATTCATTAATGGCAACGTTTATGACGACTGGCACATCGCGCCGACAAAGCCGTAGATGTGGCATCCTGAAAAAAACAGGAGCTGAAACAACTCCTGCTTTTCTCTATGATCAGTTTCCTATAAGGCTCATTATCGGATCGGTTCCAAGATGGTCACGGACGATAGCATAACCCATGTAGGCGATATAAAGGAAAACAAGTATTCCTCCCTCAACACGGGTGATCTTTTTCTGAGTAAGGCAGAATATGTATGCCAGCAGACATATTACGATGTAAATTCCGAAATCCACAAGAGTATTGCTGAGGTCTGCTCCGGTGATAGTGATAGGCGAAATAACCCCGGAAACGCCGAGAATACACAGGATATTCAGAATATTTGATCCGATGACATTACCGATCGCCATATCGTTTTCGCCCTTTTTGCAGGCGGATATCGACGTGACAAGTTCTGGAAGAGAGGTCCCGACTGCGCATATAGTAAGTCCCACAAGACTTTCGCTCATGCCCACGGCTTTTCCAAGCAGAGAAGCGTGGTCCACAACCATGTCGCCTCCCAGAACTATCGCGCCTGCTCCGCAGATTATAAAGAGCGCACACTTCCACCAGATAAATGGCTTCTCAGCGCTTTGTTCCTCGGAGCTCTGACGGTTTTTCATTGCTGCTATGACAGTCCATGTCAGATAACCTGCCATAAGCACTACAAGTAATATTGCTTCAAAAAGAGTGATCTCTCCGGAAGCTCCGAAGAATATAAGCATTACAAAAAACAGCACGGATGTGAATATCGAAACCGGATAATCTCGATGAAGTATGTCTTTTGTAACTCCAAGGGGTATTACCAGCGCACATACTCCGAGCACGCCAAGAAGATTGAAGATATTCGATCCCACTACATTGCTGACAGCCATTGAATTCTGCCCGCCCAGCGAAGCTGAAATGCTGACTGCAAGCTCCGGTGCGCTCGTTCCAAGCGCGACTATTGTAAGACCGACCACAAGAGAGGGGATCCTTAGTTTCCTTGCAAGAGAAGAAGCTCCCTCTACGAAAAAATCAGCGCCTTTTATCAGCAGGACAAACCCTGCGAGAAGCAGCACTATGTCAATGACGATGTTCATATGTGACCTCCATATAAAATAATACACATCATTATTATAGCCGTATTCCTGTGTGTTGTCAATGGTCACCTCTAAAACCCTTGTTTGAGTGAAAATGTGTATAGCACACCGCCTGCTTCTTTCAACGAGCGAAATTTCTGATGCGACGGCGTCCATGCCGTCGCCCGGTTATTTCGCTCTGCAACATCGTGTTGCACCTCCTCGTAAGGCATACAGCCTTACTTCGTCGGCTTTCATCGCATTCGGCGCACTCTATCAATTTTCCCTTTTCAAACCGTTTTTTAGAGGTGACCAAATATCAAATGACAAACACAGAATTTCAGATATATTGAAAGGAACTACACATGATAACTCATGGAAAATACTGCGATTGTGATTTCTATGTAACCAGCTTGGACGCGGAAAACGGCTATGCCGCCACCGAGCCTATCTGGACCAACGGCGAATGTTCCGTAATTGCCGCGGCTGTAATGTGCGTGGTCTACGATAATCAGAACCACCCGGAGTTCCAGAACCTCACGAATGTATACAACTTCATTGCGAATATGTGCAAGCCTGTGAACAAGGTGCTTCCCATTGACGCATACATGGATAAACTGCCCGATTCCCACCCGGCGAAAAAGCTCATGGCTATTGCAAAACTGGCACCGGACAAGATGGGCGGTTCGTTCTATACTGCGGCTCTGACAACTTTGCGGCTGTTCATCACGAACGATATCTACAGCATGACAAGGGAGTCAGAATTCTCGCTTGCAGACGTGGGTACGAAGCCTAAGCAGGCGCTGTTTTTCATTCTGCCCGACCAGAAAACCACCTACTACCCCATAGTCACCCTGCTGGTTTCACAGCAGTACGAATTGCTTGTTACCTACGCCAAAAAATGCGGCAACAGGCTTCCTCACCGCGTGAATTATATCCTCGATGAGTTCGGAAACTTTGCGGCTATCGACAAATTCCAGACAAAAATGACCGTCGCCGGCGGCTATGGAGTGCGCTGGAACCTGTTCATTCAGGACTTCAACCAGCTCATAGACAAGTACGGGCAGGAGGTAGCGAAAATCATTCAGGGCAACTGCCACTTCTGGATTTACCTCCACTCGCAGGACAATTCCACGAATGAGGAGATATCCAAGAACATGGGGAAATACACCACGACTACATATTCCCTCGGCGGCTCAACGCAGAAATATTCCGCGCCGTCCAGTTCTACAAATATCCAGCTTTCTGAGCGCATTCTGGGGCTGTTCGGACTGCTTATCCCGCTGGCGGCGGTCAGCATTATCACGAACGGCTTCGGCATGGGAGATGTAAAGCTCTGCGCGGCTTTCGGCTGGACGCTGGGAGCATTCGCGGCTTACTGCACCCTTGCCGCCGCGCTGACCGCCGCCGTTCTCGCGGGAAAAATCACACATCAGAAACGACTGCCTCTTGCGCCTTTTTTGTGCGGCGCAGGCATGGTGGCAATATTAAGCTGCCTCTAGGATTTTAGAGGCAGCCATTATTTGTGGAGGCATTTCAATGCTGAAAAACCGTACTCTTATCGGCATAATCCTAATCGCCGCGGCGATAGGGCTGTGCTTTGGCATTTCGCCGCTTTTCAATTCTATACTTTCAAGCAAAACCAAGATAATCCGGCTCAGGCAGGACATTCCGCAGGGCGTTCAGATAACCGGCGCAATGCTGGAAGCCGTGGAGGTCGGCACGCTGAATCTTCCTGCGGATATGCAGAACGACCCCAGACAGATAATCGGGGAATATACAGTTTCCGCAATGTTCGCCGGGGACAGCTTCACGGACAAGAAACTGTCGGATTCCGTAGACACCTCGGACAGCCTGCTCCGCCAGCAGATGGGCGCGCAGATAATCGTGGACTGCACATCTGACATCGTGAACAGCAAGCTCACTGCAAAGGCGGTAATCAACGCCACGCACGTTGTGGAGCTTCTGACCTGCGATACCAACGGACTTGTATTTGACGGTTCGCAGGAGCCTATCCTCCAGTCGGAGCAGTACAATTACCGCGATTTTATCCGGCTCATGTCGCTGAATTCCACGATAAAGCAGGACGAAGCCGCAATGAAAAACGCGCTCGGGCGAATCTCCGGCACGATACCCTACTGCCCGAAAGCCGCCGAGTATCTCAATCAGGGCACCCTGCTGACAAAAGCGGTGGACGACCGCACATACAATACTACGATAAAATCCCTCGCGGAGCTTGTCACAAAGGAGGTCTGAACCATGAGCAATCCGTTCAGAAATCTCGTAAAAAAGCCCCCCAGGCACGAAAAAGGCGAGATAGTCGTTGCGGATTCCGGAAACGTCAAGGAAGTCGCGAAAATAATGATAGGATTTGAAGCACTTCTCCGGGAAACGCAGTCCTATATGTCCAAAGCCTGCGGCAACAAGCTGTTTGATTCCGACCTGAAAGACGCAATGCGCCAGCTCATCAAGCAGTACATGAAGGATCACAATTATTACGTTCCGAACATGACACTCGCCGAAGCCGCAGACCGTCTTTACGTTGAAATGGCGGAATATTCGTTCCTGACGCCGCTTCTCGCCCGAAAGGACATCGAGGAGATAAACATAAATTCCTGGGACGATATTCAGATAATCCCGTCCAAAGGTCAGCAGTACAAGTATTCGGAGCATTTTTCTTCGGCGCAGCACGCGGTTGACGTGGTGCGGCGTATGCTCCATAATAACAAGCTGGTTTTCGACGCTTCCAGACCGCTGGTCACTGGCTACCTCGACAAGAATATCCGAATTTCGGCTATACATTCGCTCATCGTAGGCGACGAGGTGGGAGTTTCGGTTTCCATACGAATCGTAAATCCCTGCAAGATAACAAAACAGCAGTTCATCGAGAGCGAAATGTGCACCGAGGAAATTTACGAGTTCCTTGCAATATCGTTTGTTCACGGAATTTCACAGGTGTATGCCGGCGCGACAGGCTCTGGAAAAACCACAATTATGGCGGATATCATGAGCAACATTCCGGATCACCGCAGACTTATCACCATCGAAAAATCCGTTCGCGAATTTGACCTTGTTAAGCGTGACGAAAACGGCGAAAAAATAAACAACGTCGTACATCTTGTGACCTACGAAAGCGACGACCCGACCCGCTGTGTGACCATGCAGGACCTGCTCACAAAATGCCTTACCATGCACCCTGACGCGATATGCGTAGCCGAGATGAAGAACGAAGAAGCATGGGAAGCGCAGGAAGCCGCACGAACCGGACACACCGTACTCACGACGACCCACGCCTCCAGCGTACAGGGTATCTATCCCAGACTTGCAACGCTGTGTATGCAGAAGCATTCAACGCCGTATCCTACCCTGATTTCATTCGTCACCGAAGCGTTCCCGCTGGCGGTATTCCTCAAAAAACTTGATGACGGAAAGCGCCACATCATGGAGATTGCCGAGTGCCTAGGCTGTGATGAAAAGGGCAAGGTGTTCACAAAAACGCTCTGGAAGTACAGAGTAGATTCCGAGCGCATTGTTGACGGAAAAACCGTGATAGACGGGCGTTTCGTCCGCGTGAACCCCATTTCAAGGGAACTCCGCGAACGTATGCACGAAAACGGCGTTCCCAACGATGTGCTTGACAGATTTTCGGAGGTGAGATAATGGACAGGCTGATATATCTTTTCGGCGCAGAAATACGCGGTTTCCGGAACGCTGGTGGTGCGTATTCCGTACCGCTTTGCGTGGGAGGAACTGCCGCCGATCGAGATGTCGCTGGACGTTCGGTCGCAGTGGCAGGCGAAGTTCTGATGAAAGGAAAAAAACAATGCAGATAGCAATAGCGTTAGTAACTCTGGCACTCTGCGGCGGGTTCCTCTGGTGGTTCAGGCGAAGCGAGAACCGCCGCAGTTTCAAGCGGAGCGAGGAAGAATCCGCCGAGCGTGAACGCAAAGCGCAGGAAACTGCACAGGAATTCGTGAACGCCCGCGACCTCGGCGAAAACTGCCTTTACACCAACGACGGGTACATTTTCGCCTACCTCAAGGTGGACGGCGTGTGTCTGGAACTCCTGAGCCGGCAGGAACAGAAAGCGCTCTGCCGACAGGTTTCCGCGGCGTTTTCGCTGGTTCGGCGGCCGTATAAATTCAGCGGAGTGAGCCGTCCGGCGGATATCTCAAAATCCCTGCAAAAGTACAGCGAGCTTGCGGAACAGGCGGTCGGCGGCAGGAAAAAGCTCCTGCTGTCCGACGCACGGTACCTTGCGAACATGGTAGTTTCCGGCGAAACCACGGAGCGCGTGTACTACATTGCAATTTGGGACAGCATTCAGAAAGCGGACGAGCGCAGCATCACATCAGCGGCGCAGGATATCGCCAAGAAGCTGAGCGAATGCGGGATAGGCGCGGAACTCATCGACCGCAACGGAATAGTCCGGCTCTGCAATCTGGTGAACAATCCGGCTTATGTCCACATTGAAAGCACTAACATCGACGAAGCCATTGCGCTTCTGGCTGTGTAAACGAAAGGAAACACGATGGTCAAAAAGAAAACAGAAATCGAAGCTCCGGCTAATGCGGCTTTGCAGGCGAGCATTACCCCGGTCGGAATTGAATTCGGCATGAATAAGCTACGGCTTGGCGAGAATTACTGCCGGATATACGGCATTTTTATGCTCCCGACCGAGGTGGAATACGGCTGGCTGTCGAAGCTGACGAACATTCCCGGAACGATAGTCACGATAAATTACGAACCCCGTAACAACGCCGAAGCGATAAACGACCTGTCGCGGAAAATACGAATGTTCCGAGGGCAGGCGGCAAGCACCAAAGACCCGAAAGAGCGCATGAGGTGCGAGAAAGCCGCGCTCAGTCAGGAAACCGCCCTCCAGCGCATGGACAGCGGAAACGAGAGCATGGGCGTGTGGGATATCACCATCATGGTGCTGTCCCGGGACGAGGAGGATTTCAACAACCGCTGTACCCGCGTTGAAAATACCGCGAACGTCATAGGCTGTAAGATACGCATTATGGCGAACCAGCAGAAAGAATCCTACCAGCACCTTTCCCCGACCTATCCGCAGATTCCGGAGATCCGCGAGGAAAACGCCCGGCAGTACCTTGTCGGCGACATAATCGGCGGATTCCCGTTCGCAAGCGGGAGCTTCACGGACAGCGGCGGCTTTTATCTCGGGCGGGATTCCAACGACGGGCTGATACTGCTCGACCCGTGGATAAGGAACCGCCAGCGCCCCAACAGCAACATGACGATAGTAGGCGGCTCCGGCTCGGGAAAATCCACGGCGATAAAGCACATAATCGCTTCGGAGTACGCTCGCGGCACGAAAATAATCGTCATTGACCCGGAGGGCGAATACAAGGATATGTGCCTGAATCCGCTGTTTGAAGGCTCATGGATAGACGTTGCCGGAGGGCGCGGCGGTCTGATAAATCCGCTCCAGATACGCCCTGTCCCGCCTGACTTGGACGACAATTCCGACCCGGTGAAAAAGGACAGCATAGGCGACCTCGCGGTGCATTTAAAGACTTTGCAGACGTTCTTCCGGCTGTACATACCGTCAATGGACGACCGCCTAAGAGCCATTCTCGACCAGTCGCTGGTGGAGCTGTATTTTTCTTTCGGAATCACATGGGAAACCGATGTTTCTGACATGAAAGCGGAGCGTTTCCCGATTTTAAGCGACCTGTACAGCCTCATCTCCAGAAAAGCAGAATCCGGCAGCAGGAACGCTGAGTGTTACGCAGACATCAAAACCTACTTGGAGGGAGCCGCAAACGGCGCAGACCACCTGCTCTGGAACGGTTACACTACGATAAATCCCACCAGCGGATTTATCGTGCTGGATACGAAATCGCTTATACAGATGTCAGGCACGGTGCTGGCGGCGCAGTATTTCAACGTGCTTTCGTGGTGCTGGGAGCAGATAACCCGCGACCGCAAGGAGCGCATAATGCTGATAGCCGACGAGTGCTGGACGATGATTGACCCACGCTGTCCGCAATCGCTGGAATTCCTCAAAAATGCAGAGAAGCGCGCCCGGAAATACGAGGGAAGCATAGTAGTGGGAACGCAGTCCACAAACGATTTTCTCGACCCGGAGGTCAAATTTTACGGGCAGTCGGTGCTTGACCTGCCGACCTACAAACTGCTGTTTTCAATGGACGGACAGTCCCTTAAAGAAGCCACGGAGCTGTTCGACCTGAACGATTCCCAGACCGAACTGATTTCCTCCGGGCAGCGCGGAATGGCGCTGATGAAAGTCGGCAGGCAGGCGGCAAAAGTGCGGTTCGTGCTGAGCGATGAGCGCCTTGAAATGTTCGGGCGCGGCGGCGGAAGATAAGGAAAGTGTGTTTATATGGCAGTAAATCCGAAACTGATTTTAATAGCCTCAGAGCTGGCGGGAAACGAAAAAGTCCGCAAAACTCTGCTGTATGTTCTGTTCTTTTCGCTGGGACTGATAATGCTGATTTTCGTTGTGTTCATCGGGCTTATAAGCGGACTTCTCAGCATTGCGCAGGACAACGACCTGAGAAACCACTGGAACTATTACAGGACCAGCATTTCCGAGATTTTCAGCAGTATCGAGGGCGAGATAAATTCCGATGTGAAAAGCGAGGTTTACGACTTCATGCCGGAATTTTCGGTGAACCTTTCCAAAGCCACTATCGCGAACAATTTCGACAACAGCTCCCTGATTTTATAGTATATTCTTTTGAGCTTGGGGTGTCAAGTTTTATTATACAACATCATTTTGATATTGTCAATATAGCTTTACATATTTCACTCAAAAATTTTGAGTAGCAGTGCAATGGAATAAATATCCATGATATTGACAATATCACTATTTTCTTTTATGACTTCTAAAAAGAGGAGTTCAGAAAGCTTCTTCATAAATTCCGATTTGGTACAATATAAGAGTAGTAACCCAATGTGAAAGCATTGCAAAACTGCTCTTATTTTTATACAATAAGAAGGAAAGGTCCGGCGCAATTCCGATTGGATTAACGCATCCGC
>Ga0129310_1001985_pt1 | contig 16330 bp, 12 predicted proteins | sample Go1ome_2_FD_94433 | JGI IMG/M metagenome (GOLD analysis project Ga0129310, IMG submission 94433) | Western lowland gorrila individual fecal microbial communities from Wisconsin, USA - Go1022A metagenome | ecosystem: Host-associated > Mammals > Digestive system > Large intestine > Fecal | place...
CGCGTTCTGAAAATTGATTCCCACAAGTACCAAGGACGTTTCTGATTTCAGAAGTATCTGGTGGAAGAATTTTGGATGCATCAACAGCAGCGAGAAAATATCCCTTATATTGCTTGTGAAAAAATAATTTTTTTGCAGAAAAATCAAAAAACTCTTTGCAAGAAGTGTAATTCATTTTGTTTCTGGCTTTTGAAAATGCTTGCGGAGAAACTAATGGAATCTCCTCACAAAATTTTCTGGTCAGCAATGGGATTTCACTTTGTAAAGAAGCACCTGTATGTGCAAGTAACCCCCAAAAAGTATTTCTGAAAGTCAATATCCTATTGCGGGTAAAGTCTTTATGACTGAGAGCATGCTTGCGAATGAATTCGGTATCATTTAAACATTGATCAATAAGAAGAAAAAATTGTTCTAATTGTTTCATATACAGCCCTCCTGTTATTGAGATAATTAAACGATGACTGTATTTAAACCTATTGTCAAGTATTCATTTTTGACAGCACTGGCATTTTTAATTATTTTGTTCATTATTTAGTTGTCAAGGTTCCTAGACTTAAGTTGATGACATTGAGTGCAAGCTCCTTCTGATAAACTGCGGAGCAGTTATTCGGTTATGAGCAAGTAGCGAAGCGGATTGCGAATATCCGCTTGACTAGCGAGTTTGGTGTGCTGATTTTTTGCATAAAAATGGTATATTCCGGAATAAAAATTAATATTTATGGAACACTATACTAACGGATAAAACATCAACAAAAAATACAAAATGTATTTAATTTCCAAATACAGAGTGGTATAATATGGATAAGGAGGATGCGAAGATGAAAGAGATATTTCTGGTCAGCTATTCTGTAAAGGGTATAAAAGCTTTAGACAAGTTGGTGTCATTATCGTTCTATAAAAAAACTATTTCAAATAATCCGGATACACAGGAGTATAATGTTAAAGGAATTTACGGCATGAATGGTTCCGGTAAATCAGGAATCGTGACTTCTGTGGATATTTTGAAAAATATTCTTATCAATCCGGGATATTTGAATAATCCAATCGTACAGAAAAATTTGGATGCGATCATAAATAAAGGTCTGGGAGAATTATTTATTGAAGCAGATTTTATCGCTAAATTTGGAAAAATATTGCTGTATTTTAAATATGAATTGACGTTGGGAAAAAACAAAATTGGGAATTATGTTATCTCTAATGAACGCCTTTCTTCGAGGAAAGCTACTTCAAAAAGCGACTTGATGGAAGATATTTTCGAGGTGGATCATGGAAAAATCTGCCTTATCAGCCCCAAAGGAAATAAAGTGTTTAATGATATGATTTTGCAGAGAACGGTAAATCTTTTAGAGAATACGTCCATGTGTGCATTATTTTATGAAAAGATCATCCTTGCAGAATCAGAGGATAAGCCAATATTTGATTCCTATGTTTTTATTGGTTTGTTTGCATTGCTCGTGTTTGGCAGAAAGTTGCATGTATATTTAGATCAGTCAGATGACCATAGGGAATATTTTGTTAAAAATACATTGCAATATATGCGTGAGGTGGAAAATAGTAACCCGGATCTTGATTCCTTATTGAATCAATTATTTGGAACAGATGCAGAGCGCCTCGATGTGGTAAAAGTCACAGGAAATATTGTGGATAAGGATATGTATAACGAATTCAAATGGACAATCAGAAAGTTATATGAATTCATTCACATTTTTAAAAAGGATTTGCAGAATATTGAAATAGATAGGAAAGAGGATCAGGATGCCTATCTTTGTAACTTGGTCATGGTATATGATTCTTATAGGATCCATGCTGAATTTGAAAGTACAGGAATTAAGAAACTGATAAGATTGTACGCTTATTTAAGAGAAGTTGTGCATGGAGGGATTGTTTTTATTGATGAGTTTGATTCAAATCTCCACGATGTTTATTTATGTGCTTTATTGGAGTATTTAATGAGCTATGCAGGAGGACAGCTTTGCTTTACTACACATAATGTCGGGCCTATGGATATTTTGAAGCAGCATAAAAAATCAATTGATTTTTTATCGACAGATGGATATATATACCCATGGACAACAAATGGCAATTATTCTCCATCGAAGCTTTATAGGAATGGAATGATCGAGGGATCTCCCTTTAATGTGGATTCCATTGATTTTATTGGTATTTTTGGATCAAGCGAGGAGGATGAATGATGGGCCTCCAGTTGATATTTGTAGTTGAAACAAATAAAAAGTGTAAATCAGATTGGATTTACATAAAAGATACAATTGACCGATTTTATCAATATGATCAGGCACAAGTTAAATTTAGTGTTGTATATATGGATGGGAAGGGAAAATATAAAAGTAAAGAAAAGGAAATCTCAGGACTGATTTCCCAGTATGCTGCAGGAAATAAATCTAACCAGTCTCATATTATTTGCTGCTTTGATTGTGATGATTATGATAATAAACCGGAAGATGCTGATTTCCTAAAAAATGTTAAGAAATATTGTAAGGAAAAAGGATACGATTTTGTATGGTTTTGCAAAGATATTGAACGAGTATATCTAGGAAAAAAGATTGAGGATTGTCAGAAAAAGAAAGAATCTGCAATGTTCAAGGCGAAAAAGCTAATTGATGTTGTGGAAGAAAGTAAATTAAATGTCAATAATTATCAGGGAAACGCCAGTAATATTATGCTTGTAATTAGCAAATATCTCTCACATAAGTAGAATAATTTAATTTTAAATAATGCTTGACATTTATCCTGCCATGTATTATAGTACAAATATAACAAAGCACAATGATAATAATTATGCCCTGTGGATCTGTTCCACGGGGTGTTTTTTAATCGAATCAAGTAGCGAAGTGGATTGCGAATATCCGCTTGACTCGAATCAAGCAGCAAAGCGGATAACAAATATCCGTTTGACAGGATTTCCGAGAGGGAGGGAGATCTATGAGCACAAAAAGAGATTACTATGAGATACTTGGCGTGAACAGAGATGCAAGCGCAGATGTAATAAAAAAGGCATATAGAAAACTGGCTAAAAAATATCATCCGGACAGCAATGCCGGAAATCAGGCGGCTGAGGAGAAATTTAAAGAGGTAACAGAAGCGTATGATATTCTGAGTGACCAGAAGAAGCGTAAGCTCTATGATCAATTTGGTCATGCGGCATTCTCGGAAGGTGCAGGAGAAGATCCCGGCGCCGGGAGAACATACCAGTACCATTATAAGAATCCGGGAGGCGGAACGACTTATCAGTATGAATTTAACGGCTCAGAGGATATGGATGATATTCTGAAGCAGTTCTTTGGCGGTCACCATGGTGCTTCAGGCTTTAGCGGCTCCGGCTATAGCAGATCAGGCTTTAGCGGCTCCGGCTTTAGAGGAGCCGGTTTTAACGGATCAGACTTTGGCGGTTCTGGTTTTAGCGGATCAGACTTTAATGGATCTAATTTTGCTGGATCCGGTTCAGGCTTTAGAGGTAAGGGCTTTGAAAGGTCTGCCTCTGGTTTTAGTGGATTTGGTCAGGTCGATGGTGAGAACATAGAGGCAGATATTTCCGTGTCCTTTGATGAGGCGGCTTTTGGCTGTGATAAGGTCATTCATTTTACAGATCCGGAAAGCGGGGACGGAAAAATGAAAAGCCTGCAGGTTCACATTCCGGCCGGAATTGATACCGGAAAGAGCATCCGACTGCAAGGAAAAGGCCATCCCGGAATCGGCGGAGGAATGCCGGGCGATCTGCTTATGAAGGTTACTGTCGGCAGTAAGCCGGGGTATGAGAGAAAGGGAATGGATGTTTATACATCAGTAGATATTCCGTTTACAACGGCTGTGCTCGGCGGAGAAGCAGTTGTTGAAACGTTATACGGCAAGGTTGTGTGCCGGATCGCGGCAGGGACTCAGTCGGGAACGAAGATCCGCCTGAAAGGGAAAGGAATCGTTGCCATGAATGATCCGAAACGCCATGGCGATCAGTACGTTGTAGTCGGAATTCAGGTTCCGAGAAATCTGTCAGAGGCGGCAAAGGGCAAGCTTCAGGAATTTGAAAAGGAGTGCGGGGGCGGAAAAAGAAACGTAGCGTAAATGCCCACTTTGGACGTTCATACAGACTTTAGCAAGACCTCTTGTTGCGCTTTGGCATCAAGAGGTCGGCAGCCTATGAGATTTTTCAGCCAGTTCTAGTCGGTCTTATGCCCGGGACTGCTGAGGCAGGTGACGAAATGCGAAAAATGCAAACTTTCGTGAGCTCGCCGGAGGTTAGGGACTGTTGCGCAAGGTGACGAAATACGTAAAAAGGAAGCTTTCGTGAGCCCTCGTGGAGCCTGAAACTGTTGCACAAGGTGACGAAATGCGAAAAAAGCAAACTTTCATGAGCTCGCCGGAGGCTTGGAACTGCCGGGCAAGGTGACGAAATACGTAAAAAGGAAGCTTCCATGAGCTCTCGTGGAGTCTGAAACTGCCGAACGAGGTGACGAACTGCGAAAAAAGGAAGCTTTCATGAGCTCGCCGGAGGCTTGGAACTGCCGGGCAAGGTGACGAAATACGTAAAAAGGAAGCTTTCGTGAGCTCGCCGGAGGCTAGGGCCTGTTGGTCGAGGTGACGAAATGCGAAAAAAGGAAGCTTTCATGAGCTCTCGTGGAGGTTGAAACTGCTGGTCGAGGTGACGAACTGCGAAAAAAGGAAGCTTTCATGAGCTCGCCGGAGGCTTGGTGTGTTTTTCCTCTGTTTTGGAGGCACTTTCTGCGTTTTCTCCGATTGATTATGTGGCACTAATGTGGCAGATGAAAAGGATGTCTTGACATGGAATCATAAACCAGATATAGTTAATATACCGGCGATTCTATGTGGATCTCCGAAAATACAGGAGTGGGAGAAAAAGGAAGATGGACAACAATTCTACATACGAGCAGGAGATCGATCTGAAGGATCTGATGTTTGCGGTGCTGCACAGATGGAGACCGGTGCTTCTCGTTGCGGTTCTTCTTGCAATCCTTTTTGGCGGTGCGAAAGCGGCATTGACTTACAGGACACTGAATGATCCGGAGAAGGTTGCGGAGGCAGAAAAAACTTACAGGGATGATCTGGAGCTTTATGAGAAGAATAAAGAGACTGCAGAGAGAGAGCTGGAAAATCTGAAAACAGATATCGAAAACCAGCAGGAATATATGGAAAAGTCGATCTGGATCAATATGAGTCCTTATGATGTCTGCGAGGCAAAGATCGATATGTATATAGCAACAGACTATACGATCATGCCCGGAATGATATATCAGAATCCGGATTACACCAATACGATCCTCGATGTTTACCGTGCGATGCTGACAAGCAGTGCTGTTATGGAGGACGTAGCGGCAGCCTTAAAGAGCGAACCAAGATACCTGCAGGAGCTGGTTACCGTGAATGCCGGTTCCAACCACATCCTTTCGATCAGCGCAAAGCATACTACAAAGGAAGCAGCAGATAAGCTGCTGGATGCACTTTTAGATCACATGCAGAGTATGCAGGAGCAGGTAACTGCCAGCGTGGGTGCCCATACGATTAGCACAGTCAATCGCAGTGTGAGCACTTATGTGGATCTGACCTTAGCGGATACGCATAAAACGGAAGCAGATCGTCTGACTACTTTAAACACCAGTTTGGAGGAAAAGCAGAAAGAGCTGGATGATATGGAGGAGCCAAAAAATTACAGTTCTTCCCGTAAGCTTGCAGTAAAGAGCGGAATCAAATTCTTCATTCTCGGCGGTTTAGTCGGCGGCTTTATGGCGGTATTCTTTGTCTGTGCCGTATTTATAGTCGGTGATACCGTATATTCGGCAAAGGAATTGAAGAAACGTTTTGGAGTTACAATTTTAGGAGCCCTTCCTATAAAGAAAGGAAAAGCTCAGTGCAAGGTGGATGCATGGTTAAACCGTATGGAGGGCCGTGCCGTCGGTGGAAATGAGGCAGTGGAATTTAGCCTGATTGCGGCTAATATCCGAAATTATACAGATAATATGAGTACGATCCTTGTTACGGGAAGTGCAGATGCTGCAGTTGTTAAACAGGCGGCAGATAAGCTGATCGCAGAGCTTCCGGAAATGAAGGTGCTTGCTGGCGGGAATATGCTGGAGGATGTAGATACCTTAAAGAGACTTCCGGAATGTGACGGGGTCGTTCTGATCGAACAGTGCCGGGATTCCAAATATAGTGTAGTTGGATTAGAGATGGAGCGCATCACGGATCTGCAGAAGCGTGTAGTCGGCTGTGTTGTTTTTGAATAAAGTCTTTTTAAGAGTTATTTCGATTATCAGAAAATAGATAATAGACAAATATGGCTAATACATGTTAAATAGAACCAAGGAGGGAATAAACATGGTTAGCTATGATCGCTTATGGAAGACGATGGAAAAGAAGGGAGTCACACAGTACCGCCTGATCTCTCATTATAAGATCAGTGCCGGTCAGATCGGAAGGATGAAAAAGAATATGCACGTGTCTACGCATACGCTGGAAATATTCTGCAGTATCCTTCAATGCCCGGTGGAAGATATAATGGAAATCACTCCGGAGCTTTTTGAGGTTGACAAAGAGGAAAAAGAACCGGACAAGATCAGCAGTGGCACAGAATAACAGCAGTAGTGGCGCAGAATAACAGCAGCATAGCTTGTTCTTTGTTATTAAGCAGTCTGTCAGCAATATTGGATGCGGATATCCATGTTGCGGCAGGCTGCTTTTTCGGCAATAACCCGTAGGATTCTCAAAAGGATACTGCACTTAGATGGCGAGATGAATAGGTAAGATACCGGCTGTGGGTTTACGCAAGGCATAAGTGTAAACAAAAATAGGAAATAAAATAGGGAAATAAAAACAGGGAAATTAAAATAGGAAATAAAAAAGGAAATAAAAAAGGAAATTAAAAGGAAATTACAGGAGAATAAAGGAGAATTATTATGCAGTATTATGGGACTTTGGGGCCGTCCTGCGGTGATGAAAAAATATTGGAAAATATGTTTCGTGCCGGCATGACCGGGATCAGGCTGAACCTGTCACATGGAGATCTTGATAAGAGCAGCCATTGGCTGGAGCTTTTAAGAGAGGCGGCAATGAAAGCCGGTATTAAGGGCGCACCTCAGATTCTGATCGATCTGCAGGGGCCGGAGCTGCGCCTTGGCCGCAATGGTATAACATGTGAGCTGGAATCCGGAGAAACGGTACAGCTGGTATCCATGGGAGCAGCCGGACAGGCGCGCAGAGAAAGCATACAGCAGGCGTGTGATGGAGCAGCCGGACAGGTGCGCGGGAAAACCACGCAAACAGACTTGGAGAAGGAAGCGGAACACAGAGGGGCAGCTAAGTTGTGTATTCCGGTTCCCGACATGCTGCTTTATCATGTGGAGGCCGGGGATCGTATTCTTGTCGATGACGGAAAGATCGAGCTGCTGGTGAAAGCGGTGTCGGGAGGGACGGTAACCGCAGCAGCAACAGGCGCAGCAGTCCCAGCGAACACGGTGGCAGTAAACACGGCAGGAGCCCAGATGGACACCACAGGAACAACAGGCGCAGCAATCCCGGCGAACACGGTGGCAGTAAACACGGCAGCCGCCCAGATGGACACCACAGGAACGATAGGTGCAGTAGCCCCAGCGAATATAGTGGCAGTAAACACAGCAGCCGCCCAGATAGACACCGCAGGAACAACAGGTGTAGCAGCAGCCCCGGCCCCTGAAACGGCAGCGAACATAGTAACCGCAAATACAACGGCATCGAACATAACGGAATCTCCATCGGACACAGCGGTAACAGGTGCAGCAGCAACAGGTGCAGCAGCCCCGGCAACCGCCCCTACCCCCGCCGTCTTGCCTGTTTCCGTGAGTGCGGTCGTGGTGCGACCGGGGACATTAAAACCGGGAAAAAGTCTTGCCGTTATTGGGAAAGAGCTCCCTATGCCGACGCTTACGGATAGTGATCGTAAAAACATCGGCATGGCGGCGGAGTACGGTGTTACGGGAGTCATGCTTCCGTTTGTAAGAAACCGAGAGGATCTTTTAACGCTCCGCAGCGCGTTACAGGCCGCCGGAGCAGAGAAGGTGGAGATCTTTGCGAAAATTGAAAATATGCAGGGCGTGCATGCGATTGATGAGCTGCTGCCGTGGTGCGACCAGATTGTGATCGCCAGAGGAGATCTGGGAAATGCCATGCCCTTATGGAAGCTTCCGGGAATCCAAAAGCGGCTTGCGGCAAGCTGCCGGGCAAAGAAAAAGCCCTTTATGGTCGTGACCCAGATGCTGGATTCCATGCATGAGAGGGCCGTTCCCACAAGGGCTGAGGTTCTGGATATTTATAATGCAGTTCTCGACGGAGCCGCTTCTGTTATGCTGACCGGAGAAACTGCGGCCGGAAGATATCCGGTGGAGGCAATGGAATATCTGGTCCGCACCGGGGAAGAAGCGGTAAAGGATAGGGCTTGTGAAGCAGATCGGTAAGGATTCGTCCTACGCCTTTTCTTCCCACATTTTTACGGACATGCCGTTTACCTCTACATTATCTTCAACGGCGATGACGAGGAAGCGTCGGCCTTCGATGATCCGTGTTTCTACAAGATCCAGCCGGTCGGGATTGACCCGGATATCCACATCGGGAGTTTTTACGGCAAATTTTCCGCTGCCGGTGATCGCAGGAACCAGTATTGCTGTGTTTTCACCGGCTGCTTCTTTATATACGGTGTCGAAATGCTCTAATCGTTCCGGCTCGACACCGCTTTTTTCCAGAAGCTCCTTCACTTCAGGCTGTGACAGGCGCAATGGCTCCATATCCTCCTTGTGCTCCTCAGACAGCTCGGTAAGATTTTCATGGATCTGGCGGACGATCCCGTAGTCGCATTCTTTCCCCAGCGTGTCGGAGAGGATCTCATGGAAGGCCTCCTTTTGGGCCTTAAAGGAGATCGGTGATGGCGCTCCGAGGCAGGCGTCGATGAACTCATCGTGCAGCTGCTCCGCATTTTTTGAGAAATAGAGGAGACTGTGGATGTCGGTGCTTCTGTCGTTGAAGGCCGGAAAAAGGAATCCGGTCATAGGCGCCTGTACCCACCAGTCCCGCGGACGTTCTTCAATACAGCCGGTCGTTTCATTGTAGGAGAGACCGGGCTCCGAGAGCTTTACCGGGCAGATGGAGCAGAGGATGTGGTTATAGACCTCATCAGAGGCGTCAAACATTTCCTCGTTACCGGTCGATCTGCCGGGAATATCGTAGGAGCTGTGGATCAGCACGATATAGTAGTTTTCACCGTAATCATAGTTTTCGATCACTTTATTATAGAAGGAATCCACCGTTTCATCATCAGTAAGCTTTTCATCGCGGAGCTTCATTAAAAGAGCGTGGGCACTGTCCTCACCTTCATCATGGATAGAGTATTCCAGATTGTGAAGATTTTTCCCGATCCCGCCGGAGAGCGTTTTCTTGAAGATCTCATAATATTTAAAGACCTCCTCCTCGGATAAGGCAAAGAAGGCTTCCTTTAAATTTGCTTTGATCTGCTTGTCGGCATCTACATAGCAGCCGCAGATTCGCGTGATGGCATTATTGTCTTTCTTAAATTGCTTTTTAATTTCTGAAATTTCACGTTTATTCATTTATTTCCCCATATTTTACAGCGCGATCAGGCTCTCGTCATCGGGAACGAAGATGTTTCCGCCGTAATATTTCTTTCCTTCACTCTTATAAAGCCGCTCGCGTCCGGCTACATTGCTGTCTTCTGTATGCCAGAGTACCAGATTCGGGATCTGCATTGCCTGAGCCAGCTCGCAGGCCTCCTTTACCGTGCTGTGGTTCTTTTCGTAGGGCTTCCAGATATCGCGTTCAACATAAAGACAGAATGCCTCATGGAGCAGCCAGTCGGTATTGCGGACATATTTTTCGCAGACCGGATTATACGGCTCGTCACCCAGACAGGTGAGCTTCTTGCCGTTATTTAAGGTCAGGGTAAAGCCAAACTGCTTAAGCTTTGTGGAGTGGATATCAAAGAAGGTCACGTTATAGCTGAGAATATGGCGTGTTTCTCCGTCCTTTACCGCCTCGAGGTGGATCCGTTTTCCGAGCATATCGTAGTGCTTTTTTTGAAGCGTCAGGCGGCAGAGTGTATCCAAGGTCTCGATCAGATCTTCATGGCAATAGATATAGGCATCTCCCTCGTACTTGTCCTTGAGCATTTTTGTAGCGATCATTCGTACCATCCAGATAATGCCGAGGATGTGGTCGGTATGTCCGTGGGTGACAAAAATATGATGGATCCTGTTGAGCGGAACCTGCATATTATCAAGGATCTTTAAGATCCCGTTTCCGCCTCCGGCATCCACCATAAAGTATTCGTCTCCGTCTCTTAAAGCAAAGCACGTATTATAAAGATTCGTTACCGCCGCATTTCCGGTGCCGAAAACATAGAGAAGCTCTCTATCCATGAAAAAATCCCCTTTCTGTGATCCGTTTATTGTCTTTTAAATATGAATATGTTACTATAAAACGGAAGGAAAAGCAATTCCCGTCGGAAGAAAAGTGGGAAAAGATCAATGTGAAATACATAAGATGGGGCTTTCGCGGGAAATCTTTGTGGGAGGAAACTGTATGAGAGATTTGGCGTACCTGAAACTTCTTGCCAGGGAATATCCGACGGTAAAGTCGGCTACCAGTGAGATCATCAACCTGATGGCGATTCGCGGTCTTCCGAAGGGAACGGAATACTTTTTCAGCGATCTGCACGGGGAATACGAGGCGTTTGTCCACCTGATGCGAAGTGCGTCCGGTATTATACGCGAGAAGATTTCAGCAACCTTTGGTTACCTGATTTCAGATGAGGAGGAGATTGCTCTTGCAAATCTTATCTACTACCCGGAAAGGGGGCTCCGGGCAGCAAAACGTGAACAGCGTTTTACAGAGGATTGGCAGAGGATAACGATCTATCGTCTTGTATGTATCTGTAAGGAAGTATCTTCTAAATATACAAGATCCAAGGTTCGTAAAAAAATGCCGCCGGCATTTGCATACATTATCGATGAGCTGATCCATGTAGACTACAGCGACGATAACAAAAAGATCTATTATGATGAGATCATCCACTCCATCATCACCATCGATATGGGGGAACAGTTTATTAAGGCACTTTGCGAGCTGATCCAGAATCTTACGATCGATAATCTTCACATTATCGGGGATATTTTTGACCGTGGCCCGCGTGCCGACATTATTATGGAAGAATTGATGCAGTTCCACGATGTAGATATCCAGTGGGGAAATCACGATATCTCATGGATGGGGGCGGCAACGGGAAATCTGGCATGTATCTGTAATGTACTCCGTATCGCGATCCGCTATAACTGCTTTGATCTTCTTGAGGATGGCTACGGGATCAACCTGAGAGCGCTGTCTATGTTTGCAGCCCGTGTATATAAGGACGATCCCTGCGAACACTTTATGCCGAAGATCTTAGATGAAAATATTTATGATGCGGTAGATCCGGGTCTTGCAGCGAAGATGCACAAGGCCATCACGGTCATCCAGTTCAAGGTCGAAGGCCAGATCATCAAACGCCATCCGGAATATGACATGAAGGACAGACTTCACCTTCTGGCGGTGGATTTTGAAAAAGGAACAGTAAAGATCAAGGGAAAAGAATATAAGATGATGGATACCATGTTCCCGACCGTTGATCCGAAGGATCTGTTAAAGCTTACAAAGGAGGAGGAGGAGCTCTTACACAACCTTCGCATGTCCTTTAAGCACAGCAGCACGTTACATCGTCATATCCGTTTTGTATATTCTCATGGCGCTATGTATAAATGCTGTAACTCCAATCTTCTCTACCATGGCTGTATTCCGATGAAGGAAAATGGCGAATTTGATGAGATGAAGATAAACGGTATCATCTATTCAGGAAAGCGTCTGATGGATTACATTGATGATGCCGTTAAGATGGCATATTTCCTTCCGGATGATGATGAGACCAAGGAATGGTACAAAGATCTGATGTGGTATCTGTGGTGCGGTCCGAAGTCCCCGGTTTACGGAAAAGACAATATGGCTACCTTTGAGGGATATTTTGTTGCGGATAAGGCCGCGGCAAAGGAAAATATGAATCCGTACTATAAATTAAGTACAAAAGAAGAATTTTGTGATAAAATACTAAAGGAATTTGGTCTTCCGGTAGAGGGCTCTCACATTATCAACGGTCACGTCCCGGTAAAGCTTAAGGACGGTGAAAGCCCGATAAAGGGAAATGGTAAGCTGTTCGTGATCGATGGAGGTCTTTCCAAGTCCTATCAGCCGAAGACAGGTATCGCGGGTTACACGCTGATCTTTAATTCCCATCATCTTGCACTGGCGGAGCACAAGCCATTCGATCCGAAGCATGAGAATACGCCGAAGGTCACGATCGTTGAGAAGATGAAAAAGCGTGTCATGGTAGCGGATACGGATATAGGTAAAGAGCTGGCGGCCAAGATCGCAGATCTGAAGGAGCTGGTGGCAGCCTACCGTGCCGGTATTATTAAGGAAAAGCTGGAGTAAATCTAATTCCGGAAAGTGAAGGCACCGGAGAAAGCGAAAAACATCAAGGAGAACTGAATGAGCAAGGAAGAATATTTAAGAGGACTGGAAGAAGCTCTGAAGGGTGAAGTTCCCGGTTCTGTGATTCGGGACAATTTAAACTATTACAATTCGTATCTGTCTCAGGAAATATCAAAAGGGCGCACGATGGAGGATATCATCAGCGAGATTGGAGAACCTCGCATCGTCGCACGAACGATCATCGATTCCTGCGAGGCAGCGGGAGAGACTGAAGATGGATACGGAAGCTATGAAGATACCGGATTTGGCGACAGCAGATATGATGACAGCAGATACGACGACGGCCGATACAGCAGCTCTAAGCGTCAGCCTACCGGTGAATTTCATTATATCGACCTGAATAAATGGTATTGGAAGCTTCTTGCGATCGTTCTTTTATTTCTTGTGATATTTGTTGTTTTCCAAATCGTCGGCGGGATCTTTCTGATCCTTATGCGGTTTGCAGGCCCGATCCTTCTGGCTGTCTTGCTGATCTGGTTCATTCGCGGACTCAGACAGTAATCGGCATGATACAGTGATCAGCACGATACAATAATCCATCATTCAACTGAATCAAGCAGAAAAGCGTATTGCGAATATCCGCTTGAGCCGCCCGGTCATCAAAAACAGATGCCGGGCGGTTTTTTGTGGAAAATGTAATAAAAACGGAAAATAAATATTAAGAAAGTATGAAATTTGATATTTTTGTTGACAAATGCCCTCGTGGGAAATATAATTTGTTTGTAACAAGATTTAATATATTTGTAATAAATACCGTAAAATCTGAAACAAATTATGTTAGGGGACTTTATTTTGAATCGATATTTTAAGAAATTTGGACTTTGCTGTGTTTGCACATTGATGATTGCTTCCGTACCCGGAACGGTTATGGCGGAAGAAACAAGCCGGGAGAATAAAAGTAACGTTGCCATTGTGGTTCCGGTCGAGACCGGTATTTTAGATACAGCTGCTAAAAATGTGAAAGTTTTAGATGCAGCAGTTGTAAAAGTATCAGATACAGATGTATCTGAAGCAGTTGATACCGAGGCAGCCGGACAGGCTGTTGAAAGTGATACATACACTGTCGAAGCCTCAGAAGCCGAGGGAGAGATCTCCGTTCTAACCGAGGAGGAAGAAGCAGAATTAGAAGGAAAGGCAGCTTTAAAAGAGGAAGCTGCTGAAGAAACAGCAGAAAAAGCTACAGAGGAAACCGCAGAAGAAACAGCGGCCCGGGAATCTGAGGAAAGACGCGAGGATATCGTTGAATATGCGAAGCAGTTCCTTGGAAACAGATATGTGTACGGCGGAACCAACCCGAACAAAGGAGTAGACTGCTCCGGCTTTACCTCTTATGTAATGAAGCATGCCGGTGGGGTTCAGTTATCCCACTCCTCCAGCGCACAGTCAAAAGAAGGAAAAGTGATCAGCATGGAAGATGCCCGTCCGGGAGACTTGATCTTTTACGGAAGCGGAAAACACATCAATCATGTGGCTCTTTACATCGGTGACGGCGAGATCGTCCATGCCTCCAATGAGAGAAACGGGATCCTGATCTCCAGCTATTCCTACAGAAAACCGGTAAAGATCGTAAATGTACTTGGAGATTAAGGGAAAGCCCAAAGGAAAGCTTAAAGGAAAGCTTAAAGAATAGCCCAAAGAATACCGAATAAAAGAATAGGACAGAAGCTAAAATACGAATGGAGCGTTGCAGAACAGACGATATGTGAAATATCATACGCCTGCTTTGCAGCGCTCCATTTTTATCTCAGCCGAGAAGACTCACCGTATCAGAATCACATGCGAAGATTCACGGATGTTCGACATCAAGCGGATATTCGCAATCCGCTTCGCTACGCGGCTCTACACCGAATAACTGCTCCGCAGTTTATCAGAAGGAGCTTGCACTCCTCCTGATACGAGCAAGTCCTCACCCACTGCTTATTGCTTTTCGCAATTGAAGCAGGGGACTTACTTGATTCGGTTAAATTATTTAACGGCTCCCATCCGCTTGAGGATCCGAAAGACACCGGCTTTTTCCAGCGTTTTAGCCACAAGGAAGAAAATGACAGAATCGACCGGCCATTGGATCATGTTTTTGATCGCCCGGGCAGGGAGGATCGCCAGATATCCTTTTCCGGTGATCGTGGAAAGCCAGTAGGTTCCGAGGATAATGTTGCAGAAGATGGCTACTACAAGCTTTGCTGCCAGCATTCGTTTCAGGCTTAAAGGCCGTTTGTAAAGAAACATACCGTAGATAAAGGCAGCCAGCATAGCGTTAAAGGTCAGACCAGGAATAAACCCTCCGGTCGGCTTAAGCATAAACTTGATAACGTCCATGGCACCGCCAAACAGAGATCCGACTACGGGGCCGAAAAGATAGTCGACCAGTTCGTTTGGGAGTGCGGAAAAACCGATCTTTAGCTGGGGGGTTACGGTGATACTGGCAAACTGGTTTAGAACGATTGCCATGGCGCCGAACATGGCGCAGGTGGTGATGGTGCTTACATGTTTGAATTCATGGTAAGATTCAGAAATCAAAGCAAGTAATTTTCTCATAAAAAATACCTCCTTTGCAGAACCTCTGACCGCAACAGGAGATATGATATACAAGATCTTCTGGTGCAGCGGGATGCGATATCTGCACCGCAGGTCAATCCTTTCGTCCTCCCGGCAGCTCCCCGTCCGGCAGGCACTTGACGCGCAAATATCTACTCTGCATGTTATTATTTTTCTTATATCATATCATACGTTTTCACGAAAGAAAAGAGAATTTTGAAACATATTTTCGCTGTTTTGCCGTCTGTACTTTTTTAAATCATGGTTTTATAATAGGGATTCAATAAGAAGGCAAAAAATGACAGAATAAGAACAGCAGGAGGAAGTATGGAAAAGAGTGCAGTAAAAGATATGACAGCGGGATCACCGTTTAAGCTGATCCTTGGCTTTGCAGTGCCAATGCTCTTGGGCTATCTGTTTCAACAGTTTTATAATATGGTAGACACTATGATCGTCGGAAAGTGTCTTGGAGTTACTGCACTTGCGGCGGTAGGCTCTACCGGCTCGATCAACTTTATGATCAATGGCTTTTGCATCGGTGTGGCCAGCGGCTTTGCAATCCCGGTGGCACAGAAATTCGGCGCCGGGGATTATAAGGTCATGAGAAAATATGTGGCAAATGCCATGTATCTGGCAGGGGCGTTCGCTCTTGTAATGACGGTCGTTGTCGGAGTTTTATGTATGCGGATCCTGCAGTGGATGAATACGCCGGAGGATATTATCCAGGGTGCATGGGATTACATTTTTGTAATATTTATGGGTATTCCGGTAACCTATCTGTATAATCTGCTTGCCGGTATTATCCGAAGCCTCGGAGACAGCAAAACACCGGTCTATTTCCTGTTGCTCTCCTCCGTTTTGAATATCGCACTTGATTTTTTTACGATCTTAGGACTTGGCATGAACGTGGGGGGCCCGGCCCTTGCAACTGTAATCTCTCAGGGAATTTCGGCAGTGCTTTGCCTGATCTATATGATCCGTCATTTTCCGATCCTGAAGATGACAGAGGATGAAAAGAAATTTGACGGAAATCTGGCTCGGATTCTTTGTCAGATGGGTATCCCGATGGGGCTCCAGTATTCCATCACTGCCATCGGAAGTGTAATTTTGCAGGCGGCGGTAAATTCCCTTGGCTCTATGGCCGTAGCAGCAGTTTCGACCGGCAGCAAGATCAGTATGTTTTTCTGTACGCCGTTCGATTCATTAG
>Ga0129310_1001988_pt1 | contig 16289 bp, 14 predicted proteins | sample Go1ome_2_FD_94433 | JGI IMG/M metagenome (GOLD analysis project Ga0129310, IMG submission 94433) | Western lowland gorrila individual fecal microbial communities from Wisconsin, USA - Go1022A metagenome | ecosystem: Host-associated > Mammals > Digestive system > Large intestine > Fecal | place...
GTGCTGGGCGTTGGACGCGCGATAGGCGAGGCGATGGCGGTTATGATGGTTTCCGGCAATGCGGCGAATATGCCAGGGCTTTTTGAAAGCGTAAGATTTCTTACCACGGCCGTTGCAGGCGAAATGTCCTATTCCGGCGGACTTCAGCGGCAGGCGCTGTTCTCCATAGCGTTGGTGCTGTTCGTGTTCATAATGCTTATAAACGCGGCGCTCAATTTCTTCCTGAAACGGGACAAGGAGGCGTAAATATATGAACAAGAAGCTTTCGCCCGGCCGCAGGGCATATACGGCTGGCATGAAGGCGCTGATGTATGCGTCAACAGCCGCCATAGGCGCGCTGGTGCTGTTTTTGATAGGGTATGTGCTTTACCGGGGCATACCGAACATAACATGGAAGTTTTTGACCACGGTGCCCAGCATACTGAACGACACGATAGGCATTTGGCCTGATATACTGAACAGCATTTATGTTGTGATAGCAACCATAATAATCGTGCTTCCGCTCGGCGTATGCGCGGCGATATATCTTAGCGAATATGCATCGAACAAAAAGCTTGTAAGCATTATAGAATACGCTGCGGAAACGCTTTCCGGCATACCGAGCATTATATACGGCCTTGTGGGCATGCTGTTCTTCTGTGAATTTTTGAAGATGCAAACCTCGCTTATGGCGGGCGCGCTCACGCTTGTTATAATGAACCTGCCTACGGTAATGCGCACAACGCAGGAAAGCCTTAAAACCGTGCCGCAGAGCTACCGTGAAGGCGCGTTCGGCCTTGGCGCGGGCAAATGGCGCGTAATACGCACGGTGGTGCTGCCGGGCTGCGTAGACGGCGTTATAAGCGGCTGCATACTGTCTGTCGGCCGAATACTCGGCGAATCGGCGGCGCTGCTTTTCACGGCCGGCATAGCGCACGCGGTGAACGGCTTCTTCATGGGGCTTAAAAGCTCCGGCGCAACGCTTACGGTAGCGCTGTATATTTATGCCAAGGAACGCGGCGAATTCGGCGTTGCGTTTGCGATAGCGGCAATACTTATGCTGCTGACGCTGATAATAAACCTGAGCGCGGAAGCGGTTGCAAGAAGCTTTAAGAAAAAAAGGCAGATATAGTAAGCGCATGGAAGGGAGAGAGAATATGGAAGCCAATGAAAAGAGCATTTTGAGCGTGAAAGAGCTTTGCCTATGGTACGGCAACCATCAGGCGCTGAAAAATATAAACATAGATATACCTAAAAACAGCATAACGGCGCTGATAGGCCCGTCCGGCTGCGGCAAATCCACGTTCCTTAAAACGCTTGACCGCATGAACGATCTGATACCGGACGTTAAGATAACGGGCAGCGTTGAATACAAGGGGGAGGACATATTTGCCCCGGGCGTGGACGTGAGCGAGCTGAGACGGCAGATAGGCATGGTGTTCCAGAAGCCGAATCCGTTCCCTATGAGCATATATGATAACATTGCCTACGGCCCGCGTACCCACGGCATAAGGAACAGGGCCAAGCTGGACGACATTGTTGAAAAGTCCCTGCGCGGCGCGGCAATATGGGACGAGGTAAAGGACAGGCTGAGGAAGAATGCGCTTGGTCTTTCCGGCGGGCAGCAGCAGCGCCTTTGCATAGCGCGTGCGCTGGCGGTGGAGCCGGACGTGCTGCTGATGGACGAGCCCACAAGCGCGCTGGACCCCATATCAACATCAAAAATAGAAGAACTGGCCATGCAGCTGAAGGAGCAATACACCATAGTCATTGTTACACACAACATGCAGCAGGCCGTAAGAATATCGGACAACACGGCGTTTTTCCTGCTTGGCGAGCTTGTTGAATACGGCAAGACGGAGGAGATGTTCTCCCAGCCCACGGATAAGCGCACAGAGGATTACATTACAGGGAGGTTCGGATAATGAGAAGCCGGTTTGACAATCAGCTTGTGGAGCTGAACAGGGAACTGATAGAGATGGGCGCAATGTGCGAAGAATCCATAAGCATGGCACTGAAGGCGCTTATGGAAGGCGACAAGGCGCTTGCGAAAAAGGTTGCCGGGCTTGACGTGGCGATAGACCAGAAGGAGCGCAGCATAGAATCCATGTGCCTGAAGCTTTTGCTCCAGCAGCAGCCCGTGGCGCGCGATTTAAGGCAGATATCCGCCGCGCTGAAGATGGTAACCGATATGGAGCGCATAGGCGACCAGGCTGAGGATATCGCGGAGATAATAACCTATCTTAGCGACAGGAGCGCCGCCAACGAGCAGCTTATGTGCGAAATGGCGAACGCGGCAATAAAAATGGTCACGGATAGTGTGGACGCATATGTAAAACATGATACAATAATGGCGGAGAAGGTCATTGCCGCGGACGACGTTGTTGATGCGTATTTCGACAGGGTGAAGCATCAGCTTATCGAAAGAATAGCGGCCGACCCGACGGACGGCGAATATGCGCTGGATTTATTGATGATAGCCAAGTATTTTGAGCGCATTGCCGACCACGCGGTTAACATTGCCGAATGGGTCATATTCTCCGTAACGGGAGTGCATAAGGAGGACTAAAGTGCATGATATGGTGTGTGGAGGATGACGCAAGCATTCGGGACATAGAGGTGTACGCGCTCAGCTCCGCGGGCTTTGCGGCAAGGGGCTTTGAGGACGGCAGCAGCTTCTATGCCGCCATAACGGGCGAAAAGGATAAGCCGCAGCTTATTGTGCTGGACGTTATGCTGCCCGGCATTGACGGAATAGAGCTGCTAAGGCGCATCCGTGCGAACGCCGCACTGAAGCAGATACCCATAGTCATGGCCACGGCCAAGGGCAGCGAATACGACAAGATACAGGGGCTTGACCTTGGCGCGGATTATTATTTGACAAAGCCCTTCGGCGTGATGGAGCTTATATCCTGCGTGAAGGCGGTGCTCAGGCGGTGCGGCGCGGCAAAGGAAGCGGACACGCTCAACGCCTGCGGCATAAGCATGAACACACTTGAGCATACCGTGAGCGCAGACGGGGAGCGAATAACGCTGACATACAAGGAATATGAGCTGCTGAAGCTGTTCCTTTCCCATATGGGCACGGCGTTCACAAGGGAGCAGCTTATGGAACGGGTTTGGGGAACGGACTACATGGGCGAAACGCGCACAATTGATATGCACATACGCACGCTGCGCCAAAAGCTTGGCAAATGCGGCGAAAGCATCAAAACCGTAAGAAACGTTGGCTACCGGATGGAGGAAGGGCAATGACGAAAAGAATATTCAGGGCTATAATGCTTGTTGCGGGCATAATACTGCTCTCAAGCCTGCTGATAATAATGGACTGCTTATACGAATACTTCGCAAGCCTGCAGGAAAACGAGCTGAAGGATCAGCTGAGCCTTGCGGCGGCGGGCGTTGAGCAGGGCGGGGAGGATTACCTTGCCCGCGTGAAGGGCGAACAATACAGGCTGACATGGATAGCGCCCGACGGCACGGTGAAATACGACAGCGGAAGCGACAAAAGCACGCTGGACAACCACGCCGAGCGCGAGGAGGTGCGGCAGGCGCTTGAAGCCGGAGAAGGGCAAAGCACGCGCTATTCGGCAACGCTTATGCAAAAGACGATGTACTACGCAAAGCGGCTTGACGACGGCAGCGTAATAAGAATATCCGTAAGCCGGGCGACAATCGCCACGCTGGCACTGGGCATGCTGAGGTCTGTGGTAATAATAGTGCTGGCGGCGCTTGTACTGGCGATAGTTATGGCGAACAGGCTGGCGCAGAGAATAGTTGCTCCGCTGAACGCGCTGGACCTTGACCATCCGCTGGACAATGACGCATACGAGGAGATAGCCCCGCTGCTGAGCCGCATAAACCGCCAGCATACGCAGATAGACGCGCAGATGCGCGCGCTGGGCAAGAAGAAGGACGAGTTCAACGCCATAACCCGCAGCATGAACGAAGGGCTGGTGCTGCTGGATGAAAAGGGGAGCATAATAAGCATGAATCCCGCGGCAAGGCAGCTATTCAACGCGGAAGAAAACTGCGCGGGCCACGATTTTATTACGGTGGACAGGAACCCCAAGCTGAGCGAGGCCATACGCGCCGCATACGACGGCGGCCGCGGCGAGACGACCATCGACCGCGGCGGCAAGGTATATCAGCTTGACGTGAGCCGCATAGAATCCGACGGAAAAACGGCAGGCGCGGTGATACTCGGCTTTGACATAACCGAAAAGCAGAATGCGGACGCCATGCGCCGCGAGTTCACGGCAAACGTTTCGCACGAACTGAAAACACCGTTACAGGGCATTATAGGCAGCGCGGAGCTGATAGAAAACGGCATGGTGAAGGCGGAGGACATGCCCCGCTTTGTGGGCCACATTCGGCAGGAGGCGCAGCGGCTCGTTACGCTGATAGGCGACATAATAAGGCTGAGCCAGCTTGACGAAGGCTGCGACATGCCCATGGAGCGCGTTGACCTGAAGGCGGTTGCGGCGGAGGCAGCAAGCGACCTGCGCACGGAGGCGGAGGAAAGGCACATAGGCGTTGAGGTGCGGGGTGAAAGCGTCTGCATAACCGGCGTAAGGCGGCTATTATATGAAATTATTTACAACCTGTGCGACAACGCCGTTAAGTACAACCGCGCGGGCGGCAGCGTAAGCATAACCGTGGGCGAAAAGGACGGCCTTGCCACCGTTACTGTGGCGGATACCGGCATAGGCATACCCGAGGAGCACCAAGCCCGCGTGTTTGAACGGTTCTACCGCGTGGATAAGTCCCACTCCAAGGAGAGCGGCGGCACGGGGCTTGGCCTATCCATAGTCAAGCACGCGGTAATGTATCACCACGGCAGCATAAGGCTTGAATCCGTCCCGAACGTGGGCACGACAGTAACCGTTTCGCTGCCCGCGTAAAGCGGGTTTTTATATGCGGAGAGTCTCCCGTGCGCGGGCGGAGGGGGAAGGCAATGCGGATTCTACGCCCGTGCCTACGGAAGCAGTGCAACCGACGGAATCGGCTGAACCCACCGAGCCGGCCGAGACGGAGACTCCCGAAGAGCCTGCGGCAACTCCCGAGGCCACCGAAGCTCCTGAGCCTACGCCCGAGAACCCCGCGGCCACGGTAGAGCCCACGCAGGGCGAGCCCACTGCCAAGCCCACGGATGAGGGGATTATGCCGGCGAACGTTATGCCCGTGCAGGCGAATGTTGCCGCGCGCGATACGAGCGGAGATGACTATTACCGCATAGTTCATCTTGATTGCGGCAGGAAGTACTTCGATGTAAGCTATATCAAGGGCATAATCGATACAATGTATCTCAATGGGTATAACCAACTGCAACTGGCATTCGGCAATGGCGGCCTTCGCTTTGTGCTGGATGGTATGCCGCAGGAATTGAAAGATGCAATTGCTCAGGGAAATGAGAAGTTCTACAATTCCACGGCCAATGAGTTGACCCAGGCTGAAATGACCGAGATAATCTCGTATGCCAAGGGAAAGAATATAGAAATCGTTCCTTTGCTCAATATGCCAGGTCGTATGGACGGCATCCTTTCGTCGGATCAATATAGCGGGTATAAGCTGAGCGGTTCAGAAGGTTCGCTTGATTTGAATAATAAGAATGCCGTTGCTTTCGGTAAAGAACTGCTTTCCACGTATGTTGAATATTTCAAATAGCAGGAATGCAAGTTCTTTAACTTTGGTGCAGATGAATACGGCCAAGGTATAAGGAATCCGTATATTGAAAGCAATGTTGCGAAAGTATCATATAGTCAGCTTATAAATTACATGAACGCATGTGCTGATATAATAGAAAATGCCGGTATGACCGCACGGTGCTTTAATGACTTTGTATGCTACAATAGGAGAACGGATTGTGAACTTAAAAAGAGCGTGCAGGTATGCTACTGGTCGAACCAATGGAACGGCAGCGAATATAATACCGTTGATGTCATTAACGATGCCGGTTATAAGCTGATAAACACCAATCAGAAATGGTATTTTGTGCCGAGTAAGCCGAATGAGTACGGCAAAAACGTTGTACTTAGCAACTTCATAAATTTTGATGTTACGAAGTTCCAGAATATAAAGAGTGGGTGGAATTCAACTAGTACAACTTATTCACAAATAACTGGCGGCAACAACGTTGGTGCAATGTTCTGCATATGGTGTGATACGCCTTCGGTGGCAGTTGATCTTTCCGATGTGAAAGAGTTGATTGCTGCAATGGCAGATGCTAACCCGACCTACTTTACAAAGGTAACCATACCCAACACCACCGTAGGCAATGCTACTACCGCCGATAACGACACCGTTCGCGTAACCGGCCCCAACCTTGCGGCGCTGACTGCGCCCGAGCATACGGAAGAAATAGTCGGTATTAAGGCTGTTGACGGCAGAATAAAGGCCTATGATGTGACCCCTTCGACCGCGGATTCTAATTATACCGAAAAGGCCGAGGTTCGCATAAAGATACCCGCAGAATGGGATAGCAGCAAGGTTATCGCGTTCATCGTGGAAAACGATGGCACTGTTAAGGATATCACAGGCAAGACCGAGGATGGCTGGTATGTGTTTACCGCGCCGCACTTCTCCGTAATGGGCATATATGAGAAGGCCGCAACGACAGAGGTTGGCGGAACGATAACGATTGTAGGAGGGAAAGAGGAAGTCCTGACCGTTGATGGTAAAGTGGGCGAATCCAAAATCGGCAATCCTTATGATACGCAAATTGCTGAGAAAGTAGGAAACGCAGAACGCGGTCAGGAAGCCCGTGGAGAAACCCCAATTTACGCTCGGCAACAAGATAATAACCGGCGAAGGTGTTATATCCGATGGCAATGGTAACTATATGGTTGTGTCGGACACAGGTTCGATTAGTAATACGACAGAAATAGCCAATGCTACGGTGTTTACTGTTACATTTTCCACAAGTTGGGGAACTACTTATTATACTATTCAGGTCAAAGACAAAAGCCAGTATTTGACAATAAATAATAGTAGTTATAATAATTATAGCTTGGCGATTCAGGAAACAACTTCATCATGGAACTATGATGAAGATGGATTTTGCCAGCAAAAAGTCTGGAACAACTATCACTACTTGAAGTTTAATAATGGCTGGACTGCAAGTACTGAGAACGGCACAAGCGGCTATTTGTATGAGCGTAAAGGAAACGCAACCCTTGTTGACGTTACCAAGGTAACCATCAAAGGCAATGCCGTTGGCGAAACCACTATCGTTATAGATGGTAAAATCTATACGAATAAGGTTGTGGATGCGACGCTGGCGGAGCAGGTACTGCCCATCAACCTGTGGATAACCAACACGGGCGTTGTGCCGACCGGATGGGGAACCTCTTACGACAAAGTAACTCGTGAAGGGTTTACCTATGATCTGGATACACAGCATACGAATAATGGATGGGAGACTTTCCGCGCGATATATGAATTGAAGGCCACGGAAGGCAGCATACATAGCGAGCAAGGTGCCAAATTAAGTGAGCTTATACCAAATACAGGTAAAGCATACGGGTATCGTGGCAGCAACAAGCCTGAAGAATACAATGTAGATATATGGAAATGCAGCTATAATGCTTCTGCCGAACGCCAAAGCACCGATGGCTGGACGAATAGCTCAAATAAGGGAACGGAATTTGAGTATATTCGCTATTGGGATAATAAATGGGAGTATTGTTCTGCTAAAACCGGAGAGTGGACTGAAATAGGTGAAGTTGGCGCAGGTAAAAACGATTCCGGTAAAAATCAGGTATGCGTATGGCATCGCCAGGTGACCACGGTTACAAGCGAGGTTACTACGGAAATACTTGACTGGGGCCCGATAAAATATGGTGCGAATCAATGCTTGCTTGATTTCGCGGTAAAATACGACGGTACTTCAGATAGAATACCGAATAGTTTCCCCGTAACGGGTAAGACCATTGGGTTCAACATTGCGCCTGACAACAATGTAACTTACTACGGTAATGATAACGGGGTTTCTTATCGTACTGTTTATGGTATTGCCGGTGTTGAAACCGCGGAATATGAGGTTTACATGATAACCCTCACTCCGAGTGCGAATGAACCTTCATCGTCAATCAGCGATTATAATAAATATGAATATAAAGGCACGGAAAAAATAGCGTGGGCCAAGACTGAGGCCGATGCCAACAGTGCCGAGCTGTACAAAATGCCCAATGTGGAATACGGTGGCGAGCCGTTCCTCAAATCCGTTAAGATATATCAGAAGCAAGGCTTGCGGGTAACGTATTATCTGCGAGCAAAGCAAACCCCTGATAGCTTGACGGTGCATTACGCAATACAAGGCAGCGAAACGGCGTTCTATGAATACAACATAGCCGTTAAACAAGGCATAACCTTTAATTCCAATATAGCTCTTGATCCCAAGTATAATGATACTGATGGCGGGCTGCTGCTTTACGGAACGGTGATAAACAGCAATAACGAAACGATAACCGTATCCTCGGAACTTGCCACGCTGCAGGGTCTTGAACCGCAGTATCGCTATTCCAAGTACAAAATTGTTGACTTTAGAAAAGATGATAAGAATGTATGGATATACTATACGTTCACACGCGAGCACACGTATGTTATCGATTTCGGCCTGCCGCTGAAGATTAAGTTTAGCGACTTTGGCGTAACGAATGATGCAGACATAAAAACAGTGTCTCTTTGGGAAAAAGAGATAGTACTCGAAAACAAAGGACTGTATGGCACGGCCAAGGTTATTATGAATGACACCGAGGGTAAGTACGTCCTGTACACACTGGATAAGCCGCTTGACAAGAACATAACCATACCGCTGTATGTAAAGTTTAGTCAAAAAGGGGATAATGACAAACCGCAGCTGTTCACCGCTAACATCATCCCCGCCACGAACGTCTACTACGAGGACAGCTTTGCGAAGTTTACCGGCGGCGCAGGCGCGGCAGCGAGTGCGCAGTGGAAGTCGGTTAAGGAGAACGGCGAGGAATATACAGCCACTTATCCTGAACAGGCCCTCGAAACCCTTGGTCAGGCTGATCATAACCCATACGGCTACGACCCGAAGTACAACAACTGCACCATGTTCTCCATGGGCAGCGCGCGCAAGGTGACCGTGACCAGCGACATGGCCAAGGATGGCGTAGTCTGGCCGACGGCGCAGTTTACCTTCAAGGGCACCGGGTTTGATATCATCAGCTTGACGGATAATACGTCGGGTGCGATATTTGTGGATGTGGTCAATGCTAAGACTGGCGTAAAGGCAAAGAGTCTGTTCGTAAATAACTATTACGGTTATAAATATAACGAGGCAACCCAGACGTGGGAGACCGTGCAAACAGGAAACAATGCATTGTACCAGATACCGGTAATAGCGGTACGCGATCTTGGATACGATGAGTACAATGTCGTTATAAGTGTTGCGTACAATACGTTCTTTGACAAGACTACAAAGCAAGAGTACAGCTTCTGGCTTGACGCCGTGCGCGTGTACGACCCGATGGGCAAGGATAATGCTATCTATAATACGGGGAACGAGAAGGAAGCCTATCCGCAGTACATCAAGCTGCGCAGTGAGCTGGCGGCGAATAATGGCACAGTAGGTGTTAATGATAAGTTACTGTTCATTGATGGCGCAGCAAATGCGACAATAGAACAGTATAAGAATCTTGGCCCGAACAACGAGGTATATCTTGCCAAGGGTCAGGCGATAACGTTTAAGCTTGAGGGCGATTTGAGCAAGATAGCTACTGTGCAGATCGGTGCGAAAGCTCCGAACGGGCAGGTTGACCTGGAAGTTGGCGGAACTAAGGTTGTCGAAAAACTGAATACTGCTACAGAGATGTATTATGCTATCACTGAGCAGGTTATAACGAGAACAGGCGAAAGTGTTTCAGCTAAATCGGTAACTATAACTAATAGCACGCAGAATATACTTTCGCTGACGAACCTTAAGATAACCTTCACCAGCAAGCCTAACGCGGAAGTGACTCTTGCTAAATTGAGCGAAGCTGAGCAGCAGGATGCGGTGGCGACAGTTCGTGCGCTGTTTGCGCCCGCGCCGGTAGAACCCGAACCCGAGCCGGAGCCTGAAAAGACTTTTGAACCGGATAGGTTCGAGGCAAGCTGGAGCAGGAACGTTATGCAGGGCAGGAAGGCTACGCTTACCGTTAAGACTTCCGAGGACGTGGAAGCCATTACTGTGGACGGCCAGACCATAAGGAGCTACCGCACCCGTGCCGAGCGCATGGGCTTCGGCCGCCGCGCGAAGCGCATAACGTACAGGGAGTTCACTTACAGCATGGTGGCTCAGGAATCCGCGGACTTCAGCGTGACCGCCATCAATGCGGAAGGCACCGAGAGCGAAGCCATAACCGCGCGGCTTACCGTGCAGAAGCGTCCCGGAAGCATACGCGACGTATGGAATTGGTTCAAAGGCTGGTTTTAAGGAAAGGGGTGAAGAGCATGAAAAAACAATATGTTAAGCCCGAATTGTACTTCGAGAACTTTGAGTTGAGTACATACATTGCCACATGTTCTCCTAACTTTAGGGTGAATCATACAATAAGTAACTGTTCACGCGATATAGCTGGCGAGAATACATTTATGAGTAATCCGACATGCAAAACTACCCCACAGGATGAAGAGACGATATGCTATCATAATCCTACGGAGGAAAGCAGATACTTCTCTTCTTGATTAACCGACACGAGTACAAGTGCCCTGCCCGCATAGGGCGGGGCACTTTTTGACGGAAAGGAGTATGCCATGAAAAAAACTGCAATTATACTGCTTGCGCTTGCGCTGGCGGCGCTTATGCTTGCGGGCTGCACGGGCGGCGGGGATGACCTGAGCGACGCGGTGGAGATACCGCCCGAAACCACGCCCGCGGCAGACGGCAGCGGCGATGCACAGAACGGCGCTGCCCCCGCGAACAGCGGCAACACCGCCGAATACGGGCTGGAAATAAAGGGCATAAGCAAATACGCGGGGCTGTTTGTTGAGGACGGAACGGACGAAACCGTGTCCGACGTATGCGCCGTAACGGTGCGCAACAATGCGGAAAAAACGGTGCAGTATGCGCATTTGACCGTTACCATAGGCGAAACGGCATATGAGTTTGACGTAACCACCCTGCCGCCCGATGCGGAGGTTCAGCTCCTTGAGCTCAGCCGCCAGCCCATGCCCGAAAGCACGGATGGATACACGGCCTTGGTAACTATGTATGCTGCGTTCGATGCCGAGCCTGGCATGAATGCGGACGCGCTGGAGATAACCACGCAGGATACTGCCATCACAATAAAGAACATTACCGATGCGGACATGGGCCAGATATATGTTTACTATAAGGTGGCCTATGGCGAGCTGTACCTTGGCGGCATAACTTACCGCGTGAGCGTGAACGGCCTTGCCGCAGGGCAAAGCACAACCTGCTACGCCGGACACTATTCAACCGAATACAGCAAGCTGATGTTCGCCACATATGAACACTGAACGCTTTACCTTCGGCGGGGTAACGCTTGAAGTGCGCGGGCAGGACGCATGGACGGTATCCAAGGCCAGCGCCCGCTTCCATGCGGAGGACGGCGCGGAAACGAACCATGTAATATCCGTTGAATTCTGCGAAACAGCACCGTCAGCGCCTCAAAACGCGGCAAAAAGCGGCCCTGTAAGCCGCTGGCGCGAAGGGGATGCGCTGCATACGCTCAGGGTATACGGCGCAAGGCAGTTTTCGTATGCCGTGCGCACGCAGGGGCAAACGCGCCTTGTGTTCGGCGAAGGCTACCGCAGCACAATGTATTCCCAGGCAATACTTGAATCCGCCGATATGTTCGATATTCTGGCGGGCTATGGCCAGCTTGTGCTGCATTCGTCCTATGTGCTGCCGCCAAACGGTAAAGCCGTGCTTTTCAGCGGCCCCAGCGGCATAGGCAAAAGCACGCAGGCCGCGCTGTGGCAGCAGTATGCCGGTGCGGATGTTATAAACGGGGACAGGACGCTCATCCGCACGGATGACCTTACCGCAAACGGCGTGTTCTATTCCGGCACGTCGGGCATATGCAAAAACGCCTCAGCGCCTATTTGGGCGATAGTGCTGCTTGATAAGGCTGATGAAAATACGCTGCGCCGCGCCGGGGCAAAGGAGGCTTTTGCCGCTGTGCTGAGCCTATGCTCATATTATCAATGGGATGCGGAGTCGGCAATACATATGACGGATTTGGTAGCTGGGCTGGTGCAGCGTGCGGATGTATATCGGCTTAGCTGCCGCGCTGACGAAGGGGCGGTGCGGCTGCTGCAAAACGAATTGTTTGGGGGATAAAATGGAAAATAACAGCGCAGAACCGCGCTTATCATCATATCTTCATGCAAAGGCCTGCCGGGCGGGAACGCCGCTTGCGGGCAATTTTGAGCTTACGCCGCGGTGTAATTTCAACTGCAAAATGTGCTATGTTCACCTGAGCGAGGCGGAGCAGAAGCGGCGCGGAGCGGAGCTGAGCGCGGACGAATGGCTGAGCATTGCGGAAACGGCGCGCAGCGAGGGTATGCTTTTTCTGCTGCTCACGGGCGGGGAGCCGCTGATAAGGCCGGATTTTAGATATATTCTGAGCGAGCTGAAAAAGATGGGCCTAATGGTGAGCATAAACAGCAACGCTTCGCTTATAGATAAGGACATGCTGGACTTTTTCCGCCATGAGCCGCCGTTCAGGTTCAATATAACCCTTTACGGCGCAAGCGGGGCAGCGTATGAGCGGCTTTGCGGCAGCAATGCGTTCGATAGGGTAGTTGAGAACATACAGGCGCTTAAGGACATATGCATTGGCGTAAAGCTGAACGTGTCGCTTACGCAGTATAACGCGGCGGACATGCAGCGTATTTATGAAATTGCCGAATCGTTGGGCACGCCGATGCAGCTTGCAACATATATGTTCCCGCCCATACGGCGCGACACAGCCATGGTTGGCGAAAACGACCGTTTCAGCGCGGAAGAGGCGGCGAAGTACAGCGTTATGTGGGACAGAATGCGCTTTAGCGAAGAACAGTTCCGCGCGCGGGCGGAGGCCATGCGCCGCGGCATAAGCGTGAGCGAGAATACGGACTGCGAAGGCACCCCGGGCGAAGGCATAATGTGCCGCGCGGGCAGGAGCGCATTCTGGATAAACTGGCAGGGCGTAATGACCCCCTGCGGCATGATGACAGAACCTGTGGCAAGCGTGAAGGAGCTTGGGTTCATAGAGGCCTGGGAAGCTACAAAGGCGGCAACGGCACAAATACGCCTGCCGGCGGAGTGCGCCATATGCGGATATAAGCATGCGTGCCATGCCTGCGCCGCCATGTGCGTAACGGAAACGGGGCATTTTAACGTTAAGCCGGAATATGTGTGCCGCATGACGCACGAAACGGTTCGGCTTACATTGGAGGAGGAAAGCAAATGAAAATACTGAAACGGCTTATTAAGCGAAACATTGCGGGCGATATCATACTGGTACCCGTAGGGGATGCATCGCTTGAAATAAAGGGGCTTATAACGCTGAACGAAACGGGAGAGTTCCTGTGGGACGCGCTTGAAAAGGCGGAAAGCGAAAGCGCGCTTGCGGCCATGCTTGCCGCGGAATATGATGTTGATATGGCAACGGCTGAGGCCGATACAAAAGTTTTTTTGCAAAAACTGAAAGAATTAGGTATAATCGAATAGTAAAATAAAACTACCGACGGAGTGGGGGATCTTGACGGGAGTATATTGTGTTTTTTGCAGAACCGGTTTTGAAGCGGGCATAGAGTCCCGCCTTAAGCGGCGCGGTTACGCTACGCTGGTTCCGAAAATAAAAAAGTTTAAGCCGAGCGGAGGAAAGCTGGTTGAAAAAGAACTGTGCCTTCTGCCCGGTTATGTGTTCTTTGAAACGGACGAAAAAGAGCTTGATGTACGCTCGATAAACACGCTGCAAAACGCCATAAAGCTGCTGCAGTATGATGACGGTGAATATCGCCTACGCGGGGCCGATTTGGATTTTGTTGACTGGATACGGCGGCACGCTGGCACGATAGAGCCGACAAAGGTAATAAAGGAAGGGACAAAGATACGCTTTGTGGAAGGCCCGCTGTGCGAACTGAATGGGCGCGTGCTTAAGGTAAACAAAAGCCGCAGACAGGTGCAGATAGAACTGAACAATGCCGACGGCCTGTTGAGCACGATTTGGTGCGCAATAGAATACGTTGAACCGGAGCAGCCTGTTGAATGACCGCTCCGGTCTTTTTATCTTTGATTAAGCCACATTATAAGGAAGGCTATGCCGAAGTTGAGCACCGTAAGTGCTGGCATACCAAGCTTGAATGAAGTGTGCAGCGTTTTATGATGGAATACCTTCATGCCAAGCATTCCGCCTATTCCGCCGCCAAGTGCAGCCATTACAAAAAGCGACTTTTCGCTTATGCGGCGCGCACCTTGCTTGGCCTTTGCTTTATCTATGCCCATCATAAGGAACAGAATAAGGCTCATTATGCCAAGGTATGCGACGATGATTGTGAACAGCGTTTTTTCGTCCATATTATTCATCCTCACCATTGTCGCTTGCCTTATTTGCGTTGTTCGGGCACTCGCGGCAGAAGCGCGGCGCCTTTGGGGAGGATACAATGTCCAGCACATCACGCGGCGGCAGGCGAAGATTGTCCCACATGCCGTATTTTTCCGTGTCCGCAATGGCGTTCATTATGCGTTCCTCGGCGTCCGGTACAAGGCCGGTAAAGAAACGCATGACCTGCTTCATTTCCTCGCGCTTGGTATGGCCTGCGGCGGGGCAATTAGGCTTGCGTATGGGCAGCTCAAGCCGCGTGGCGATGCTGAGCGCCTGCTTTTCCGGCAGGAATACCATCGGGCGGATAACGGTAACGTCCTTGCGGCCAAGGTAGGTCACCGGGCCGAAAGTATTTAGCCTGCTTTCGTAAAGAAGGCTCATGAAGAAGGTTTCTATAACGTCGTCTCGGTTGTGGCCAAGGGCTACCAAGTTGCAGCCGCGCTCCTTGGCGGCATCGTTCAGCGCGCCGCGCCTTAGCTTGGCGCAAAGGGCGCAGGGATGGCTTTCCTTGCGGATGTTGAACACAACATCGCCTATGTCGGTTTTTATAATGTCAAACGGCACGTCTATGCTGCGCGCAAATTCCTCCACCGGTGCAAGATCCTGGTTCGTCAGCCCAAGATCGAGCATAACGCCGCATACGTCAAAATGCCTGTAACAAAACCGCTGATATAGCTTTAATCCATACAGCAGCAGAAGGCTGTCCTTTCCGCCTGATACGCCAACACATATTTTATCTCCTTCGCGTATCATATTGTATCTTTCGTCCGCGCGGCGGATGCAGCCCAAAACTCTTTTCATGTCCTTAGTTCCTTTTTTGTCGCTCATTTTTGCAGTATACCATAATTCGGCCCCGAAAAGAACATATAAAATGTATTTATGTATTTAAGGTGAATTTGTGCAAACCGCTATTGCCCAAACGCATGAAAAAAGGTTATAATAATACATGACCATTTCAGTAGCGTTATTGAACGCAGAGGGAGGCTCAACTTGATAAAGGTAATCTTCGGCGAAACCGGCGCAGGCAAGACCAAGCGCATAATTGACATTGCTAACGAAACGCTTAAAACGGCTAACGGCAGCATAGTGTTCATCGATAACGACAGCCAGTATATGTTTGGCTTGAAGCATGATATCCGCTTTGTGGATGCTTCGGAATATCATATAGACAGCCCCAAGATGTTCTTCGGCTTCGTTTCCGGCATTGCGGCGCAGGATTTCGATTTGGAATACCTTTTTGTTGACGGCTTTATGAAAATAGTCCATCATCCGCTGGATACCCTTGAGGATCTGTTCAAGGAGATGGCAGCGTTTGCCGAGCGCCGCAAAGTCAAGCTGGTGCTTAGCATAACCGGCAGCGTAAATGATGCGCCCGCGTTCCTTAAGCCCTATATAGACGAAGAATAATTATTCATGCCGTTGCGGCGGCGCATAAGCTGCGCTGCCGTGCGGCGTTTGTGTGCGCAATTTATGTTGCATTGCGCGCTGAATTATGATAGAATACAACTTACGCCGGAATGATGGAATTGGCAGACGTGACGGACTCAAAATCCGTTGTTGGCAACAACGTGTGGGTTCGAGTCCCACTTCCGGCACCAAACAAATATAATCCGAACCAAATCTTCTTAATCGGAGACGGGTTCGGATTATTTGTTTTCTTCGAGAAATTCGAGGATACGCATTTCAGAAACGGCGTGGTAAAGCGTCCCGAATCCAAGCCCAGAGGGCCGAGAAAACCAAAGA
>Ga0129310_1001989_pt1 | contig 16283 bp, 12 predicted proteins | sample Go1ome_2_FD_94433 | JGI IMG/M metagenome (GOLD analysis project Ga0129310, IMG submission 94433) | Western lowland gorrila individual fecal microbial communities from Wisconsin, USA - Go1022A metagenome | ecosystem: Host-associated > Mammals > Digestive system > Large intestine > Fecal | place...
AGCGATGCATCGATTCATCCAACTGCGCGCAATGGAAGATCTGCAAGCACTCTATATAAAGTGGAAGTGGTTTCCCCAATCTGTCATTACGAAGATATCGAAACGATACAGGAGCTTGTGCGAAAACTGCGGCATGCGGGTGCTTGTGTGAATCGTTCCTGCGGGATACACATTCATGTGGATGCAGCGCCGCACAGCGTGAAAACCCTCCGTAACCTTGTAAATATTATGGTATCCAAAGAAGATCTGCTATATAAAGCGCTTGCAGTCGATGTCGCAAGAGAGGATCACTACTGCCAGAAAACAGATCTGAGTTTCTTAGAGGAGCTGAACCGAAAGAAACCCAAAAGTATCGAAAACTTTGAGCGGATGTGGTATCACGGAGACAGCAGGAGCTTTGATCATTATGATGAGACCCGCTATCATGCGCTGAATCTGCACAGCGTGTTTTCAAAAGGCACAATTGAATTTCGATTGTTCAACGGGACGATGCACGCAGGAAAAGTCAAAACCTACATCCAGCTCAGCCTTGCCATCAGCCATCAGGCCCTTGTGCAAAAGAGTGCATCACCCAGCCGGACAAAAAGCACGAATGAAAAATATACTTTTCGCACATGGCTTCTTCGGCTTGGTTTGATCGGCGATGAATTTCAGACCGCGAGGAAGTTCCTGCTGGAAAATCTTGAGGGCGGCATCGCTTGGAAAGACCCGGCGCAGGCCGAGCGGCAGAAGGAGCGTCTTGCTGCAAGGCGTATGGAAGAAGCTCAAAGCATACAGGGTGTAGAAACAGAGGAAACGCCGGAGCAGGAATGTGAAACGCAGCAGGATGAAGGCTTTAGCCTGCAGATGTTTTAAATGGAATGAAGGAGAACAAAATGAAAAAGACGAAAATTTACGCGGCATACGGAAGCAACTTAAACCACGCACAGATGCGGGGGCGCTGTCCGGATGCGAAGTATCTTGGCTCTGCCATGCTCAAAAATCAAAATTTGATTTTTTGCGGGCAGGCGGATCACAGCTTCGCAACCATCGAAACCATGGCGGGAAAGGAAGTTCCAATCGGACTTTGGGAGATCAGCGCGCGCGATGAAAAATTGCTTGACCGCTACGAAGGCTATCCGAATTTTTATCATAAGACGGTGCTTCCTGCGATGCTTGACGGCGAGGAAGTTCATGCGATGGTATACATCATGGATCTTGCGATGCCTGCAGGACTTCCGTCCGCTATGTATTACGACATTGTTGAACAAGGCTACCGGGACTGCGGACTGGATCCGGCGTATCTCAAGGAGGCCCTGCAGACCAGCATGGAGCGTGTGTACGGCCTTACGCCCATGCAGGAGATGAGCCCCGGTATGGAGATGCTGTAAGCGCGGGGCGTTTCGCAAGAGAAAGCCCCAGATTTGCCCTGTGTCCGTTTTTTAGAAGAAAATGGACGCGGTGTAGATGCCGCCACCGAAAAAACGGCGTGTCCGCGCGTTTGGGAGCAAGATGCAGAGCAGCAAATTATGCGAAACCAAGAGAGCAGCCTTGCTCTTTTTTGCTTGCAGGAAAAAGAGGCGGGGGTAAAATCGCCCCTCGCCTCGTTTCCCGGAGCCCCGCAATGCGGGTCTCCCAAAGCGTTTTCGAGGTTTTTCCTTTCGGTGAACATAGGGGTTAAAACGCAGAGGGGAAATGCGAAAAGGAGTCAATGCGTAGAAAAGAAGACGCTGATTCCGCCGGTTACAAGAAGATGACAAGGAGTCAAAGCAAATGGAGACACAAAAAAGAAAGTTTGCGCTGTGGATTCGCGCAGAGACGATGGACAAGATCGAGGCGCTGTATAAAAAAGATAACTGCAGAAGCCGCTCGGAATTTATCGAAAAAGCAGTCCTCTTTTACAGCGGCTATCTGACTGCCGAGCAGACGGAGGGGTATCTTCCTGCTGTCGTGATTTCTGCGATGCAGGGAAGCCTCGGACGCTACGAAGACCGCACCGCAAGGCTGTTATTTAAAATGGCTGTCGAGCTTTCGATGCTGATCCACACGGTCGCAGCGACAAACGAGATCGAGGAAGAAAGCCTCAGCCGGCTTCGCGGTATGTGCGTGCGCGAGGTAAAAAATCTGAAAGGAAGCGTCACCTTAGAAGATGCGGCGGCTTTCCAAAGGGGCGATACAGATGGCTGATATCATCCTAAAATGCAGGTATTTATCGCCGCGCGCCAAAAGCCATGCGGGAAATCTCATTCGCTATATCGCAACCAGAGAAGGGGTAGAAATCATTGACAAACGGGAAAACTATGTCGGATACATTGCGATGCGGCCGGGCGCAGAGAAGCGAGGGGCGCATGGACTTTTTCATGCAGGGGAAACACCGTTAGCTTTGAGCAAAGTCGCAAGAGAAGTGGCAGCGCATGATGGAATCGTCTGGACCAATATCCTGTCCATCACGCGAAAAGACGCTGAGCGGCTTGGCTATGAAACAGGCGAGGCATGGCGAAATCTTCTGAGAGCAAACGCGCACCTCATGGCAGACGCCATGAAGATTCCGGCGAATGATCTCATCTGGTATGCCGCCTTTCACAATGAAGCGCATCACCCGCACATTCACATGGTCGCCTACTCTAAAGGGAAGGAACCCTACCTCAGCGAAGCCGGAATTCAAAAAATGAAGTCCGCTTTTGCACGGGAAATTTTCAGGGAGGACCTGCTGCCGCTTTACGCCCTGCAGACCGAACGGCGCGAAGCCATCGGAAAAGAAACGGATCGAATGCTTTCTGAAATCCGAAGTGCGCCTGCCAAAAACCCGGTGCTGCTTGCAAAATTCACCGAGCTATCAACGCGCCTTAAGATGGTCAAAGGCCGCAAGGTCTATGGCTATCTTCCGGGCCCGCTTAGAAAGCTTACCGATGAGGTTTTAACCGAGCTATCGAAAGAAGATGCCCTTGCCGCCTGCTATGCAGCGTGGCAGGAAGGGCAGCGCAGCATCGAAAACATCTATCAGGATGCGCTGCGCAGGGCGCCGCAGAGCCTATCCGAAAACAAGGCTTTTCGAAACCTGAAAAACAAGATCATCACCGAAGCGCTTTCCTTTGCCATGCAGGAGCTGACCTTTGAAGAGCTGCCCGAAGCGGGCGAGGATTTCTTTCCGGAAGCAGAGGAAGATGCGATGCCCAAAAGGCCAAAGCAGGCAGCGGCAGGAAATCTCTCGCAGCTGTTTGATTGGTACTTTGAAGCAAAAGCATGTCTTTCTGATGATCTGGAAAACGAGTATTACGATCCGGAAAAAGGAGAGCAGCTTCTAAGACTCGCAGCAGCAGGCGGCCTTGAGGTCGCCAAATACCGCCTTGGCATGGAGCTTCTTACCGGAAAGCATTTTGCAAAGGATGCTGAGGAAGGGCTTGAACTCTTATGGGAATGTGCAAATCAGGGTAACCAGTACGCGCAGTATCAGCTTGGCAGGGTTTATCTTACAGGCGTAGATGCCGCACGCGATATCGCCCTTGCGGAAAGCCTCTTTAAAAGCGCAGCAGATCAAGGAAATTCTTTTGCCATGTACAGTCTTGCCAAGATGCACCTTACGGGTCTTGCAAAAGAGGCAAGCGAGGCGCGGGCGATCGAGCTTCTCATAGAGTCTGCAGAAAAAGACAATGTGCATGCCGAGTACCTGCTTGGAAAGTTTTACTTACGCGGGGAGCATGTCTTAAAGGACAGCCAAAAGGCAGAAGCACTACTTGAAAAAGCTGCGAAAAAAGACCATGCGCAGGCAGAATATCTGCTTGGGAAAACCTATACGCTCGGAAAAGATCTGCCAAAGGACATGACAAAAGCGCTGCGGTATCTGAGGCGGGCCTGCAAGAAGGAGAATCCGTATGCGCAGTACCAGCTTGGCAAAATGTATCTGTTCGGGCAGGGCGTCATGCGCGATGAGGATGCAGGAAAAGCTTACTTAAACAAGGCAGCCGCACAAGGGAATCCCTACGCTAAGCTGATTTTGGAAACCTACCGCCCGCATCGCCCGGCACTTCCTGCCGGAATCCACATCATGCGTCTTGCCGGATATTTTACGGAGATTTTTCCGCCGGGGGCATTTCGCATGCAAAAGCTCACCGAGCAGAAACTGCGGGCAGAAATCGCAGAACGAAAACGGGCACGAGGGCTTCGTACATCGCATGGCCAGCAATTTACAGATGAACCGTAGGAATCGCAAGAAAGGAGAGTCTATGAGCCAGTATATTCCGTTTACGGAAGAAGAAAAACTTCGCGCAGGCAGCGCGGACCTTGCAGAGTTTCTGCGATGCAGGGGCGAAGAAGTCCGGCGCAGCGGAAAGGAACTTGTCTGGATGAAGGATGGCGAGAAGATCAGTATCCGGGGGAATCTTTGGTATAACCAGTACCAACGAGAGGGCGGAAACAGCATTGATTTTGCGCGGAAGTTTTTGAACCTCAGCTACCCGGATGCGGTCAAGCTGCTGCTTGGCGAAAGCCGTGAGAGTGTAGCGCTACCTCGATCAAGTGACAGCAATCGTCCAAGAAGCCCGGCGCAAAAGAAACAAGCGCAAAACCCATTCACACCGCCAAAGAAGCATCATGACATGAAGCGCGTCTTTTCCTATCTGATCAAAACGCGCGGCATCGATCCGGATATCGTCCTCAGCTTTGCAAGGATGGGGCTGATCTATGAGGAAGCAGGCTATCACAACGCTGTCTTTTGCGGAAGAGACGAAAACGGCGTGATGCGGCATGCCAATAAAAGGGGGACGCTTCGAAACAGCACCTTTAAGGGAAATCAGGCAGAGAGCCTTCCGCAGTACAGCTTTCACTACAGCGGCTCATCCGATACGATCTATTTCTTTGAAGCGCCGCTTGACATGCTTTCCTACATCAGTCTGCAGAAGGAAAACTGGCGGGTGCATTCTTACGCCGCCGCCTGTTCGGTCTCCGATCAGGTGCTGTTTCATCAGCTGAAGCAGCATGCGAACCTTAAAAAATGCGTGCTGTGCCTTGATAACGACCTTGCGGGCTACCGGGCAGGCGAGCGGATCTGTGAAAAGCTCCTCGAAAAAGGCTACGAGGTAGAAGTGGACTACCCAAGAAAAAAAGACTGGAATGAAGAACTCTTGCACCGACAGGAACAGGAAAAGGAGAGCGCGATATGCCCGGCTATGCGTTACTGATTTTATGCGGCGGCGCGTTTCTCGGAATTCTCATCGTCATCGAAAGCCTTTCCGAACGGACCAATCTCAATGGGATTAAAGGCAGGACCGTCGGTGATGGGCAGCATGGCAGCGCAAGGTTTCTTACAAAAAAAGAACTGCATACCATTTATACCCGCGTACCCTACAACCCGAAGGCATGGCGCAGCGCCGCAAAGCGCGGCAAAGAAATCCGCCTGCCGGAGGGGATTCTCCTCTCCTGCGAAAAGCGGGGAAAAAAGATTTTCGCACTGCTGGATTCGTCCGATGTGCATACGATGATGGTCGGCGCAGCCGGGTGCGGCAAGACCGCCTACTGGCTGTATCCGAACCTCGAATATGCCTGCGCATGCGGGATGAGCTTTCTGACCACCGACACCAAAGGGGATCTTTATCGAAACTTTGCGGGGATTGCGAAAAACTGCTATGGCTACAAGGTGTCGGTCATCGATTTTCGTAACCCGACGCGCTCAAATGGAAACAATCTTTTGCACCTTGTAAACAAATATACCGATCTTGCAAAAGAGCATCCGGAAACGCTATCTCACCTTGCAAAAGCCGAAAAGTATGCCAAGATCATCGCAAAGACGCTGATTTTCAGCGAAGGCGACGCGGCAAATTACGGACAGAATGCGTTCTTTTACGATGCCGCAGAGGGGCTTCTGACCTCTGCGATCCTTCTTGTCAGCCGCTACGGCGGAGAGGGCGAGCGGCACATTGTGTCGGTGTTTAAGCTTCTGCAGGAGATGATCGGAAAAGGAAAGGACGGAAAGAGTGAATTTCAGAACTTGCTCAATCTTCTTAGCGAAGATGATAAGATCCGGTGGCTTGCAGGCGCAGCCTTAAACAGCGCAGAGCAGGCGATGCAGTCGGTCATTTCGACCGCGATGTCAAGACTCAATGCGTTTCTTGATTCAGAGATGGAGCAGATCCTCTGCTTTGATACAGAAATCGACATCGAAGCCTTTTGCGAGGAAAAATGCGCGGTGTTTCTTGTCATGCCGGAAGAAAATCCGAATACTTTCTTTTTGGTTTCGCTGTTCATTCAGCAGACATACCGCGAACTTCTCTCCGCAGCAGATGAGATGGGCGGAAAGCTCCCGCGCAAAGCCGCCTTTTATATGGACGAGCTTGGGACGCTGCCGCGGATTTCCTCGTTGGAGATGGCGTTTGCCGCAGCCCGCTCACGCAATATCATGCTTGTTCCCATCATTCAAAGCTATCAGCAGCTTGAAAAAAACTACGGCAAGGAAGGAAGCGTCATCATTCAAGATAACTGCCAGATCACGATTGCAGGCGGGTTTTCGCCGACATCGCAGACCGCTGACAGCATCGCAAAGGCTCTTGGCTGCCGTACGGTACTCACCGGCTCGGTATCCCGCGGCAAAGACCATCCATCGCAGAGCCTCTCTATGATACAGAGAGAGCTCATGAGTGCCGACGAATTAAAGAGCATGAAAAAAGGAAGCTTTGTCGTCATGAAAACCGGAACGCATCCGTTTATCGCAAAGCTCCGGCTGTATTTTGAGTGGGGCGTGACCTTTGATGAGCCTGTTTATATCATCGAAGAAAAGAGCCGGCAAAAGCCCCGGTACATTCAAAAGGATACTCTGCGCACAAAGATCCTGCTGGAAAACAGCAAAATAGGAAGTGCGGAATTCGAGGAAGAAAGAAAGCAAAATGAGAAAAAGAGCGTATCGCTTCGGACAAGTTAAGCGGCGGCGCACAAGGAAGGGAGGTGAGAGCCTTGCAGGAAATCAACAGCGGATACCGGATCCGGGACGCAGATATGCTGACGCAGAAAGCAAAGACAATCTATCTGTATCTTAGGCAGCGAAGCGGAAGAAACGGTAAAGCATGGCCCGGGGTCAAGACCATCGCAGGCGACCTTGGGCTCAGTGAGAGTACGGTGCGGCGCGGCATTCGGGAGCTTCAGGCAAAGAAGCTCATCACCGTTTGCGCGGCATATCGGGAAAACGGCGGCAGAACCAGCAACCGATATTTTCTTAGATGACATTGCATTTTCCCGACAAGGGGATACTCTAAGTATGCTTTGACAGGGGGCCCCTGTCAAAGCTGACAGGGCTGGAAAGAAAAAGAGAAAGGATAGCAGAAAAAAAGAAAACACTACCCCTTGACACTTGTCAGAAAGTAAAATATGATAAAGGCAAAGGAGAAAGTGAGATGACTGAGTTAAAAAAGAAAATCAATTACACAGTCGCCTGCGTTTCGGAATTTGCAAATAAGCATGAGATGACACAGCAGGCAGCCTTTCAATTCCTCTATGAGCACAAGGCAATCGCATTTCTAAAAGACTGCTACGAAATTGAACACACATTATCGTTTGACGATGCAGTCGAAGATATGGAGCGTATCTGTGCCAATAACGGAGGTGTTCTTTTCACACACAGCACGCAGTCAAACTGCTGAAAAAGGCAGGTGTCATTTATACAGTCCGCAGCTTATGCAGGCTGTTTTTTGTTTCAGTCAGCAGGCAGAAAGGAGATGCCGAAATGGAGAACCGGAAGAAAAATTTACCGCAAAGTACTCGAAACGATGACGAAGCTTTGCAGAAGTTGGCGGAAAAAAGAATGCAAAACTACAAACCGGAGCTTTGCATCAGCAGCGAAGAAGTGGATAAAGAATTTGGCTTTTCGGAGGAAGATTATAAAGACTTTGAGAAAATTGAATTTGAATAAAGCTCGATTCTTTCTTTGAAAACTGCAGGATTTCGTTGACAAACCGTCCCTTTGCCTCCATAATGTCGGTAAGAAAAACCGAAGAAACCATGAGGAAAAGGGAGGCGAGAGATGAAAAAGATTCTAACAGGACTGCTTGCACTGCTTCTGATCACGCAGACAGCTTATGCAGCTTACGCAGAAAGTCCAATCGAAAGTGCAGCGCAGGAGATGCAGCAGGAAGCGCAGGATAAGGCAGACATCAAAACACAAAAACCTGTGCTGAAGGCAGCAAGCTATGATGTGACAAAGATCAAACTTTCGTGGGAAATGATTCCCGATGCAGACGGATACATCTTGTATCGCAAGGCCGAGGGCGCAAAGAACTATCAGAAAATCTATACAGCGGAGAGCGGCGAGAGCAGCTCCTACATCGACACCGGACGAACCTGCGGGAGAACCTACTGCTACAAGCTGAAAGCCTATCAGGAAAGCACAGACGGCAGAATTTACTCAAAGGCATCGCAGGTCAAGAAGGCGCACGCAAGACCAAGGAAACCGGTCATCACAAGTCTTTTTGAGAAAAAAGAGCGGTTCGCAGAACTCGAACTACGGTGGAAACCCGTCAGTGGCGCAAGCGGCTATCAGATTGCAGTGCGGGAGATTGGAACAAAAAAGTGGTACACGAAAAACACCGATATCTTCACCGTCTACCGCAGCAAAGATGGTTATGCGCACATCGGGTGCAGTACAGACTATGCGTACGAGTTCAAAGTGCGCGCCTACAAAGTGATCCGCGGAAAGCGCATCTACAGTCTGTACTCTGCGCCATATCGCTACCACGAAACATGGACGAACGCACAGCTGAAACAGGCAATCGAAGAACGGCTGGTAAATGAATACGGCGCAGAACTCAACGATATCTATATCGACGGCGAAGTCAAGACACCGGAGAACTCCTCGTGGAGCACCTGCTGGCCGATGTACTTATCCAAGTATGCAAGCCTTGAAGATGCGGTCGACTATATCTTCGACCATCAGTACACCCACTTCGGACTGAAAGATCACTGCATCAAAGTATGGCTGCATGAGGAAGATCCGCTCTACTGCGGGGTATCATTCCTCGAAGGTTAGAAGAAAAAACAGAAAGAAAAACAAGTAAATCAAAGGATACAAGGCACTCGGAAAGAACCATCCGGGTGTTTTTTCGTGCAACAAAGGAGATGAATTCACATGAAACGAAGAAAAGAAATCAGCCTGCTGCTTGTGATCGCCATGATCCTCAGCGTTTTTTCGCAGAGCGCGCTTGCAGCGCCAAATGGAAGCCGCCCGGCCGTCTGGGATGAGGGCAGCGTGCTTGCGAACACCGATGGCGACACCTACCGGTTTCCGTCATCGTGTCTTGGCTGGCATCAAATCTATTGGTATGACAATACAGGTAAGAAGCACACCGGAACTGCGCAGGAACTGGCGTCGGCCAAGCGTTCCTACATCATCAAGCAGAGCAGCGAGCAGACGCGCGGTTACTGCATTGAGCATGGTGTGATCGCCGAGAGCGGAAAACAATACACCGCAAGCAAGCGGGATGGAAACGAAATCTTTCAAGGCATGAGTGAGACCATGCGAGAGAACATCGAAAGCGCACTCCTCTTTGGCTGCCAGACCGGAGACAGCTACAGCGATCTTCGCGCCATGTGCTTTGAGGATTCAAGCTACTATGGAAGGCACCGCGCAAAGAGCGGCGCAGGATATAACCGGGATGACTGGTATCTGGCTACGCAGGTACTGATCTGGGAAATTCAGCAGGAATTTCGCGTAAGCAGCAGCGGAAAGAATAACCTTGAGCGAAAAGATCCGGGGCTTTCCTTTACGAATGCGAGCGGAACGCCGAGCGGCAAGAAACTCGGCAAATACTTCTATTACCAGCTCATCAAAGACACTCCGGCACAGGACATTTACGACTTCATGCTGCAGGCCATGAAATACCAAAAGGTGATGCCGCGAGGTCTTGGAAACAGCGATCAGAAGAAAGCACCGACTATCAAACTGGCGCAGGATGAAACGGATAAACGCATCTGGCGCGCGACCGTGCGTGACACCGAAAAGATCCTCAGCGGCCAGACGCTAAGCAATGAAATCATCATCACCAAAGGCAGCGGCAAAAGTAAGCTGTCGATTACGCCAAAGAAAGATGGCAAAGGGAGATACTATGGAGTCGTCTTTCAGGGAGATTCCGAAACCGACGAGCCAAAGTGGGACACCCTTTATACCATGCAGAAAAAGCTGCATGGCAAGGAGTGCAGAGACGATTTACTCTTTTGGGGCTGGTCATCCGGCGCGGCGCATCGCCAGACTATTACCACGGGCTCTGCAGACCCTATCTTTTTCTACTTTAAGTTAAGCAAGAGTGAGATCCCACCGGAGATCCCACCGGAAAGTGAGCGCCCGGAGCCCGAATATTTTCCGGAGATTGAAATTCCGGTCAGTAAAGAAGATCTGAATCCCGGCTGGGACGGTGATGTGCATACGGGAATGGGCGATGCAGCGCTGTCGGCAACCTATGTGCTTCTAAAGGATGGCGAGGAAGTCGACCGTATCACGCTGGACGCCTATGGAAACACCGACTCTCTTCGAGGTCAACCTTGGGAAGATGCGATGGCGCTTACGGAGACGGAAAGCGGAAGCTACACACATACCACAAAAGACGGTGTGCACTGCGTGGTCAGCCCGACCAGAATCGAATGGACGGGAAAAGTGACCTATGAAGTGCGGGAGATCCGACCGGACGGACGATTCATCGAGCCCGACAGCGGCATCCGTCGCTATGAGATTCGCTATGATGCCGTGACCACTAACAGCCAGACCTGCACTTCAAATCCGGAACACTGGAGCGAGATCACCTACGATGTCCGCTGGCAGGTCACAGAAGGAAAAAATACCGAAGAAAATAGCGCGCGCGGAAACCTCAGCGAGGTCGAGGGGGAAAATCCGCTTGTTTATCCGGAGGAAGTCTTTGTGAACGATTGCTACCGCGGCAAGCTGAACCTGACAAAATCCCTTGAGAATGCGAATGTCTTTGATGAGGAAGGAACTTCCGGCGGACAGGACAAGTCCACCAAGTCCGAGTGGCGGCTCACCTTAAAATCCGGCGGCTATGAAAACCATCCAAACCTCAGGTTTGTGAAAGAAGAACCGCTGAAAAACGGAACGGCTGTTTACCGCGCAGTCCGTGACACCAGTGGCATCGATAACGGAAGCGAGGCGCTTCTCATTGGCAAAAATGGGGAACTGTTTCTCTATGATATTCCTTACGGAACTTATGTGATGAAAGAAATACGCGCCGATGATACTTCTTTCGTACTCGAGGAATTTGAGGTTGTCATCGATGAGCATAGCGGAAGCTACACCCCAAAGGATAGCTACGATGACCGCTATGACTATGACATCCGTAACAAAAAAATCGAGAATGTGGTCAAGATCATCAAGACGGACGCGGAGACCGGAAAGAAGGTCGCGCTGAAAGGCACGAAATTCCGTATCCGCTATATGGGAAACCCTCTTCTGGATGACCCAACGAAGTCCAAGAATTACGGAAAACTTTTGCCAAATGCGCAGAATATCAATTCCAGCCTAAAAGCTGACGAATGGAGCTGCGATGAAAACGGCGAGATCACGATCCCGTACCACTTGGAATTTGGTACCTACCGCTTGGAGGAATTCCTGCTTCCTGCGGGGTACTTTGTCGGACGCTACGATAAAGACGGAAACCAATCTTCGGCAGACTACGGCAAAATCGCAGAAGGAAAAACCGATGCACCGGAGGGATTTGCCTACGAAGATCTTGTCAGCATTTATGACGAAGAAGGAAACTTCCTTGCATACAAAAAGGCAAAAGAGGTCTTTAACTATTACACCTTTACCGTCGAAAAACAGGAAACACATACCGACGGAAACTTCGGGCAGAAAGTCGATTACGAGGGAAACATCAGCCCGGCAGATCCGAAATACGACAGCGAGGACTATCCGTATATCCATTATTACAAGGTCACGGCCATGACCAACAATCCGGTCAAGGGCAAGATCCGCATCGAGAAAAGCGGCGAGCTTTTCAGCGGATTTTTAGAGGAAACGAAGAACGGCTATACCGTTCTCACCCCGGTCTACCGCGCCTTGGAATCGCTGAAAGGTGCGGTGTACGGCATCTATGCGGCGATTGACGAGCTGCTATCCGATGGCAGCGACGGGATACGGATTTACGATAGCAAGACCGATGAGGAAATCAAGATTCCAAAGGAAAGAGCAACACACAGTCAGAGTGAAAAAAGCGAAGTCCTTGACCCGCTGGGAAAGAGCCATGCGGCAGCCATTTATGAAAGCGGAAGCCTCAGCCACGCAAGCGGCGCAAAGCTCTGGTATCTGTTAGAGCGCGAAAAGTCCGAGCAAAACGAAAAGAAGGTGCTGTATGTATCGCCGGAAGAGCGGGAGACCAAAGCATCGGATCATTTTGAAACGGAAAATGATTCTCTTGATATCTCCTACGACATTCAGACCGCGCTTACCTTTGAAGCAGGCGGCAGAAACATCACAAAGGTACGAATCGTCAAGACCGGGACCTTAAAAGAGCAGAGCGAAGCAGATACTACGCTTGCCGACCTCATGCAGACCGAGGTGCATACCTATGTCGGTGAGGACGCAGATGGAAACGACATCGAGCGGCCGCTCGGCTCGTTTGAGATCGGCGGCGATATGTTCACCGGAGAGAAAGGCTCGTACCTTGACTATGCGAAGAGCGTAGACGAAACCGAAAACAGCATCACGGAGATCTATGAGGTAAGCTATGTACAGCAAAAGGGGATGGCTGAAGGCTTTCGCCTGACGCTGGACGGCTTTGCCATTGCGGCCAAAGCAGATGGTGACAGCGCTGTTACCACGATCACTTTCCTGACAAGTACCCCAAGCATTGAAGTCGGCGCAGGCTATACCTATGTGCAGGCAGGACGCACCCTGACCTTTACGGCATCTGTAGCGAAAAGCCCGGTATATTTTCTGAGCGCGGACGGCATCAAAACCGAGATGTACTATGCAGGCGGCAGCATGAAGGCCATGCTTCGGATTCCGATGGATGCAGTGGACGCAAACTTTTCCGAGGTTGTTCCGACGCTGCGGTTTTCGCATCGGGACGCAGAAGGCGGCATGGAAAGTAAGGCACTTGACTGGTTTCATGACCTTAGCTCCGACCATACCGAAGTGATTTTGAAACCCTATGACGGCATTACGGTGACGGCACGCCAGCATGGCGGCACCGCAGAAGATGTCTATTACAGCCTTGAAATTGTTTCTTCTGCCGAAGAAGATGCGCCGGTAGAGATCACCTTTTCCGATGGCTACACGATGCAGCTTTACAGCGCAGAAACGAGAAGCGGAAACCGCGCAGGCGTCATGTCACTGAGCGGCATCTACAAAACCAATCGCGCGCCAAAGTCCTCGCTGATTGAGACCATCACGACCAATGCAAACGGCCGCGCGGATTCTTCGCTTCTGCCGCTTGGAAAGTATTTGGTGCGCGAGATCAGCGCGCCGGACGGCTATGTCACGGAAAGCTCCGCGCAGGAAGTCAGACTCACCTATGAGAATCAGGATACCCCGCTGGTATGGAAGATCCTGAATCTTACCAACAAACGCTATGAAGTGGAAATCGACCTCAGCAAGGTCTTTGAAACTGCCTATCAAAGCGGAAGCTATCTTCCGGGAGACGGCGCGACCTTCGGCATCTTTGCAGGCGAGGACATCAAGGCGAAGGGAAGTCTCACAGGTCTTACAAAAACGGCAAAGAAAGACAGCCTAATCGGAAGCATTACAGTCAATCCAAGCGGCAAGGGAAAGGAGCGAATCAAGCTCCCGGACGGCGTTTATTACCTCAAAGAACTTGATACCAAAGCAGGCTACAAACTGAATCCAACCCCATTTTATTTCGCAGTGGGAGAAAGCAAAGAAATCACCTCAGAGCCATGCGAATTTACCTATCCGGCGGACGGCATCAGCGGAAAGCTGATCCTTGATCGCAGCGGCAAGGTGGACATACAGCTTAGCGTACTGCAGCGCTATCCGATGCCGGAGATCACGATAGACGGCAAAGCCTATGCGCTGACCGAAGATCTTACAGACGGACTGACGGAAATCCGGTGCGAAGAAGAACGCACAGACATTACCGCAACCGTACTTGCAGGAAAGGAAAGCAGGGTAACCTTGCCAAACGGCAAGGAATTAAAGGTATCGGCTGCCGAAAACACCTATACCTACCTTCTCGACGGCATGGAAAAAACCTATCTTCCGACCGTATCCTACACCGGATATTATACGAGCTTTAACTATGAATTTCCAAAGGTGAGTGGCGAGAGCCTCACAGAAACGAAAACGGAGCTAACTTTTAGCGAAGCTGGCAGCAGCCCGAACCGCTTGAAAGGGACGCTGACACACACACCAAAAACGAAAGAACAAAAACAGGCAGACGGCAGCGTGAAAACCGTTGGGATTCTGGATAAGGACGGAAATCAAGTATTCACGCATCGCCTTGATTTTACCATGACAGATGAAAAAGGCCAGCAGACCGTCACAGACCCTTTATATCGAACCGGGCCAGATGGCAAGACAAACGAAGAAATGCAGGCAGGCCCGCTCCCGGCATTTCATATTGCTGCAGGCGAGCAGCTATCCTTTGAAACGAGCAGCGGGGCAAGCGTAGCTATGAGCCTTACAAAAAGCGGTAATCTCACGATCCGCATGGCAAACACGCAAGCAGGCGCAGTTACAGAGGATGAAGTACCGACAGCAAGTATCGACGGACAGGACGCAAAGGACGCGGTCTTTTTTACGAAAACCGTCACACAGGCAAGACAGGATCATGCCGAAGGCACCCTCAAGATCAAGGTCAATACTTTCGATAATGTGAACGCAGGAGATATTCCAAACGACCGCAAGCCGGGCGAGCCGGGAAGACCAACCCCATCGCCAAGCACGCCGTCCATCCGAACGACCCTTGTCGATGCGAAGAGCGGCACACATGAGGCAGAGCCGGAACGCGACTTCCTGCTGATAGATACCGTTTCCTATTACAACTTACAGCAGGGCGAGTACCGTTTGATCGGAACCCTGATGGACAGAGCAACCGGAAAAGAATTTCTCGCGGGCGGCAAAGCCGTTACCGCGGAGAAAATCTTTACAGCAGGAAATGCAAACGGACAGGAAATCGTCGAGTTTGCATTCCGCACCGAAAACATCGAAGGAAAAAGCCTCGTTGCGTTTGAGAAACTGTACAAAAGAGTGAAACAAGCAGACGGGACTATCACAGAGACTGAAATCGCAAAGCACGAAGATTTGAAAGATGATTGGCAGACCGTCACCATCGGTAAGAAGCCGGACAAGCCGGAAAAACCGGACAAACCAGAAAAGCCTGAAAAGCCGAGTAAACCGGAAAAACCAAAGAATCCGCAGGAAGTGCCAAAGACAGGTGATGCTGCGAATGCAGCAGGCTATCTTCTGCTTCTTGCAGGCGCGGCAGCAGGCCTTGTTTTCAGCACCGGAATGCTCCGAAAAAGAAGAAAAACGAATCGGTAACCCATGCGCGGGCGGCAGCATACCGCCCGCACACCTAAAAAGCTTTTCATAACCCCTGAAAACCGAGCAGTTTTTTTCAAGAAAATCGAGTATAATAGGAATGAAACCGTACATCGTTTTGCAAGTTGCTGATGATTACTTCAATTTTGCCAATACTATGGGTAAAACGGAGGTAATACAAATGAATCAAATGAAAAGCAAACGATATGGATATGTACGCGTATCAACGAAAGAGCAAAACGAAGACCGGCAGCTTTTGGCGATGCAACAGGTGGGAATTCCGATTGACCGCATTTTTATCGATAAGCAGTCGGGCAAAGACTTTGACCGTCCAGAGTACCAAAAACTGTTGCGGGTACTCAAAGAGGGCGACCTTTTACTTGTCAAAAGTATTGATCGGCTGGGCAGAGACTACGAGGAGATCATAGAGCAGTGGCGCTATATCACCAAAGAAATCAAGGCTGATATTAAAGTCATCGATATGCCGCTTTTAGACACCACTTTGAGTAAAGATTTATTGGGAACTTTCATCGCGGATCTCGTACTGCAGGTTCTGTCCTTTGCGGCCGAAAACGAAAGGGAAAATATCAAGCAGCGGCAACGAGAGGGAATCGACGCTGCACAGGCACGCGGTGTGCGCTTTGGCAGACCCGGTGTCAAGATCAGTCCCGAGGTTGAGCATACCATCCTAAAATATATGCAAAAAAAATTGCCCCTGCAAGAGGCGCTTCGGCAAAGCGGTCTCAGTCAGGGAACCTTTTATCGAACGATGAAAGCCATGAACCTTTGACTTTTCAAAAGGTACACCTTTTGGTAA
>Ga0129310_1001992_pt1 | contig 16253 bp, 13 predicted proteins | sample Go1ome_2_FD_94433 | JGI IMG/M metagenome (GOLD analysis project Ga0129310, IMG submission 94433) | Western lowland gorrila individual fecal microbial communities from Wisconsin, USA - Go1022A metagenome | ecosystem: Host-associated > Mammals > Digestive system > Large intestine > Fecal | place...
GTATGGGAAAAATGAGGGAAGCTACCGGGTCGGAATGAAGTTTCTGGGACTTATCCGGATGAAAGACATTCAGGTGGAGGTGGTGGATGGATCTTACGCGATCCCCTGTGGAATGCCGGTGGGAATCTATTTAAAATCAAAGGGTGTTATGGTGATCGGGACAGGTCAGGTCACAAATGATACGGGAAACGTTGTGGAACCTGCTTACGGGCTCTTAAAGTCCGGAGACTATATCCAGACGGTGGATGGAGAAGATCTGGAAGATAAAAATGATCTGGTGGACGCGGTGAGCGCGTCAGACGGAAAGACGCTGGCGCTCGGAATCCGGCGAGATGGTCGCAGGATCGAGGTCGATATGACACCGGTTCTTGCGGAAGACGGAAGCTATAAGCTTGGTGCCTGGGTCAGGGATGATACTCAGGGAATCGGAACCATGACTTATGTGGATATGAACGGAAATTTTGGTGCTCTTGGGCATGGAATCAGTGACAGTGATACCGGGGAACTGGTGGATATTGAAGGTGGGGAACTCTACGAGACCCAGATCCTCGGGATCGAAAAAGGCCAGACCGGAAAGCCGGGAGTCATGTCGGGAGTGATCTATTACGGAAAAGGAACAAAACTGGGGGAAGTGAAGGAGAATACGACAGAAGGAATCTACGGAACCGTAAACAACCATTTTCTGGATTCAATAAAAACCGATGCGATTCCCGTCGGCTTTCGACAGGATACTCACAAGGGAACTGCGTACATCCGAAGCAATGTGTCCGGGGAAGTAAAAGATTATGAGATCGAAATTCAGAAGGTGGATTACGGCAGCATTCAGAAAAATAAAGGCCTGGTTCTCCGTGTTGTGGATGAGGAACTTTTAAATTTGACAAGCGGCATTGTTCAAGGTATGAGCGGTTCACCAATTATCCAGGACGGAAAACTTATCGGGGCTGTGACCCATGTGTTTATCAACGATCCGACGAGGGGGTATGGAATCTTTGCGGAGAATATGATCTCGCATTGAGCGGGAACAATTTATGGGGATGCTGCCCCGAAAAGGGAGAACAGTCATGTGGTTATGGAAACTGTGGGAACCGGTCCTTCAGATGTCCGACTGGCTGGAGCGGATCAGGTCGCTGGAACGGCCGGCCCGGAGAATATAGCTGTCCATGTCGTGACCGAGAAGTGAGCGGAGATCATTGGAAAGGGCGATCACTTTTGTGATGTCGATACCGGTTTCGATTCCGGCTTCCTCGCACATATGAAGGACATCTTCCGTGGAGATGTTTCCGGCAGCACCGGGAACGAAAGGACAGCCGCCAAGACCGCCGAAGGAACTGTCAAACTGGGTCATTCCGGCTTCCAGGGCAGAGAGGATATTTGCCATCGCCATACCACGGGTATTGTGAAAGTGAAGCCACCAGGAACACTCTGGATAAGTAGAGCGCACATGGGAGCAGAGGTCGTAAACCTGATTCGGAACAGCCATTCCGGACGCGTCGGAGAGGGAAATTTCACTGATTCCTACTTTCAAGTATGCCTCGATGATCGCATCTACATCCTCAACGGGAGTTCTTCCTTCCCACGGGGAGGCAAACGGCATGGAGATGGAACCGGAGATTGCGATCCCGTTTTCCTTTGCTGCTTCTACACAGGAGGCGAATCCTGCAACGCTCTGTTCCGGCGTCATGTTCAGGTTTTTTAGGTTGTGCATACGGCTGGCGGACACATTTAATTTTACTTTTTTACATCCGCAGTCAATGGCACGGGTGATTCCGCGAAGATTCGGGATCAGGGCGCGGAGTTCCACGCCTGGAATTTCGCCGATCGCTTTGTAGATTTCATCTGTGTTTGCCATCTGCGGAACAGCTTTCGGGTGCATGAAGGAGCCGACTTCGATAACTTTAAATCCGGCATCGATGAGACCGAGGAGAAGAGCAACTTTCTGGTGGACGGTAAGCAGTGTCGCTTCGTTCTGAAGTCCGTCCCGGAGACCGACCTCGCATAAGGTGATGGAAGATGGTAATTTCATGTTGAAAGCTCCTTTCTGAGGTGTTTGATCTGTCTTAAGTATATCTTCTTATTTTATGAAAATCCAATACCGGAGTTCTATCAGATCCATAGAGTGTTTATATGAAGGGACTGGGAAATTACGGGACTGCAGACGTGGGAAAGTCCTGAGAATCATGAATATTATTGATAGAAAACTTCTATAAACGCAATCGAAATCAGGTATTGGACGAAAATGTAAATCGAGTCTATACTGAAGCCAGGTTCAGATAAAGGACATCTGACAGAGAAAAAACGGAGAGAGGTCGGAAGCGTTCCCGCTCCGTAAGAAAATGGAAAATCATCAGATGCAGCAGACATGAGAATATATGGCTGCAAAATAAAAGGAAAGAAGGTATATGTTTTATGGTAAGACAGACGACAAAGCTCAGAGAACTCCTCGCCACAAACGACTATCTTGTTGCCCCGTGTGCATATGATGCGCTGAGCGCACGTGCTATTCAGGCAGCAGGCTTTAAGATTGCAGGAACGACCGGTTATGGAATGCACGGTGCAGTCCTTGGCCAGCCGGACACAGGACTTCTTGCATTAAATGAGACTGTCAGTATTTTAAGCAAGATGGCAGATGCTGTGGATATCCCGATCCTTGCAGATGCGGAAGGTGGATATGGCAGTGCGATGAACGTGATCCGAACGATCAAAGAGTATGAAAAGACAGGAGTTGGCGGATTATTCATCGAAGATCAGAAGCAGCCGCCGAACTGCCCATTTATCAAGGCACCGGAGTTAGTCAGCACAGATGAGATGGTTGGCAAGATCCGCGCAGCCGTTGATACAAGAAAAGATAAAGATCTTGTGATCATCGCAAGAACAGACGCTCCGTTTGAGGAGGCGATTGAGCGCGCAAATGCATACATGGAAGCCGGCGCTGATATGGTCAAGATCCTTCCGAAGACAAGAGAAGAATTAGAGGCACTTCCGTCACGTGTAAATGGTCCAATCCATCTTGGACTTTATGCAAACAAGGGAATCAATGACGGAATGACCGCTGCTGACTGCGGAAAATTAGGCTATAAGATCATCACATTCCCGATGAGCTGCCTGTTTGCAAATGTTGCAGCAACGATGTCCATTCTGCAGTATATTCAGGAGAATGGAACAGATGAGGGATATACCGGTAAAGTTATGCAGTTCAATGAATATCTGAAATTTATCGGTGTTGACGAATACAAGACATTAATTTCAAAATATCTTTAATCATTTGTATATAGTTACCCCACCTTGTGAAACAGAACACGGCTTTCCTGGAAAATCAGGAGAGCCGTGTTCTGTTGTATTTATCCCAGTCGAGAAGTCCACACTTTTTTTGATGGTTAGTAATAGCGAATTTGTCTCAGTGGTGGCCAGGTCTCCGACTGAGATAAACGTTCCGCGGGGATGCGCAGTGATTCTGATAGGAATCTGTCAGCTTCGCTGGCCAGAATCACGCGCGAAGATGCAGATTATCGCAATTGGTTTTATATGGTAGAGACCGTAAATTTTTCTACGATGAGATTTCTCACCTTCTGCGCCGCCGGAAGCAGATTGCCGTCTTTCTTCCAGGTAAGATATACAGTGCGGACAAATTCTTTGCCGCTCTCTGCAATCGGGATCGCGGCAACACGCTCGGTCTTCATGGCGGGAATGATGGGAAGCAGCGAGACACCGAAATTCAGGGCGACATACTGGAGTGCGGCATTGCATTCATGCACTTCGAAAACGATATTTGGGATTGCTCCCCGCTCTTTAAAAGCCTGATCGAATTGTGTGCGAAGGCTTGTCCCCTTGTCGAGAACGATCAGAGGTTCATTCATAAAATCTGTGAAAGTGACGGACGGCTGCTTCGCTAACGGATGTTCCAGAGGAACAGCGAGATATAGCGGCTGCTTCATTACCGTGATGGATTCTGCCCAGTCATTTCTGGTAGTGGTAAAGGCAAAATCCAGTTTTTCGCTTTTCAACATGGTTGAGATGTCAAAAGAGGTATCTTCGATAAACTGGAACCGGATATTTTTGTTTTCCGGGTCATTATAGATCTCTTCGATGATCTTTGGAATCAGCGTCGAAGAGATTGAGTGGAAGTATCCGAGACGCACCATAAGCGGCGCAGTACCGCTCATACGCTTCAATTCATTTGTTCCCTCATCCATCACAAGTAATGCTTTCTGTACATATGGAAGAAACCGCTCGCCGTATTCGGTGAGATGGATCTTCCTGCTTTCTTTCTCAAAAAGCTTCACGCCGAGTTCTTTTTCCAGTTCGCCGATGGAGTAGCTTAAACTTGGCTGGGCGATATGAAGTTCCTCCGCTGCGCGGGTATAGTGGAGCACGCGGGCGAGAGTCTCGAAATATTGAAGCTGGAGAAGTGTCATGGATTCATACCTCCTGAAATTATATAAACAAGATAACGTGTAACTGCGAATGTATAGGGCAGTTACGACGAGATTTAGCTGTAATAGCAACGGCAACTTTCACAAAATAGCGGATTGAAAGCCAGCGGTCTGAACCTCATGGGATCTAAAACTGCCTGCTTTATTCTAACATGATTCTTCAATAGAAACAATGAGATTCATCATAGAACTTGTCTATTATCACAAGAGAATACCGGTATTGGACTTTCTTTCTGTGCACATTTATACTGATGCCATCAGATATCAAGCGAAATGCTGATGGAAAGCAGGCATGACCGCCGGATGACAGACAGTTACAGTAAAAAGAAAAGGAGAATCGAGTTATGGCAAAGGAAGTTACCCCGGAACAGATCGAGATGATCGAGGAGATGGTTGCCCGCGCCCATGTGGCAGCGGACGTGATCGCGACATATGATCAGGAGAGAGTTGATAAACTCTGCCAGGCTGTGGCAGCAGCTCTTTATGATATGAAGACATGGGCACAGATGGCGGACGAGGCAGTCGATGAGACAGGCCTTGGAGATAAGGTTACAAAGAGAAACAAGAGAAATAAGATCAAACTGATCTTAAGAGACTGTCTGCGTTCCAGGAGCGTCGGTGCCATCGAGGAGATCCCGGAAAAAGGTATCGTGAAGTACGCGAAGCCGGTGGGCGTGATCGCGTCCCTCGTTCCGACCACAAACCCGTGTCTGACTCCGGCAGGACAGATCATTTACGCGATCAAGGCGAGAGACGTTATCATCTGTTCTCCACATCCGCGCGCAAAGGTTGTCACAAACAAGTGCATCGATATCATCCGTGAGACACTTGTCCGTGAGGGCGCACCGGCAGACATTATCCAGGGGATCAAGGAACCGTCCATCAGCTTGACTCAGGAGCTCATGAAACGGGCGGACCTCATTATCGCAACCGGCGGACGTCCGATGGTAAAATCCGCATATTCCGCAGGTGTTCCGGCATACGGTTCCGGTGCAGGAAATGCGACTGTCATCATCGATGATACCTGCAACACACCGGAAAGACAGAAGGAAGCTGCCGAGAACACAAGAATCTCCAAGACTTCTGACTTTGGTTCCGGCTGCTCCTGCGACGGCAACCTCCTGATCCACGAGTCCGTATATGACGGTTTCGTAAAGGCGCTGGAGGCAGAGGGCGCATATCTTGCAAACGAGGAAGAGGCAGAGATGTTAAAGAAGGTCATGTGGGATGAGACAGGACACAGACTCCCGAATACCGTTGCCATCAGCCCCCAGAAGCTGGCTCTCACAGCCGGATTTGAGATCCCGGAGGACAGAAAGTTCATCGCGGTAACAGGCGGCGGAATCAATGAGATCGGTAAGGAATTCTTCTTCTCCAGTGAAAAACTTACCACACTGCTTTCCCTCTTCAAGTATGAGGGCGAGTTTGAGAATGCGCTGACCATGATGCAGAAGGTATTCAATGTTGGCGGAAAGGGACATTCCTGCGGCATCTATTCCTTCAGTGATGACCACATCAACCGCCTCGGCATGGCGGCGCCGGTATCCCGTATCATGGTACGTCAGCCGAATAACCGCGGAAACTCGGGTTCTGCATGGAACGGAATGCCTCCGACTTCCTCCATGGGCTGCGGAACCTGGGGCGGAAACATCGTATCCGAGAATATCTCCTTAAAGCACTACATGAATACCACATGGGTATCCCGTCCGCTGGCGTATGATATGCCGTCCAATGAGGAACTGTTCGGGGAGTATAATAAGGCGGATATCGACGAAGAATAATGAGAGGATGAACGCAGCGCGGAGCAGCGTGTGCTGCGAAGTCAAAAAACAAAAAACAATGCTTGATTAGCCACAATCAGCCATAGTTGACAGGGCAGGGCACGAAGCCATATAATTGGCTCATGTCCTGCCTGTTTTCACATCATCAGCAGTGGAATAGCAAAATGATTTACATAATATTAAAGATAAAGAGCCCCACTATGAAAATGAAAAGTAATCAACAGAAGAATGCGGACAGATGAAATCACACACGGAGGAATTACATGATCAACTTTCAGGGAAATGAAGAATATATCGCGTCGGATGAACTGATCCGCAGCGTCAATATTGCGGCGGCCTTAAAGAAGCCGCTTTTAGTAAAAGGAGAACCGGGAACCGGAAAGACCATGCTGGCGGAGGCAGTTGCAAAGAGTCTTGATATGGAACTGCTTATCTGGAATATTAAGTCCACGACAAGAGCTCAGGATGGCCTCTACGTCTACGACACCGTCCAGCGACTCTACGACAGCCAGTTCGGGACTGCAGGTGTGGACGATATCGGAAAATACATCCGCATGGGAAAACTCGGTGAGGCGTTTCAGAGAGAAAAACAGGTGGTGCTTTTGATCGACGAGATCGATAAGGCGGATCTGGAGTTCCCGAATGACTTACTCTGGGAGCTTGATCAGATGGAATTCTATATCCCGGAGACCGGCGAGACTGTAAAGGCGAAGGAGCGCCCCATTGTTATTATCACATCAAATGCGGAGAAGGAGCTCCCGGACGCGTTCTTAAGACGCTGCATCTTCCACTATATTGCCTTCCCGGAGAAAGAGGAGATGACGGAGATCGTGAAGGCACATTTCCCGGAGCTTGAGGAATCGCTGCTTCAGGGTGCGCTGGATGCGTTCTACCGGATCCGTAATCTTCCCGGACTCTCTAAAAAACCCGCGACATCGGAGCTTCTTGACTGGATCATGGCTCTGCGTCTCGGCGGGATCCCGGAGGAGACTTTGACGGAGAAGATTCCGTTTGCGGGAATCCTGTTAAAGAAGACGGAGGATCTCGGAACACTGGAGAAACGATATGTTTACTGATTTTCTGTACCTTCTCCGTGCTTACGGGATGAAGACGGGACTGAATGAGTGGAACAGCCTGATGGAGGCGCTGCAGATGAATTTAAATCACAGCAGTCTGACAGAGTTCTACTACATGGCGCGGACGGTTCTGGTGAAAAAGGAGACGGACTACGATAAATTTGATCAGGCATTTTCGGAATATTTTAAGAATCTTCCGGATTACGGCGGTGTCTCTGATGAACTGTTATCCTGGCTGGACACGGTGATGCCGAAGACGAACCCGGACAGAGAGCGGGCGGATTCCATGTGGGAAAATATGAGCCTTGAGGAGATCGAGGCGCTTATGCGACAGAGGATGCGGGAGCAGACGGAGGCCCACAACGGCGGAAACAAGTGGATCGGAACAGGCGGGATCACTGCCTTCGGCCACTCCGGCTACGCGCCGAAGGGAATCCGGATCTCCGGGGAAGGACATAACAGGAAAGCATTAAAGATCGCGGCGGCGAGAGAGTACCGGGATTTCCGGGATGACAAGGTTTTGGAGATCCGCCAGTTTCAGATGGCGTTCAGAAAATTGCGGATACTGTCCGGAAAGGATGAGGGACCGAAGACGGAGCTCAATGTGGAAAAAACCATCGAGAAGACCTGCAAAAACGGCGGAAATCTGGAGATCGTCATGGAAAGACCAAGAAAGAACCAGACAAAGCTCCTGCTCCTCATTGACAGCGGTGGTTCCATGTGGCCTTACGCGGACCTTTGCAACAAGCTTTTTCAGGCGGTAAATCAGGCATCAAAGCTCAAGGACTTAAAGGTCTATTATTTCCACAACTGCATCTACGGAGAACTGTTTACAAAACCGGGCTGTATGTGGAGAGACAGGATCTCCACGGACTGGGTCATGTCAAACACGAAGAGAGAGTACAAGGTGATCCTTGTGGGAGATGCCACCATGGGGCCGGCGGAGCTCTTATATCGCGGCGGAATCGTGGATTACATGCATCCAAATGATAAGCCGGGAATCCGGTGGCTGGAAGAAATCCGGAAACGGTATCCGGCCAGTGTATGGATGAACCCGCTTCATGAAAAGCTGTGGAACGGGGATTACTATACGTCCAGGACCGTAGAGATGGTAAAACAGGTGTTCCCGATGTATCCGTTGACGGTGAAAGGGCTGGAGGCGGCTGTGAGGGAATTATTAAAAGAAAGTCTGTAACCTGCGGAATGACTGTATCGCTTCTGTGCAGATCGCAGGGAAACGATGACTGTAATATTTAGAAGATAAGAAGTCACTGTGACAGCGGACTGACCGCTGTAGATACAGTGGCTTTTTTTGGGATCGGCGTAAAATTCATAGATAATCCGGATCCATTCATGTACCTTATAGATAGATTCCCCATTTCTTTGTATCTTTTTCATAAAATCATGTATCTACTTTTGTACAATACGCATAATCCATGAACAATATCGATCATTCAATGAAAACGCGCCATTAGACGGTTGTGCAAAATACAGGTAAAATGTAGCCATGGACAGAGAGAAACATACAAAACATCAAAAGAAACACAGCAAATAGAGAACGATGAAGAGAGGGGATTCATGAATGGAACGAAAGATTTCATTAGCGTATTTGACAGTGCCGGGAATCACTCCGGTCGATGAGATCAAGATGGCGGCGGAGCTTGGATATGATTACACCAGCATTCGCACGATCCCGATGGGACAGCCGGGAGAGCCGCAGGTATGTCTGGAAAAAGATCCGGAGCTGTTTAAGGAGATCCGTCAGACCTTAAAGGACTGCGATATGAAGCTTCTTGATATCGAGCTTGTCCGCGTGAGGGAAGACCTGCCGATCGATTACCGCAGAGCTTTTGAATGCGGGGCGGAGCTTGGAGCCACCGAGATTCTTTCCAGTGTCTGGACCGAGAACAAAAACTTTGCAGTTGAAGCTTACGGAAAAATCTGTGAACAGGCAGCAGAGTTCGGAATGAACGTGAACTTCGAGTTTCCGATCGTTTCCGGAGTCAAGACCTTAGAGGATGCAGCAAAGATCCAGGATCAGGTGGGAGCAAAGAACTTAAAGCTTCTGATGGACATGATCTACTGCCACTGGGATCAGGTTACACCGGAGATGATCGCAGCTTACGGAAAAGAGAGATTCGGTCTCATCCACCTCTGTGACTGCCCGAAGATCTGGAAAGCGACAGAGCTTGTAAAAGTGGTCCGTGAAGGACGCGAATACTGTGGACTCGGTGAGGCAAAACTTAAGGCGCTCTTAAAGGCACTTCCGGAAAACCCGTGCTCCATTGAACTGCCGAATAAGAAATACATTGAGCAGTACGGTGCAAAGGGACATGCGGAGAACTGCCTGAAATATGCGAGAAAGTTATTTGCGGAGCTGGATCTTCCGGACCTTTTGCAGACCGCATAAAACAGGCTGACATAGTAAGAAAAACGGCGGAATATTAAAGATTTGCTACGCAACCGATATAAAGATAGAAAGTGAGGAAATCGAGATGATACCAGATATCAACACAAAAATGATCACACTGATCGGAACACCTCTTGGACAGTCCTTTGCATCGAGAATGCAGAACCGTGGGTATGAAGCCGCTGGTCTCAATATGATCTACTTCTATACAGAGGCAGATAACGAGCACCTGAAGGATATTGTAAACGGCATCCGTTACATGAATTTTGCGGGATTTGCCGTTACAAAGCCAAATAAGGTAAAAGTCCTGGAGTATTTAGATGAGCTTGATCCCCTCTGTGAGAAGATGGGCTCCAGCAACACCGTCGTAAAGACACCGGAAGGAAAGCTCATTGGATATAACACCGATGGTTCCGGTTTCTACCGCTCCCTGCTTGAAGAGGGAGATGTCAAACCTGATCAGTGTGTATTCTTCTGTTTTGGCGGCGGCGGCGCGGGCCGGGCCATGTGTTCCGTTCTCGCTTATCATGGAGCGAGAAAGATCTACATCACGGATAAATTTGAACAGTGTGCGAAGGAGCTTGTGGATGACATCAATAAAAACTTTGCACCGGTTGCGGAATTTGTACCGTACGGGGATTACTCAAAGATCGCAGCCTGCGATGTTGTGTTAAATGCCAGCGGCATCGGAATGGGAAAGACCATCGGACAGACACCGGTCTCGAAAGAATATCTTGGAAAAGGACAGCTCTGCTTTGATGCCTGCTACAATCCGGCAAGAACCCAGTTCTTAATGGATGCGGAGGAAAAGGGCTGTAAGGTCTTAAACGGTCTCGGAATGAGCCTCTATCAGGGGGCTGCCCAGATCGAGCTCTGGACCGGAAAGAAAGCTCCTGTTGAGAAAATGCGGGCAGAACTTATGGACATTCTGGCTGGAAAATAGCCGGAAGAGGGGAAAGCAAAACTAAATATAAGCTGGGAGGAAACGAATGAGTCAAAATCAAAATACGGTACATAAAGAAGCGTATCTGTTGTTATTTTCCACATTCTTCATGTTCTCAACGATCCATGTAACGGGAAAAGTGATTTCCCCCTACATGCCGGCGGCCCTTGTGGTCGGAATCCGGTGTCTGATCGCCCTGATCCCACTGGGCTTCATGGCGAGAAAGCATCTGAACGTGAAGGTAGAAAAGGGAGACTGGAAATGGTTCGTGATCATCGGCGGTCTGACTTACTTTGTATCGCCGTTCATGATCCAGGTGGCGATCTCACTTACCGGAGCGTCCATGGCATCTCTTTTGAATTCCATGACGCCGGTGGCGGTTACGATCCTGGCAATCATTCTTTTAGGAGAAAAGCTGACACCGCCGAAGCTCCTCTGTCTGGTGCTTGCTATCATAGGAGCGATCATCATTACGAAAGGTGCCAACACGGAGAGCCAGTTCTTTGGAGTTGCGGCAGCCATCGCATCGGTCCTCTCATCGGCAACCTCATCGGTTCTGATGAGAAGATTAAGTTCCAAATATCCGGCGATCCTGATCACCTTCTATGGAACGGCAGTCAGCCTGATCTTCCATATTCCGATGAGCATCTATACGATCGTCACACAGCCGGTGACCGTCAATGCGATCGTCGTACTCGTTCTGATCTATCTCGGAATCGTGGGCTCTGGTCTGGCACAGTTTACTTGGACGAAGAGCTTATCACTCTTACCGGCAGTGACATGTTCCCTGTTCTACCCATTACAGCCGGTATTCACAACGATCATGGGAGCACTCTTCTTAGGGGAGCATGTCACCGTGTCGTTCCTGATCGGACTTGTTCTCATCTCTCTGGATATCGTGATCAACATTTTCGCGACATCAAAGGAAAAGTAACAGGAGTTGCAGGGAATGCAGGTTGTCAATTCGGATGAAATTTAGGATAATAAAGCCAGAGGTAAATGGATGACCGGAGGAGAAAGACCGGTACAGAAAGAGCTGAACGGTTGAGAGAGGATCAGGAGGACATCGTATGAATTTACAGTGGTTATATTATTTTGACGCCATCGCCGAATTAGAACATTATACAAGAGCTGCGGAACAGCTCCATGTGAGCCAGTCGAACTTAAGCCATGCCATCAGTGAGCTGGAGGAAGAGCTCGGAGTGGAACTGTTTGAGCGGAAAGGGCGGAACATCCGGCTCACAAAGTACGGTGAATTGTTCCGGCCGTATGTAAAACAGAGTATCACATCCCTCGAGACAGGGGTGAAGACATTAAAGGATTATATTGACCCGAATGCGGGAACCATCGTTCTCGCCGGATTCCAGTCGGTGGCTCAGTTTGCGACGGATCTGATGGTCCGGTACCAATCTGAGACAAACCGTCTGGGAGTCCAGTTCCAGTACAGCCAGGAGGGCTGGGGGAGTATCTGCGATAAGATCTTTAACGGATCCGCGGATCTGATCCTTGCGACAAAGATCGAGGATCCAAGAATTGAGGGAACCCCGATCGGGATCCACAGGCTGGCAATTCTGGTATATGAAGGCCACAGGCTGGCTGACCGGGAATCCGTAGATTTGAGGGAGCTTGACGGAGAAAAATTTATATCCTTTGACCGAAAGGGTGAACTGATCACGAACCTGTGGAAGATATTCAATGTTCTCCATGTAAAGCCGAATGTTGTCACAGAGACACCGAATGACCTGATCATCTACGGCCTCGTGGCAGCGGGCAGGGGAGTCGCAGTGGTGCCTTATCCTCTCGGCGGAGCACCTTACGGTACGAAGATCATCCCGATCTCCAATCAGGTTGCAGAACGAAAACTCTATCTTCAGTGGAATAAAGAACGCTATATTCCGCCTGCCGCAGAATACTTCAGAGATTATGTAGTGCGCAGCGGAGATGTGTTTAACCAGTACTTGGAAAGACAGGGCATTATGACTTGATACTTAAGGGACCAGGACCGGGAAATCAGCGCAGGTCTGCCTGTAGAAGGATTTCTGAACCTGGAACCCGGAAATATCCAATATTAGGAGGAAAAATCAATGAGTAAAAAACTTGTTGCGGATTTAATCGTAAATTATCTCGAAAGAAGAGATGTGAAATATGTATTCGGACTTTGTGGACATACCATCATCGGTATGCTGGATGCATTATCAAGAAGTGAGAAGCTTCACTATGTAAATACCCGTCATGAGGCCATCGCGACAACTGCAGCGGACGGATATGCACGAGTAACGCATAAGGCATCTGTAGCCCTCTGTCATTTAGGACCGGCCCTCACAAATGCTCTCACAGGTGTTGCGAACGCATCGTTAGACTCCATTCCGATGGTCCTCATCGCAGGCGATGTTCCGAGCTACTATTACGGCCGTCATCCGCATCAGGAGGTCCAGATGCATGCGGATGGAGATCAGTACCGTATCATGGAACCGGTGTGCAAGAGATGCTGGAGAGTCGATGACGTGGAAGCACTTCCGCAGATCTTTGACCGTGCGTTCCGCCTTGCTGAATCCGGTCGTCCGGGCCCGGTTCTCATCGATATCCCGATGGATATGTTCTCCAGAGAGATGGACGAGGATCTCTGGGACAGAACCTACAAAGACAGCCATGTGACCATGAAGCCGGGGATCGATCCGCAGGCGGCAAAAGCCATCGCGGAAAAACTCGTAAATGCGAAAGCGCCGGTGCTCCATGCGGGCGGCGGAATCCTCTTATCCCAGGCATCAGACGAGCTGGCTGCCCTTGCTGAGTACCTCGACATTCCGGTATCCCGTACCTTAATGGGACATGGATGCCTTTCCGATAAGCACCCGTTAATGATCGGTCAGACCGGTTTCTGGGGACTGGAATTCACCCATTCCCTCACCTTAAACGCTGACGTGATCTTAGGACTTGGAACAAGATTCGGCGAGGCGGACAGCTCCAGCTGGTATCAGGGCGTTACCTTCGATCCGGATAAGACGACCTTCCTCCAGGTGGATATCGATCCGAATGAGATCGGCAGAAACTATCCGGTAGAGATCGGTGCGGTCGGTGACTTAAAGATCGCTCTGGCCCAGATCTTAGAGGAAGTGAAGAAGATCTGTCCGGAAGGAAAGAAGAATCCGGGGCTTCGCGAGAAAATTGCTGCTGCGAAGGCGGAGTTTAAGAAATCCAACGAGGCGATCTCCAACGACGACCGTTTCCCGATGACACCGCAGAGAATCTTGAAGGACGTCAAGGAGGTATTCCCGGAGGATGCCTATATCTTTACAGACGTAGGCTGGAACAAGAATGGTGTTGCCCAGCAGTTTGATATCACTGTACCGGGAACGATCCACCATACCTCCGGTCTCGCGAATATGGGCTTTGGCGCATCCGCAGTCCTTGGCGGAAAGCTCGGTGTTCCGGATAAGATCTGCCTGACACTGACAGGTGACGGCGGATTCGGCGTACAGCCTTCCTGCCTTGCGACAGCCGTTCAGGATGGAATCCCGTGTACATGGGTCGTTATGAACAACTCCGCCTTCGGAACCATTGCCGGTCTTGAGAACGCAAACTATCATCATAAATTCGGTACGGTATTCCACACACCGAACGGAGATTCCTATACACCAAGATGGTCAGCCGTTGCACAGGCTTATGGAATGGAATCCATCTGTGTGCAGTCCGCGGAAGAGTTCAAGGGAGCTCTTGAGAAAGCGCTTCAGGCAAACAAAGAGGGCAGACCGTTCCTCGTAGAGGCACCGATGGAGAACATCGTCGTTCCGACACCGGGATGCTGGAACATCAACGATATCTACAGCCCGAACGAGCTTGTAAAAGAAGGTAAGCTGGTACGGAAAGAGAACGGACACTACGTTGCTCCGAGCCACTCCAAGTCCCACAATACGAAATAATCGGCAACTGTTGATACCCTTACAGTTACGGTTATGATAAATATCCAGTTACGCAAAAAAAGCGCAGAAGACGGGACAAAAAATTTCATCCTCATAGTTGAGTACCCACCTATAGATAAATAACCCCATTTAAAAAATCTGAGAAAAACTCCCAATCGCCGGATGTGCCATGATACGGTGAGAGGGAGTTTTTCGTTTACGGAGCAGGAGATCAGGATCAACGTTAAAGAACTGTCCGGATAGATCTTGAGGAGAATAAGCCAATGAGAAAAGAGTGAGAAGAGAGAGGACGTGTGAAGACATAAAAATACAGCCTGTGTCCGTTGGAATAGGTTACTGTTCACGCATTGCACAAACAGTAACTGGAATAGATACAGGCTGTAAAAATTATCGGATAAGGCCGCGGACTGCTGACCTTACGCCAGAGTCTTTAAGAACGTGCTTAACAGGTTCGCCGGAATCTGTCCCGGCGCAGATGCCTTTCCGGCGGTTCCGAAGGTCACGCAGGAGCCGACGAGCTGACCGCAGATACGGCTGATGACGCCGGTGGGGCTCATGGACATGGTGATCACCGGGGTATCACTGTGCTCCTCCTTCATGGTCAACGTTGCATCAAGCAGTGTCAGGACATCCCGCTCACACTGCGGCATCACCGCGAATTTCACGATATCAGCGCCCAGGGACTGCATCAGGCAGAGATTGCTTATGATGATGTTCTTATCCGGCGTTGCGGTAAAGTCATGGCGGGAAGCGACGACCTTCACACCGACCCGGTGGGCTGCCGCAACGATCGTTTTCATCGTCTCTTCCCCGCGGGAGAGTTCCACGTCCACGAGGTCGATGAGACCGCTGTCGATCACGGCAAGGATCGTCTTCGTGTAGGTCTCTGTGTCGATCTCCATCATTCCGCCTTCCACGCTGGTACGGATCGTGAAGAGCACCGGAATATTTCCTAAAGCATTCCGGAATAAAGTCATTGCCTTGATCCGGACTTCGGGATCTTCCATACCGGTGTAGAAGTCCGCACGCCATTCGATCAGGTCAAACGGAGTATTTCGGATCAGATTTACAGATTTTTTCAGGTCATCAAGATTTGTATCCGTAACCGGAATGCAGATCTTCGGCATTCCGTCTCCCAATTTTACATTTCTTACCTTTACAATTGCTCCCATAAGCGGTTACTCCCCTGTTTCTATATGATTGATGTAATATTCGGTCATGCGTTATATAACGCGCATCTCGCAGAAAGAATGCCGGTGCTTTGCATTCCAAATCGGCAAAGCCTGCGAAGCGTGATCAGCTATGTCCATAGTATAAAGACAGGAGAGAAAAAAGTCAACACTTACGCGCGTTAAAGTTTAAAAATTTAAAGTAATATATTAACAGGAACGATCAATTCCTGCCGATCAAGCAAACTCATCGATCAATCGCAAAGGCGTGCAAAGAATTGTTAAAATAATATCATATAGATTTACAGGAAAACTGTCTTATTCCTGCATTTCACACATCAATTTTTACCATTCATACACGATTTTGTGCAGTTTGCACGAACCCCATTGTATCAGAGCTACGTTTACGTTAAAATTTAGACATGAAATGTGAAATATTTATAAAGAATATGAAGCATTTGAAAAGTGGGTATGTAATGATCCGGGTGGGACCGGATCGTTACGGGTAAACAAAAAGAAGGAGA
>Ga0129310_1001993_pt1 | contig 16252 bp, 16 predicted proteins | sample Go1ome_2_FD_94433 | JGI IMG/M metagenome (GOLD analysis project Ga0129310, IMG submission 94433) | Western lowland gorrila individual fecal microbial communities from Wisconsin, USA - Go1022A metagenome | ecosystem: Host-associated > Mammals > Digestive system > Large intestine > Fecal | place...
ACTTGTCTGAGCGTCAGCGAGTTGTGCCGACTGTTCTCCGCCTTTAGCATTCTTCTGCAAGCCTAGAGGAACCGCTCCCGAACCCCTGCGTCCGCGCCCGAAGACTCACCGGCGCGTACCCCTCGATTCTAATCCATCTCTCCCTTTTCCCTCACAACATCCAAAAACTCCTCCCTCTGCCTGGGCCAAATATATCGCGCGATCACCCCCATCAAAATCTCCTCCGCCGCCAAAAGACTCAACCAGACCACGATCCCCAGCAACACCTTCGTAACAAAAAGATACCCCTCCAGAAACACATCCACCACAACAGCAGCCGCTCTGACATTCACCATAAAAAACGCTGCCGCAGAGAGCAAAAACACCCAGACGCTCTCCGCCCCTCTCATAAACCTCACACTTCCCACCGTCACAAGCAGAACAACAACTCCCAGTAATAAATTCCACCATCTGCCCCCATATCTGCTGACAGACTCCGCCGCGTCAAAGAACAGCCATCCCGCCACTCCGGTCCCAGCGATCATTTTAAACATCTGAACCTTCATCCTCATAAAATAAAATCTCCGATCCACATACTGATATCCGCAATGATCAACAGCGGAAGTACCATCTGAAACCCTAAAACAACAGCACTGACACACAGATTCGCCGCCCCGTTTATCCCCATTCTCGCGAAATATGCTCTCCTGTCCTTCCCGCGGACCATCTGCCGGATATTCGCCTTCGCCGCGTCCACGACCGAATCTCCACCAAAGATCTCACTGATCGTATGCTCCCCGTCAAGACCTTCCACAAAACTGATATTAAACAAAACAAGAGCAATATTCATGATCACCGCATAAAGCATCGCGGTCCTATACTGCGACAGAACCCCAAAACCATACCTGGTATTCACTAACAGGATCATCATGATCCCCGCCAGAAGAAGATTCATCTCGATCCCCGCCATATTGATCTGCACCTTTTTCATCCGGCTCTTAATCTCTCCCGTGTCGAGCCACACATATGCCCCGGGAATGATCCTCCAGCGGATCATGATCCCGGCCTCCAGCCATCTTCCGTTTCGGTCACTTAAGCATGCAACCGCGTGGGCGGTCTCATGAAGGACCATTCCGCCGCCAAGCCCGAACACCTCCCCCAGGACAATGTTTAAAAAAAATGGTCTTCCTTCCCAAACAGCACTCCCTCATGACAGATCAGATATATCCCATAAAGGAACACCGGCAGAAAAGAGACCAACAGCAGAAAATTCAGGATCTTCGGAATAACGGACCTGGCCCTCTTCCTCCTCGGAATATAAACCGGGCGCATCACCGTCTTTCCGTCCGCAAGATTAAATCTCGATCTCCGGACCATCCGCTCGCTGCTCAGATGTCTGTAAAATTCCATGCATTCCCGTTCCGAAAATCCGTCGACATGATACTGGTTTCCGCTGCCATCCAGACTTTTGAGATACTTTGCCTCCCGGTCCGATAAAGGAATTTCCCGGTCCGTCAGACAATTTCTCGCGACGATCCCATTCCGTCTTCTCTTTAAGATCACCCAGTTCGCCATACTCGGGTAATCCTTTCTGATATCCTCTATACTGCTCATTTTTCCACCTCCTGAATCATCACCGGTTTCACAGCCCCTAACAGGAACCAAGAGACCTGCCTCCAGCCTCGTGGATCCATCTCAGGGATCCGTCTGTTACGCCAGAATATCCTCCAGATAATCCGACCGTTTCATCTCCATAAACCTGACAAGATCCACCACATGTTCATTAAAAAGCATCAGCTTTTCCTTATCCCCATCCCAGGGATACAGCCGGTCCGCATGATAATGCCCCCAGGCAAAACGCCGGTAGTCTAACATGCTCTCGATCTCCTGTAAATACATTTCCATGGTCTTATCCACCTGGCTCTGGTCGATCGACCGGAGAAACAGATCCCGGGGTTCAAAGGCGATCGGGCAGGTATGGGAAATAATAAGATCCACCGACTTCTCCGCCTTCGCGATCTCCCTGCCCTGCTCCATCTCCGCCTCCGAGAGCTGCTCATTCTCAAACCACTGATACCCGCGGCGCAGTCTAAGAAATTTGTCCACGCTGTAAGCTCCCGGAACCGCCATCGTCTTATACCCCGCAAACTCATAAATTGCAGGTCCGTCGAGGAGATATTCGATCCGCGGAAACTCCTTCTCCACAAAGACCGTTCCCCCGTACTTGCTGACCGTCTCCCATCTCTCCGGATACCGGTCCGCCACGTCCTTCACCCGGGCTTCATGATTTCCCCTGAGGCAGATATATGTAAATGGCATTTTCGAGAGACGCCTCTTAAAATCAGCATCTCTCTCCCCGGTGATGCAGAAATTGCATCCCACATCCCCCAATAGGATCAAATGGTTTTCACACTCATCAAGCTCCAGTCTAGCTTTATTATGGATATAAAAATATTCAATGGGCGCGGTCTCCCCGTGGATATCTCCCAATAAAAACCAGTTTTTTCTCATGATTCCACCTCCCCGGTATCATAATTATCACTCCTCACAAATATCCCGGATCACAGCTTCCCATATATATTTGACCGGAAGAACGTAATTGATCTGCTCCACCAGAACGTCTCCGCGATATGCATGGGCGCCGCAGAGGATCCCTATGATCGAACCACTTTCCTTTGAAAATACCGGTCCACCGGAGCAGCCCTGCTGCGCGCTTATATCCACATCGATCTGATCCCGTCCTCCCTTAAACTGGACCGCTTTAACGTATCCGCTGGCAAAGCTGGGATTCAGTTTATTGACATCATCACTGCGCCCACCGCCGAACGGGAAGCCGAACATATAGATCGGATGCCCTGATCTGCTGCTGTATTCGCTGTATCTGACATCCGCAAGCGGCAGCGCAATCCCTTTCTTTTCGCTGACCTTCACGATCGCCGCATCCATCGCCTCATCAGACCATACGACCTCGCCGCGTTCCCAGATCCGGTCGGTCTCCGGAGAACCATTGAAGCTCCTGACTCCGATCTCATTGCTGCCATGGATCACATGCTCGCAGGTCAATATGTACCCCTGATCGGATATAAATGCTCCGCTGCCCTGACTCACGCCATTTCCCCTGACTGCGCGCAGGAATACGGTTCCGTTCTTCTGCCTTCTAAAATCATCCAGACGCTGTTCCTCATAATCAAACGCTTCGTATGGTTGACATAATTCTCCTCTACTGAGCTGAAACTGTGGATGAACGATATTTCTATTTTCTGGTTCCGGCTCTGCCCATCCGCCTTCTCCCTGCGGCAGGAGATATTTCATAAGTTCTTCACTAAAGTCATCACCCGTGAGTTTATTTTCCTCCTGCGGTACCTCCTCATCCCCATAGATTTCCGTCAGCCTGTCATTCTTCGCGTCCTTGCAGTCCGGAATAAAGATATTCTTTAAGTACCGGACATTGCTGAAGGAACGGTCTTTTGAGAGAACCTGAATGTGCCTGATGAGAACCTGTCTCGCATTCTGTGCGTACTCCTCATCAAATCGGGTTCCTTCTTCCTTTAAGAGCTGGATCAAGATCTCAAAAAGTTCTTCCCCTGTGTAGTTGTCAAAGATGATCCTGTTTGGGAAGCGATCCTTCATGCCTGGATTATATTTGAGCATGTCGTCCATCTCTTCCTCGTAACCCGCCAGTATGATGCACAGATCCCTGCTGTGATCCACCGAACTGGTTAAGAGTCCGTCTAAAATCTTTTTCCCCACCGGATCATCCGCAAGCTGATACGCCTCATCGATAAAAAGCACACCGTCAACTGCTTTTTCTACGATCAGATCAAGGTTTCCATTGATCTTCCTGCCCGTATACTCTGCTTTCAGCCTTTCCGCTGAATATTCCTCCACATGGTCATGTTTCAGGAGACCAAAACTCTTCATAATGTGTCCCATATAACGGGCCACTGTCGTTTTTCCGGTTCCCGGATTCCCGACAAAAATATAATGTCCGGGCTCTTTCAGATCCCCGAATCTCATTCTGTTGTAAAGTCTGCCGATCTGGCTTTTCACACCGTACAATCCCACCATCTTATTGAAAGCAGTGACCATTTCTGCCCGGTATTCGGAAAGAGGTCTGAAAAGGATCTGCATTTCGGACGGGATATGGCGTTTTTCAAGGACTCCGATTCCCGGCTGACCACTTTCACCATTTTCCTTCTTCCAGTTTAAGATCATCTTATCAACAAGATTCTTTGCTTCCCTCGCGTTTCCCCAGCTTTTATCCGCCTGGCTGACCCAGTTTTCGCAGAAATCGGGCATTTCCTTCTCCAGTTCCTCTGACAACGCAAATCCCGCCTTCTTTGCATGGTACATTACGATCTCATGCATCTCCTCCGGCGTGTAATCCGCAATATGGAGCTTCGCCGTGAATCTCGATCCCAGACCGTCATTTGCCTCTGCAAAATTCTCCATCTTATCCTTATATCCCGCTGCGACGAGAATAAACTTTCCCTTAAACTCGTCCATACATTTTACAAGAGTGTCGATGGCCTCCTGTCCGAAATCATGGTCCTCCTCATCTTTCTCTCCCTTCTTAAGGGCGTATGCCTCATCGATAAAGAGAACGCCTCCCATCGCCTCCATTACCTTGTTCCGCGTTTTCTCGGCAGTATGCCCGATATATTTCGCGACAAGACCGGAACGGTCCGTTTCGACCACATGTCCCGTGGACAAATATCCCATCTCATAAAACAGCTGTCCGATCAGCTTCGCCACTGTGGTTTTTCCGGTTCCCGGATTTCCGGTCAGCATAATGTGGATCATCATGGAGGTGTCTTTGTGCTGGCTGGAATTTGGTTTAATGCGTGACTCCCCGGATGGGATCATACTGCGCTCTTCTACCTTGTAATCCAGAAGAGCTTTTTTCACCGCCTCCATGCCAATGAATGAATTTAACTGTTCCTCCGCTGTAAGAGGCTTTTTGATTCCCATGATCTCATAACAGGATCCCTCGTCAAGGTTTCCTCCCATTTTCTTCTGTCCCTGCAGTCTGACATAAGTCTGCTTTGTCCCTTTCCTGCTTAATTCCATAGCCTGGTGAAGGGACAACGCGATACGGTTCAGGTCCTTCATCGCAAAATCAAGCCCGTCATGGAGTCTCATATACATCAGCATGTTTTTGACTTCCATGGAACCCGGCGCGCCGATCGTGATCTGATTTACTTTTTTTATTTTTTCAGACTCTTTTTCCTTTTTCTCATCCTCAAATGGATTGTTCGTCCGGATGTCCGGCTCCAGGAACACGATGATGTTCTCATTGTCCGTTCCAAGCATCCGCTCATATTTTGTCCGGATACTGTACAGGAAGTCCTCAAATTCTTTTGTTTTGATCGACTCCAGGTCATTGATCACGATGGCGGTTTTTATAAATTTATTGCCCATATAGGCATCTATGGTTCTTGAGACGAAAACATCTTCCGTCATCTCCATATTCAGTTTTCTGCTCACGATATTACGGATCCGGATCCCGGATTTCAGTCCAGGGATCCATTCAGATCCTGAGTCAGGAACCGGTTCTTTGCCAGTATGGCTGGCTGTGCTTTTCTCAGCAGGGGGCTTTTCTGAAAAATTTTCGGATTTTTTTCCTTGCCCGAGTTTTCCGTTTTTGAGACCTCCTGCAGGACGGATCAGACTTTTCGCTTCTGTGGATGCGCTGCAGGAATGATCCGTATCTCTTTTTTTGTCGAATAATCGATAGGATTCATCGTCGTAGGTATATAATTTATTGCTCTGATCAAAAAATACCACCCGGCTGTATCCGTTCCGCTTTAGTTCCATATGCAGCAGCTGTTCAATATTCAGTTTGCACAGGCCATCCGTATAAAACTCGTCGCCTGTCCTGCCGTTGACATAAAAATAGCGTGTCATGGCTCTCTCCGGCGTAAAAAAAGTCTTCTCCATCCCTGTCACCTCACGTCCTCATTTGCATCATATTCCGTGCTCTGCGCCGCCGTCAGCCTCTGCGGACATTTCCGACCAGGTCTTCCTGTTCCCCGCGCCCCGGGACACCGATCCGGACATTCTCATCTCCGGCCGCCACCGCCGCGATATTGCCAGCCCTTGCGATCACCTGGCGGACGTCGGCGCCATGTCTGTCCGCGCAGCGTTCAAGATCGATCTCCCGGATTCCACTCTCTCTCAGCTTTTCCGTCACCTTCCGGTGGATCATGTGGCGGTTTCTCAGATCATTGTCCATCCCGTTTCCCGCGATCAGTTCGATATGATTGGAGACCACTCCGCTCTCATCCGGCACAGGGGTGATCACTGCCACCACCGAATCGCCGGTCACTGGATTTACATATACCGCGTGGTACTCATCCCGGTTCTCTTCCCCGTAAAAATCTCCATCCGCGTCCAGCATATGGAACTCCTTACCCAGGATCTCGCCGATCTTTACCGCGGTCCGATATCTGGAAAGGGACATCGCCACGTTTGTGTGGGAAGCGTTTTCCACCAGGGCCAGTTCCTCAGTCAGGCTTATGATCTCCCGCTCATACTCTCCCAATTCTTCCATGGAAGCATCCTGCAGGTCTCCCATCTTTTCACGGAGCTTCCGTACTCTCTCTTCCGTGACCGACAGCTGTCCGTTCGTCCAATAATCGATTCCATTGCTGTATGTTATGGTTCCTTCTTCCGTATCGACAGAATAGATCCGGTGTCCCGCCGAATCCAGATCTTCCAGCAGTCGGCTCTCGCGGTTTCTCAGGGAGTTGTAGGCATAGTTCCATTCCAGCTCCGCAACCGCCAGTTCCTCCTTCATCTCCATCCCGTCGCGGAAGGCGTCACGTCCCGTCTTGATGGCGGAGTCATAGTGTCCGGTCTCAATATCCCGCGCGGCATCCCGCAGATCCTGCTCCAGCCGCCTCACGCGTTTTTCATTGAAAAGGGAGCTGCGGTAGGTTTCTTTGAGACTGCGCATCAGCCTCTCCGCTTCCTGAACCCAGTACTGCGCCAGTTCTCTTGCGCTGCTCTCTTTTGCGGAAAGCTGGTTCATAAGGGTCTGGACCTTTCCGTCCACCGATAAGATCTTTCCCTCCAATCTTGTGCTGACCGTGTCGATGGTTCTGTGGAGCTCATCCTTCTGTTCCCGGAGTTTTCTCTCGGTTTCCTGCCGGATCTCAGCCAGTCTGCTTCGCATCTCCGCCTGTGTTCTCTGGATCTCCTTCTGATTTCTCTGATTTTCATCCCTCAGATCTCTTAAATCTCCCCGGATCCCGTCCGTTTCCTTTTTAAACCGGGCGTTCATGTCCCTCACCCGTGCCTCATGCTGTTCCCGGATACTCGCGATCTTTTCGTTTTGAAGGCGCTCCCGCTCTCTTACTTCCCGGTTCAGTGCCTGCAGTTCGGCACTCATGGTGCTTTCCTTCTGGGATTTCTGCTGTTCAAATTTCTGCTGCTGGAGGCTCATCTGCCGCATCATACGCTCATTTTCCGCTGCCTGCTGGCCTCTCACAACCTCAATCTGCCGGCGGAGTTTTTCATTCTCGCGGTTGCGTATATCTACCGTATAATTCATCAGGGAGATCTGGCTTCTGAGTTCCCTGATTTCTCTCTGTTCCGGTGTCTCATAATGGCTCATCTATGTCTCCTCCTCAAATGCATGCTGAAACCGCGCCAATGTTTTCTCATCCGGCACTCCCACCAGCACGACCTTATCTTCCTTTACGAACAGTTCGATCTCCGCTTTCCGGCTTCCGTAGTCCGGTACATTTTTCTCATATCGCTCTGTGAGGGCGATGGCTCTCTGGTTGCTGGATCCGCGAAGATTCCTTCCGTCATTCTTTTCCTCTATGTAAGGACCGTCGATCAGCAGGTCGATCTGGTCAAGGAAACGGTTCATGTCCGGATCATTCTTCTCCCGGATCTCCTCGATGGTAAAACCGGTATATACAATGATTCCGATGTCTCTCTGTGCTTTTAAGAGGCCGATCAGTTCACTTAAGCCCGCCGCCTGCAAAAAAGGCTCGCCGCCGCTGATGGTGATTCCCTCCCGGCCGGATCTCAAGATCATCGCCGCAAGGTCGCGGGTATCCATCTCTTTTCCGCCGTCCATATCCTGACTCTGGGGAGTCATGCATCCCCTGCAGCTCCTGCCGCATCCCTGCACCCAGAGTGCGAATCTCGTGTTCGGTCCTAATTTTCTCACGCCGTCCTGATAGTCATATACCCGGATGTACAATTTCCATCACCACTTTTCTTCGTTTTCAGCACTTCGGGGGCTCCCCGATGGTCAGCGCGGCAGGCGCGCAGACTTACTGAACAGTCGCCTGGACTTTTCTTCTATCCTCTATCTTATCCTGCAGAGCGTCCACATCGCTCAGTACCGCTCCCAGAGTCCGGTCACTCCAGCGCATGAGTTCTTTTGCCTCATCAGTCTTCGCTCTGACCTTCTCCTCGAAATCACTCATGCAGACAAAACCATCTTTCTCGATTCCTTTTTTGATTCTCGCAAATTCCTCGAAATCGGCGCAGAGATCCTCGTATGTGCTCTTCAACTCATGGACAGACTTTGTGACTTTCTCCAGCTCCGGTTCAAAGTTGTCGATTTCCGAGGAAAGCTTTGACTGCTCTTCCAGTAATTCTTCTTTCATTCTGGCTAGTTTCTCTTTTTCTCTCCGCAGTTCATCCGCCTGTTTCTTTACAGAATCGTATTCTTTCCGGATCTCGTCAACTTCCTTCTGCCTCTCCTCAACTGCCTTTTTCACCTCATCACGCTCGTCCATCTTCCTTTCGTATTCCATGTCGAGATCATTTTTCCGTCTCTGGAAGGTGTTGAGCTCCTTCAGTATGTCCTCCAATAATTTATCGTTGTGGGCTTCAAAGTAGGAGGGATTACTCATATAAAAATACCGAACTCTCGCGGTCAGTCCCACATATCCCGCCATGATATCTTCGAAAGCATCCTCCGACAGCCGTGCCGGTATCATTCTGTCGACACTTCTGAGAAGTGCCTGGCAGGTGTTTAAGATCTCCGGGATCAAGATGAGTTCATTTTTCACTTCGCTGATGAATTCTGCCTGTGCGGTCAACTGCTGTCCCAGTCTCTTTTTTTCTCTCTCGACAGAGGTTACCTGTCCGATCAGCTGCTGCTCCAGCCTTTTTTCTAGTGAATCCATGAAATTTCCTCCGTCATGATGTCTTTTGGGGGTGTGAAAAATCATAATGATATATCTTATTGTCTGCTCCCCCGCTTCTGTCGCCCCTTAAATAGAGGTGATTTTCTGCACATGTCCCGCCCCAGAATTTCATTTTTATGCCAAAGGTTTTTCCCTCTTCCATTACGCGATTAAACCAGGAGCGATAGTCTGTTCTTTCTTCCATTGTACAATTATGCTGCCAGAGCAAATCTTTTATGGATGACGGTATACTAATGAGATATGACTTCTTATATATCTGTACCTCCATGGGGTAAAACAAATATTTCACTGAAAGCTCTACTTTATGCCAGGGTCCTGATTCACTATTATTTTCTTTCGGCAGTATCAGGCGCGGTAAACCAGTAAAAAATATCATATCTTCTGATTCTCTGCTTTCTGGTTCTATTATTCCCAAAAGCCAGGGTGCCGGTGCCTCCTCAACTACAGCTTGCCCGCCTTCTGCTTCTGTGCTTCCCGCCTCCTTTCCGCTGTTGTACTTGTTGTACTCCGATATTGCCTCCTTCATACATTCGTATAGAGTATCACTCGGATCGACATGAATCCGTTTATCCTGCAGCAGTGCGTCCGCCGACAGTTCCTCTCTGCAATAGTGCATGATGAGGTAATCAAGCGTTCTGATGCCGCCAATCACGCAGACTGCCTCGTCCTCTTCGAAACCCGCGTCAGCCAGAATTTTCTGTAAGCTGCCGATGAGCTTCGATATGTTTTCTTTTGCGTCATAATACAGCGCCTCGACCTCGCGGCAACTATAGGCCTTATCATCAAGCGTGATCGTGGAATCCATCTGGCGGTCAGATTCCACATATCGCTTCAACTTTCTGTATGCCCGATCCTCACCCATAAGACGAAGATCCGGCAAACACTCAGCTCCGCCCTCGATCGTGACCACATTCATCAGGACCAAGTTGTCCCGATCCATTTTTGTGACCAGTCCCACAAAGTGATCAACAGAAATGATACAGATTATTTTTCCTTCCGATCCTGATAAGATCTCTTTGACGTCATTCGCATTATCTTCCGCAAGAACATCCAAATTCATCTGCACATTATTTCCCGCAAAAATATCCAAATTCATCATAAGCACCACCTCTGTCTGCCGTTATTTTTTGATATCAAACACATCCTGCAAGGAATTCATAAACATGCTTTTCTGCACTTCCGTCATATTTAACCCCGTCTCCGCGGCAGCTTTGTCGAGGGCCTGCATCAGCTTCTTCTGCACCTCGTCTTCCTCAGTTTTTTCTTTCTCAGCCTCAGAAGGCATCTGGAAGAAGTAATTCTCCGGGAGCCCAAAGAGCCTTGCGATCTTTACCTGCATGGTTTTTCTCGGCACGGCATCCCCGGACTCCCAGGCCGCGATCGTCCTCTGGGAAGTATTCAGCTTCTCCGCCAGCTGCTGCTGGGTCCAGCCAGCCCCCGCGCGTAAAATTACGATCTGGCTGCCGATGTTGTTGGTTTCGTTCATTCTGTTTCCTCCAAAATTTTATTTTCTATCATACCATCTGTTATTATTTTCAAGCAGTTCCTCAAATGTCACCGGTTCAAACCCGTTGATGTCCACGCCGCAGTTGAGCGCGCATGGGAGGTTTTCTTTTATATATTGAAAAGCACCGTTCCTGCTGTTATGGATATGTCCATGGATCAGCCACGAGAGGGATGTCTCCTGGCACTTCGCCCTTCCCGAGCCGTTCCATTCCAGGAGCGGGTAATGGCACAGGGTGAGCAGTTTTCCGTCCAGTTTTATGATCTCGAGATTGCTCACCGTCTCGAAATACGCTTCCATATCCGGAACGTTTTTCATCCACTTAAAATCATGATTTCCGACGACCAGGTGCTTGTGCCCCCTCATCTGTCTTAAATATGTTTTTACGGATACGCTGGAACGGTAGGACAGATCTCCTAAAATATATACTTCGTCCTCTTCCGTCACTTTCCGATTCCATTTATCGATCAGGAAGGCGTTCATTTCCTCCACGGAAGAAAAATTCTTTCCGCAGCTCCCAGCGTTTCTCCCGCAGGAAGCGATAATATTTTCGTGTCCCAAATGCAGGTCACTTGTGAACAGTACGCTCATCCGGCCACCTTCTTTCCAATGATCTGATCTCTGTCTATAAAATACCACATCATTGATGTGTTTACAAGAGGTTTTATGAAATTTTATGATTTTTTATGAAGTTTAATGTTGAAATGTGATTTTTTATGTGTTATGATGCAGATACAAAGAGAGGACCGTAAAGAATTTCGCAGCGATGAAGGTACTGAATAGCTGCAGAATTTCAAGAAGGAGGACAAACCATGATATCCATTTCATCTCCAAAGATATTAGAAAATCTGTACGCATCCGCCCACCCGGGCTGGACCGGCGATGCGGTTCATGCGGCTATCTCCGATTTTTTATCTGGATGTGACCCGCGTCTTGAGAAGACTGTTGAGACCTACGCGTCTTTCGGCGTGGAATCCGATTACGCTCACGGAGAGTTCAGTCTCTCCCTGATCCGCGCGCTGCGCCGCAGCTGCTCTTTCATCGACGCCGTCATGCTGATGAGCGAATATCTGCATGATCCACAGAAGGGAAAAGCCCTTATTTTAAGAAAGTGAGGGGAACGTCATGGGCAGTCATTTTGATTCACTCTCAAAAGCGGAACTCCACGCGCTGTTTTCGGAACCAGCCTGGGAGACCTTGAGTTTTCAGGATAGATTGGACGCATGCCAGGAGGTGGAAAACCGGTATGCCGCCGAGAATGGGGTTCCGCCCTGTACGGTAAAAGCGAAACACATGCAGGGAGCCACCTATGGTTATCAGTACAAAAACACCATTGCGCTGAACAGGTCTCTTTTACAGGATGGAACCTTTCTGACAGAATTTACAGATCTTAATGGAAGAACACAGAGAGTAAAAACGAAAGCCCTTGCGCCGGGCTGGAACATGTTGGACACAGTCTATCACGAAGGGACCCACGGAATCCAGACAGCTTTGGGGAGAATGCCCCGCACATACATCACTCCCGGGACAGACGAGGACCTGTACCGGATCCAGGAAGTTGAAAAGGAAGCTTTTGCTGTCGGACAGTGGAAGACCTTAAACGCAATCTCCGACACAGAACCGTACACTAGATGCCAGGATCCCTCCCGCAGCGAGTACCTGGCGTATGTCAAAGAGGATTCTTTTCAGAAAGCGCTGGATGCCTCCGTCCTCCATTACAATGATCCCGATATCGAGCAGACACTCCGAGATGTGATCCGTGACAGGGATTACGGGATCACGAGATTTCAGGCTTCCGACAGCTATCAGGCTGTCAATGACCTATGTGACCGGCAGTATTTCCGCTCCTATGAACCGGCGCAGGCAGCAAAGACCCAGACCATGGCGGAGGAAAACGATTATTATTATGGAATGTAGGCAGGTGATCTGAATGGGTATGATATCAGAAAATATTTTATATGGACATAGTGTAGAAGACGGTAGATTTATTCCCACCGGCGGAACTCCCCGGTTCCTGTTCAGGGACCGCTTATCCGGCCGTTCCATCACCATCGACGAGGCGACCGTATTTAAAAATATTCTCCTCCTGGGAAGTGCTGGAAGCGGAAAGACGAATGTACTAAACCAGATCGTGGCGCAGACAAACTGCTGGAATCTATCAGGAAGTAAAGATGGGGTCAACCTGATCTTCGACACGAAGGGCGACTATATCAGCCACCGGGGATTCTACAAACCAGGAGACTATGTGATCGGAAATGACCGCCGTTTCCGGGACCGGAGTGTCACATGGAATATTTTTGATGAAGTGCTGGTAGACGGAAACCTTCCGGCTGATTACGAAGCAAACGCCCGGGAGATCGCCTCGATCCTCTTTAAGGACAGAGGTTCCCAGACCCAGCCGTTCTTTTGCAATGCCGCCAGGGATATTTTCTCCGGCATTCTGGTCTATTTTATCAGACGGTATCATGAGAATCCGGGGGAATGGGGACGTATTCTCAACAATTACGATCTCGTAAATTTTTTGCTCCGGAACACTCCCGCTGCCCTTGCTGAGTACTTTAAAAGTTATCCCGACATGCACGGCCTGCTCACCTATATCGGAAACGGTGAGAATCCCCAGGCCCTGGGCGTTTTCGGAGAGCTGCGCAGCATGCTGTACGACTGTTTTCAGGGAGTTTTCGCGAGGCGTCCCTCGAACACCCAGCCGTCTTTTTCCATCCGGAAAGCGATCCGGCAGAAAGGCGGCAGATCGATCTTTATCCTGTATGATCTGGCAATGGGTGAGACCATGACCCCCGTATACCGGCTGCTCGCAGACCTGGCTCTGAAGGAGGCGCTCAGCGAATATTCCAACGGGCACACCCATGTTTTTCTGGATGAATTAAAGCTTCTTCCAAAGATCACGCACCTGGAAGATGCCCTGAATTTCGGCAGGAGCAAACGCGTCTCCGTTGTCGCCGGGCTCCAGAGTGTCGGCCAGATCTACTCCCTGTACGGCAGGGAAGCCGGTCAGGTGATCTTAAGCGGATTTGGCTCCATCATCGCCTTAAAAACATCCGATTACGAGTCCATGGATTATGTGACGCGCCTATTCGGGACAAATTACACCGCCTGCCGGTATCAGAGCCTCAGCAATACCCCCATCGACAGGGAACGGGCCGGAAATACCGTGGAACCGTGGCATTACAAATCTTTAGAGCGGCCCGGACAGGCGATCGTGGGGCTGGCATCACAGAGTACACCGTTTTTCTTTTCCTTTGAGGAAGATATGTTTTAAAAATCATATTCATCCACTGTTCACACCTGCGGGACATGATTTTATCTTTCCTGCTAGGAAATCTGATAAATCGTTACTAAGGAGGTTCCATACCATGGCACATATCAATCATATCCGCTGGATCCGCCGTGTCCCAAAAATGTCAGCAAAAGAAGCTTATATTGACCCCCATCAGTCCTTCGGCCTCTTCTGCGGGCATTCCTTTCAGAGGGACCGACTGCTTCTCCAGCTCTTATCCAACTACTGTGGAAAAACAGGCATTGTTTTCCTGCACAATAATCCACGGATCGAACGGCAGCTCGGGAATATCTATTCCCTGAACCCGTCACTTGCAAACATCCCCGGCTTTAAGATGATCCTGTCCAGCCGCGCAGATGACAGCCATCTGATGCAATCCTACTATGATCCGTTATACGGGCTGCGTCAGAACGAGGTCCTGGATGTTCTTGCACCTTTAAATCATGACGGTCAGTACAGAATGACCTCCGAAGTCCAGAGTCTTCGAAGCATCCTGACCGACTATTTATCGATCATCACCTGGCAGTTTTCAAAAGATCCACGGATCTTCGGCGAATATCCCTTCAGCCTCGAACTGCTGCTGGAACTCACCGAAATGTCCTTTGCGGCACTTCAGGACAAGGTACTGAGATTTCTCCCTGAAAAACTCTCAATCCCCCTCACCAGCCGACTGTCCGCATCCGGCGCACAGCAGACAGCCTACGCCGCAGTCAACAGCTTCGCCCAGTCAGTGAACGGGATTCTCTGGACACCGAGAGGATTTCGAAATCATACAAAGACAAGCATGATCCCCGCCGTCCTCAGACGACAAATGATCAGTATCAACATTCCATCCGGGCAGACCGATGTTCTTGATTACCTCTGCTGTGAACTTCAGCATCTGGTAAACGCAGGAATTCCCTTCCTCCTTGTGGAATACGGGATCAATCTAAACAGCTCCCCCCGTTTAAAAGATCTTTTCCTGTCTGAACACACCTCAGCCCCATACAGCACCGGAATCGTCGCCGAGGACACCTCCGGCATCACCGCCTCCGACCATTCCGCCGAACTGGCTGCGCTCTTTGGACAGACCCAGGAAATGTTCGTTTTCTCCTGCTCAAGCACGATCGCGGCGCGCCCCTTCTCAGACGGAATCGGCAGCTACCACCGCCAGGTCACAGACCATCACACCGACCGCCACCGCCAGCCATTTCATATTTTCACCGCTTCCGTCCGCGGCGATGTCCAACATGAGACCAGCCAGCGGATCATCGACCCCGAAGAACTGACAACCCTCGGAACCGGCTGCCTGCTGTACGGCAGAAATCATCCGGTACCGGTTCTTGTGAACAATTTCACTTTTGAATGAGTTCCCTTTAGCAGAAAGGAGCTAAATCATGGCTTATCAATGCGACCGTTGTTTCCATATCTTCTCAGACAGAACAGAAACCTGCCCCTTCTGCGGCGGCAGATTGACCCCTGACAGCACCGCAGATTCAGAGCTGAAATCGACTCCAAACGAAGGTTATTTCTCACAATTCGTGGCTTCCGGCAGCTCAGCTGCACCGGAAATTGAAATTCCTTCCATCGCTTCCTCCGCCCAGTCCGCTTCCAGCTTCTACGACGAAGCCTACGAAAAAGAAATGCGGCGTCTGGAAAACCAACAACGCCGCATCAACCGCGAATACAACCGCCTCGCCCTCTCCAATTTTCTCATAAACATCCCCTGGAGAACCGTTCTTCACATCATCTGCGTATTCGCCGCATTGATTTTCATCCTCACCCTCTGGCACATGCGCTTCGCGATCTTAGAATCCATCATCAGCTTCCTGATCGCACTGCTCCCGGTCGGATTTATAGCCGTGATCTTCTGGTACATGATCAAGCTCTTCTTCCGCTAGCCCCGAGGACACACAACATCAGTGAGCAATCTTCCAAACCTCCAACCCACAGCGCCGGTGAGCAATCTTCCAAACCTCCAACGCACAGCGCTGATAAGCAGTCTTCCGAACCGCCAACACACAGCGCCGGTGAGCAATCTTCCAAACCTCCAACGCACAGCGCCGGTGAGCAATCTTCCAAACCTCCAACGCACAGCGCCGGTGAGCAATCTTCCAAACCTCCAACGCACAGCGCCGGTGAGTCTTCGGGCACGGACGCTTTGTGCAGGGAGCCTGGCTTCCTCTTGGCTCGCAGGAGAATGCGTTGGAGAACAGGCGGCACTTGTCTGAGCGTCAGCGAGTTGTGCCGACTGTTCTCCGCCTTTAGCATTCTTCTGCAAGCCTAGAGGAACCGCTCCCGAACCCCTGCGTCCGCGCC
>Ga0129310_1001995_pt1 | contig 16239 bp, 9 predicted proteins | sample Go1ome_2_FD_94433 | JGI IMG/M metagenome (GOLD analysis project Ga0129310, IMG submission 94433) | Western lowland gorrila individual fecal microbial communities from Wisconsin, USA - Go1022A metagenome | ecosystem: Host-associated > Mammals > Digestive system > Large intestine > Fecal | place...
GTGCGTCGCATGGTAAAGGGGAAGTAAACAGCATCGCACAGATTGACCACCAGAGCCAAACCGTTGATGGTTACAAACAAGATGCGACACATGCGGTGATACCAGAAACGTTCCTTCAACCATAGCGGCAATAGCATGAGCACCATCCACAAGCCGTTGGTCACCAAGAGTGCAGCGGTGTCGAACACCAGTCCGCCCCTGCACAGACTGAGAAAATGGCTGAATGTCATGTTCTCAGCAAAGTGTGTCCAGTTGTCAAGCAAGTATGCCACACGCGCCAACATATAGACAGCGTATGCCAAAATCATATTGTATGCCACCGCCACCAACGGTGCTATGTATTTCAGTTGTTTCATTTTCAGTCCTTTCGTTTATCGTTTCTTCAGGTCCGCCGATGTTTTTTGCAACAGCGCCTTACCCATCCTGACGAGTCGTTCCTTATCCGTTGAGTTGCCGGCAATCACCTTTTCTGAGTTCAGATCATAGACCACATATCCCGTAGAATCCACTAGTGAGAATCCATTATTATAGGTATGATAGGCAAAGGGATAGTTATAGGAGTTGCTCAGCACATCGCGGCTGAAGCCAAAGTCAGCATGGTCGATGCCCAGCTGTGCCAACAGTGTGGCAGGCAAGTCTGTTTGGTTGCATATCTTACTGATGCGCTTAGGTGTTTTGACAGCGCCTCCCACCCATAGCATGGGTATGTGGTTTCTCACCTGATGCGTTTCGTCAATGTCTTTATAGTTGATGCCGTGGTCGGGTAGCATCACCACCAAGGTATTCTTCCACCGTGGCGATTGCTTCAACTGGGCAATGAACTGACCGATACACTGGTCGAGATAATAGAACGCATTGAGCACTTTGTCATCGAAACGATGCACAGGTACATCCCATGGCTCATGACTGCTGAGGGTGCTATACCCGATGAGATAGGGTCTCGCCATGGTATCTGTCAGTTGCCTCAACGTTTCAAACGTGATATCATCACGTACGCCCCACTCCGCCGACTGTTGTTCTTCCTGGCTATAGTCGGCTTTCCACGTCAGTTGACTGAATCCTCCGCCCACGAGATAACTTCTCATATTCGTGAAATTGATGTCGCCACCGTATAGATAGTGGGTATTGTAACCCTGTCGGGCAAGCGTTGCTGCCATGTTGGGGAGGCTTCTCGACTTAGCCGGCATCTTCATCACAGAGGTGGTAGGAAACGATGGATAGCCGCTCCAAGTACATAGCGTTCCTCTGTCGGTACGCCACGAATTGGCGTAACAGTTGTCGAAATAGATGCCTTCGCGCGTCAGTCGGCAGAGATTCGGCATGATGTCGGTACGTCCACCGATATCAGTAAACTCGCCTCCCGCACTTTCCAGCAAGATGACGATGATGTCAGGACGCTGCGTGGTGAGTAGCGAATCAGTGTCTGTACTCGTTGTGGGAAAGAGTTGTGCAGTCAGTTTCTCACATGTTTCATCGTCCATATAGTGGTAGTCTGTTTGGTCGCTGGCAGTTTTTTCCATCGATGCCAGAAAACTAAACACCGGGTTGACCGCTGCGTGATTGAGGAATTGGTTCTGCGAGAAATACACCTGTCCGATATTGGTGGTCGATTCATCCAATCCGCCACGAATACCGATGACCATCAACGGCACCGTTGCCACCATCAGCAGCATGGCTATCCAGCGCCGGCAAGTCACTTTGAAATGCCATCTGCGACGCATCATCAGCACGGCAATCACCGTTGTCACCACTGCTATGATCACCACTCTCCACACGATATAACCTATGCTGACGCTGGCAAAAGCGTCACCTGGAGTGGAAAGAAACTGCAAACAGGAGGCATCGAGCTTGAATCCCCAGAACGGATAAAGGCTCGTATCAGCCACAAATGCCAAGGCGAGGATGAAAGCCACTACGGCATAATAGCCGTTGAGAACTTTGCGCAACACCTCCGTGCGCTTCCACCACACCGATACCGCCATCACCAAGAAGGGCACAATCGTCAGATAGAGTGCCGTAGAGAGGTCGAGCGACAGTCCGTGCTTCACCACTTGCCAGACGTCAGCCCCTTCAAACGGATGGTTGCTGCGCAGTGCGAGCATGAAACAGACCTTCGCGGCTATAAAGATGCCTATCATCTTGATATAGTCGCCCAGCATGAGTTGGAATCTTCCTATGATACCTTTCATCGTTGTTACCCTTGTTTGTTGATCGTGTTGATGTTGTTTTCCTGTCGGATGCCACCACAGTGGCTTATCCTAAGTTCTGCATATCGTTGAGTCGTTTATAGAATCCATCCATCGCCAGGAGTGACTCGTGGGTGCCACGCTCTACGATATGTCCCTCATGGAGCACACATATCTCGTCGGCATTGCGTATGGTGCTGAGTCGGTGGGCAATGGCTATAGTGGTGCGCTGCTTCATCAGTCGCTCCAGTGCATCCTGTACCAAGCGCTCACTCTCGGTATCGAGTGCCGATGTAGCTTCGTCGAGTATGAGTATTGGAGGATTTTTCAATATCGCACGTGCAATGCTGACACGCTGACGCTGACCGCCCGACAGGCGTCCGCCACGGTCTCCGATATTGGTATCAAACTGTTGTTCGCTCTGCATGATGAAATCGTAGGCATTGGCTATACGTGCGGCTTCCGCCACCTGTTCATCGGTGGCAGTCTCCACACCGAAGGCGATATTGTTGCGGAACGAGTCGTTGAAGAGTATCGCCTCTTGGTTTACATTACCGATCAACTGTCGCAAATCCTGTATGCCGAGGTCTTTCACATTGATGCCATCGATAAGCACTTCACCCTCTTGCACATCGTAATAGCGGGGAATGAGATCGACCAGTGTCGATTTACCGCTACCGCTCTGTCCCACCAAGGCAATGGTTTTTCCCTTTGGAATGGTGAGGTTGATATGTCGCAACACCCACTGGTCGCCATAACGGAACGATACATCGCGCAGTTCAATCTGATGTTCAAACTGCTGGATATGTTGTGGATGCTCTGACTCCTTGATGCTGTCGTCAGCCATGAGTATCTTATCCACACGTTCCATCGATGCCAATCCCTTCGGAATGTTATAGCCAGCCTTTGAAAACTCCTTCAGCGGATTGATGATGGAGTAGAGGATGACCATGTAGTAGATGAATGTCGGACCTGACAGGGCATGGTAGTTGAGCACCAACACACCGCCAAACCACAACACGATGACGATCATCACAGTGCCCAGAAACTCGCTCATGGGGTGTGCCAGTTGTTGGCGAATGTTCACGTGCATGATATCATTGCGGTAGCCTGTATTGATGCGGTCAAACTTCTGTCGCATCTTTTCCTCGGCACAGAATGCTTTGATGATGCGCAGACCGCCGAGGGTTTCCTCTACCACGCTCATCGTGTCGCTCCATAGCGACTGTGCCTTGATCGATTTGGCTTTGAGCTTACGCCCCACAAATCCCATGAACCATCCCATAACGGGCACGATGACGAGGGTAAACACGGTGAGTTGCCATGATATAAAGACGAGTGTGGTGAAGTATGCCACGATGAGTACGGGGTTTTTGAAAAGCATGTCAAGACTCGACATGATGCTCGATTCTATCTCTTGCACGTCGCCACTCATGCGGGCAATGATATCGCCTTTGCGTTCCTCGCTGAAGAATCCGAGGGGCAGTGCCGTGATTTTCCGATAGAGCTGGTTGCGAATATCGCGCACCACACCCGTGCGGATGGGCACTATGGTAGCCGATGAGAGGAAGTAGGCCCCCGTTTTGAGCATGGTGGTAAATGCTAAAAACAGTCCGATGAAGAGCAGTGTGGTGGTCTGTCCATGTTCTGCCAACAGGGTGTTGACATAGTAGTTGAGATTGTTCATCAATACTTCTTGCGCATTGCCCCAATCCCATGCCATCCAACCGGTGGCAGCCTTCCCGTCGCCGGTCTTAAATATGATTTGCAGGATAGGTATGAGTGCGGCAAACGAGAAGATGTTGAGTACTGCCGAGAGAATGTTGAACACCACCGACAACACCAGATACTTCTTATAGGGAGGCACGAAGCGCCTCAACACATTGATAAATTCTCTCATAGTATCTCGCCGAATAATGTTGCACTGGTACTTCCTGTGATGCGCACGCGTACGGTTTCGCCGATGTGATGTCCTTTCTTATCCATCACCACCGCCTTGTTTTGTTCGGTGCGTCCCATGAGTTGTTCGCGCGAGCGCTTACTGAACGACTCTATCAACACATCAAACTCCTTGCCCTCGTCTTTGCGGTTTTGTGCGGCGCTGACCTCTGTTTGCAGGCGAATCAGTTCGTTCAGTCGTTCTATTTTCACCTCTTCCGGCACATTGTCGGGCAGGTGTTTGGCAGCGTATGTACCTGGGCGTTCACTGTATTTGAACATGAAGGCGGAGTCAAACTGACATTCACGCACGAGCGAGAGCGTTTCCTCATGGTCTTCGGGAGTCTCGTCGTGATAGCCCACGAAGATGTCTGTGGTCAGTCCGCAACCGGGAATGATGCGGCGTATGGCTTCCACGCGCTCCAGATACTGCTCACGGGTGTATTTGCGGTTCATCAGTTTCAGTATCTTGTTGCTACCGCTTTGTGCCGGGAAGTGGATGTGTTTACAGAGATTGGGCTCTTCGGCTATGGCATGTAGGATATCCTCTGTCATATCTTCCGGATTGGATGTGGTGAAGCGCACGCGCATATCGGGCACCTCCTGCGCTACGAGATGGAGCAACTGTGCGAACGATGTGCTGCCTGGCTCGCGTTTTCCCGATGGCGACAGTCCGTAGCTATTGACGTTTTGTCCGAGCAGAGTCACCTCTTTGAATCCTCTGTCGTGCAGGTCTCTCACTTCGCGGAGTATGCTTTCCACGTCGCGTGATCGTTCGCGTCCGCGTGTATAGGGCACGATGCAATAGTGGCAGAAGTTGTTGCATCCTCTCATGATGCTGACAAATCCTCCGATATGTGCGCCATGCAGTCGTTGTGGCACGATGTCGCGATAGGTCTCTGTGGTAGATAGTTCTATGTTGATGGCTTTATGTCCATTTTCCGCTTGTGCTATGAGGTCGGGCAGTGTGAGGTAAGCGTCTGGTCCTGCCACGAGATCGCAATGGTGGTTTTCTATCAGATCGTCCTTCACGCGTTCTGCCATACACCCTATCACGCCGATGATCAGTGGTCGTTTGCGCTTGATGGCATCGAGTGCATCGAGTCGGTGATATATTTTCTGTTCGGCGTTATCGCGTATCGAACAGGTGTTCAGAAACACTGCATCAGCCTCATCGAGGTTTTCAGTGTGTTCGTATCCAGCCATTTGCATCACGCTGGCCACTACCTCCGAATCAGCTACATTCATCTGACATCCGTAGGTTTCAATATAAAGTTTCTTCATCTTTTTCGTATTTAGGGTACAAAGGTACGATTAAGTGAGCGGAATGCAAAAGGAAAACCCGTTTTTCTTTTGTATTCCCGAGCGTGAGTAACTTGGAGGTCAAGCCTCAAAGGTACGATTAAGTGAGCGGAATACAAAAGGAAAACTCGTTTTTCTTTTGCATCTGCACATGCACGAGACCATCTTCCTGCCCACCAAGAAAGGTCGCACAGAAATCACAGAAATCACAGAAAGATTATAGTTGAAGATTATTTTTAAGATTTTATTTTAGATTTCGAGCCGTAGGCGATCCCCAATAAAATTCTCCCCAAAAGCGAGGTATTCGAGCGCATTTTCAGTTGGGATTTTCGTTGAAGATTATTATTTCTGGCCATAGGCCATATTTTATCAAAGATTTCCTCCAAAGATTTCTTGCGTCAGCAACCCCCAAAAAAATCCGTGTGACATTAAAAAATACTGTGTAATCCATGTGACCTTTTATATTCCGATGATCATAAAAACCAATGCAATGCGCATGACATAAGCATTACAAAACCCATCCATACAAAACCAAATTCAATGAATTTGCAAACCAAATACAATGAATTTCCTCAGCAATTTCAATGAATTTGCTCAGCAAATACAATGAAATTCCTCAGCCATCTGCCATTCACCACCACCGCTACACGATACAGAAAGGGTGTAAACCCAACATGCGCAACAGCGCTATGCAAGGTTTACACCCATGATATCTGACGCTCCATAGGGGCAACAGCGATGTTACCACACCTGTGCACGCTTCTTCTTAGGAAGGAAGAGGCGATTGCCCTTCTTCACACCGAAAGCCTGATACCAAGCATCGATATGAGGCAGTGCACCGTTCACGCGAGCCATATTGGGCGAGTGAACATCCTGTGTCAGGAGCATATCCATATACTGCTCACGGTTGTTGCTTGCCCAGATGCGAGCGTAACCGAGGAAGAAGAGCTGATCGGCAGTGAAGTCTTTCTGGTCTGAAGAAATCACATGACCCTCTTTCTGCGCGTTATGGAAAGCACGCAGCGCGATGTTCAAACCACCATTGTCGCCGATGTTCTCACCAAGAGTCATCTTGCCGTTCACCTTCTTGCCGTTCACCACCTCGATGGTAGAGAAGTGATCTACGAGCACTGCGGTACGCTTATCGAAGTTAGCCTTATCGGCAGGAGTCCACCAGTTACGTTGGTTACCGGTCTTGTCAAACTGGCATCCCTGGTCGTCGAAACCGTGACTCATCTCATGACCGATCACCACACCGATGGCACCGTAGTTGATGGCATCGTCGGCAGTAGGATCAAAGAAGGGAGCCTGAAGGATACCGGCAGGGAAACAGATCTCGTTGGTGGTAGGATTGTAGTAGGCATTGATGGTCTGTGGGGTCATCAGCCACTCGGTCTTGTCAACGGGTTTGTTCACTTTACGCTGCAGTTCGTCTATCGTGAAGAACTCAGAGATGTTGGCAAGGTTCTCACAGAGTGAGAGTGAATCGCAGATGTCCAACTTGCTATAGTCTTTCCATTTGTCGGGATAACCTATCTTCACAATGAAGTTAGACAGTTTGTCCTGAGCCTCAGCCTTGGTCTCAGCACTCATCCATGTGGCTTCGTTGATGCGCTGACCGAGTGCCACTTGCAGATTGCGCACCAGTTCGAGCACGCGCTTCTTGCTGGATTCGGGGAAGTATTTCTCGCAGTACATCTTACCAATGGCGTTGCCCATCACTCCATTCACCAGATTGGTAGCACGCTTCCAAAGGGGATCGTCCTGCTGCTGACCGCTCAACACACTTGAGAATGCAAAGGCTGCCTTGCGGAAGTCATCGCTCATATAAGAGGCTGAACCGCTGATGATGCGCAGTTCGGCATAGCTCTTAAGATCGTCGATCGATGTCTCTGCCAATACTTTCTCCACCTCGTGAAGGGGTTCGGGCTGACCCATATCCACGCTGTCGAAGGCGGGGAATCCTGATACCCAGAATACGGTAGTCCAGTCGATACCGGGGAACTGCTCGCAGAGTTCGTCAAACGACATCTTGTGATAGTTGGCATTGATGTCGCGCAGCTGCACTCTGGAATAGCTCTTCTCGGCAATGCGCTTCTCTATGGCATATACCGCATCGGCTTTCTGCTTGGCTGTTGCCTCATCATAGCCCACGAGTGTGAACAACTTAGTATTATAGTCCATATAGGCTTTGCGCACAGCTTGCGTCTGAGCATCATCGTTCAGATAGTAGTCGCGAGTGCCCAGACCGAGTCCTCCCTGACCTATGCCCACGATATTGCGGTCGGCTTGACGCTGGTCGGCTGACACACCGATGCCATACATCATGGTCGATTCGCCACGGCGATCCAGTTCGGCTGTCACGCGCTGATATTCCTTACGGTCCTTGATGGCACGGATTCTCTCCAGGTTTTTCACAATGGGTTGGAAGCCTTCCTTATTGCGGCGCACCGAATCCATCATCTGATTGTAGAGCGTTCCTATCTTCTGACCCAACGAACCTTTCTGCTGTGGTGTGGTAGAAAACTGCAAGATGAGCTCCTGGATCTGCTTCTGGTTCTGCTCGTAGAGGTCCATGAAGGCACCGTTGGTCACTTGGTCGTCGCGCAACGGATGGTTTTTCAGCCAGGCACCTGTGGCATATTCCACAAAGTTGTCACCGGGCTTCACTGCCGTGTTCATGTTCTCTTTGGCATAGCCATGCACTTTGGTTGGCTGTTGAGCAAATGCCTTTTCAGCGCCCATGCTGCCTGCCAGCATCATTACGGTGCAACAGGCACTAAGAATTGTTGTTGACTTCATATATTTTTGTTTTTATGAATTGTTAGCATCGATATTCCGATTCTATATCGGTTGGTGGTGCAAAGGTAGTGAATAATGTTGGGATAAACAAACCTTTTGACGTGACAAATGCGTGACCACCACATTCGGTGGTCGGTCGGTGGTCGATGGGTGGTCGATAGAAACACCTTTCGACCACCAACAAAGCGTTATCGCACAACATGTTACAAAGAGTGGTGGTCGAGTGGTCGAAAAATACGCAACTTGCGCATGTGCGCATATACACGTGTGCGTACGCGAGAAGCATACACACCCCACCTGCCATACTTCTCCTGCCACCCCGATGTACCATTGCCCAACACGACCCCATCCTTGAATGCTTTTTGGAATTTTAAATTACTCTAAACCTGAGTTCGGGATAAGATTATGTCACTGAACTTTCGCATGTGTGAAAGTTCAGTTATTCACAAATTCTCTAATCGGGACAAAATCAGTCAAATATTCATAAAAAACAGGACAGCCTGTCCCTATTTTCCATAAAAAAGCAGTATCTTTGTCCCGATTAAATTGTTCAATATGACAACAGAGATAGAGATTTTACAATATCTGCATTATCATCCGCTCTCCAAAAGAGTAGATATTAGTAGTGAAGTTACATCGGAAATCAGCGACCGAACCTTGAAACGCATAATAGCTTCATGCGTGGAAAAAGGATTCGTCGAAGTTGTTGGCAAGGGTCCTGCCACCAAATATAGACTCACGCCACAAGCTCATTTGACAATGCCGCTCAACCTTGATACCTATTTTAATAAGGATATAGATGAACGCACTGTTCAGGAAAACTTCAACTTTGAACTGATACGTGGGATTTTACCTAAAGTGAGTTTGTTTACAGATAAAGAACTGGCAACATTGCATAATGCACAGTCAAAATTCCAACTTCATCTGTCAGAAATGACATCTTTGGAATATCGCAAGGAAATGGAAAGATTAGGTATTGACCTTTCTTGGAAATCATCACAGATTGAAGGCAACACCTATTCATTGTTAGAGACGGAACGTCTGCTAAAAGAAAAACAGACTGCTAATGGAAAGACCAAAGAGGAAGCTATCATGCTGCTCAACCACAAGGATGCCCTTGACTTTATTCTCGACGAGCCGAATTACTTGAAAGAAATATCGGTAAGCCGAATAGAAGATATACACACACTGCTCACTAAAGAACTTGGAGTGGAACGCAACATTCGCCACCGTAGAGTAGGTATCACAGGGACAAATTACCAACCGCTTGATAATGAATTCCAAATTAGGGAGGCTATTGAGGATAGCTGCCAGCTTATTAACGGTAAGAATGAAGTATTTGAAAAAGCATTACTGGCTCTTGTACTCCTTTCATACATACAGGCATTCACGGATGGAAACAAGCGCACAGCTCGCATCATTAGCAATGGCATTTTGATAGCATACGGTTACTGCCCGATATCATTCAGAAGCGTGGACTCAATAGATTATAAAAAAGCAATGCTTATGTTCTATGAACAGAACAATATTGCCGCATTCAAGCAGATTTTTATCGACCAATTCTTATTTGCTGTAAAAACATATTTTTAATAGTAAAAATACTTCACCTTGAAGTGAACACCCTTGTGCCATTGGCTATGTAAATCCCGCTATTAAGGCTTACTCGGGACATCCGTTAGACAACGCTCATGCCGAGCATACAAAGAAAAGTCCGAGCAGCATCTACCACCCGGACTCCTCATATCTATTGATCTAAAACTACTCTGTAATCGGATTACCTAATGCGTCGAGCACAGTAGTACCTTCAACCCCTTTCTTCCAATTGTCAGGAAGATACATTCATCTCCCTCCTTTCGAAATGTCACACAGAAATCACTCATCGCTTTTCTCGTTGGTAAGACCATATACTCACTCCTTCTCTCTATCTTTAAAACTTATATATCGGTAAAATTTTTACCTTATATCCATTTTTCTCAATTACTCTTTCCTCATACATTGTAACAATAGTCAAATTAGAGCATTTGAGTTCTCCCGCACATTCTATGATGCTATCTACCTCACGCTTGAGTGTTCGTTCGGAAGATAGATCATAACATACTTGTATAAGACTTTCTACATGAGCACCCTGCCTTGTAACAAAATCCGTCTCCTTGTCATTACGGGAGCGATAATAGAAAAGTGATGTTTCTGCATGATATCCCCTACGTACCAACTCGATGAAGACCTGATTCTCCAATAGTCTGCCTAAGTTCTCACTCACATTAAAAGCCTTGGCTTCTACAAAACCATTGTCAACGACATAAACTTTTTGTGGAGCTTTCTTCATCAGTTTCAACTTGTTGTTGTAACGTGGCAGATAATAAAAGAGGTAGGGTTCTCTTAAATATCCCATAAACTTCTTGGTGGTTGCCACACTGGAAAGTCCTAGTTCTTCTGCCAGTTCGTTGGCACTGAAAGAATTGCAGAAGTTAGAAACCAGATACATAGCCAAATTATTCAAATCCTCCACATTGCGTACTTTATGTCGCTTGGCAATATCTTTCCAGATAATGGAATCAAAGAGTGTGGAGAGATAGTTTTGGGTCAGACTTCTGGCTGCTACAGTCTCAGGATAGCCACCATAATGCAGATAGTCTGCTATAAGTGAGAGGTCTGATGCGCTATCTTTTATCTCTGATACTTCTGAAAGATTCCGGTGATTCCAGATAAAAAATTCAGAAAGACTAAAAGGCAGCATCTCTATTTGAATATATCTTCCTGTGAGCAATGTTGCCATTTCGCTACTCAGCAGCTTGGCGTTGCTTCCCGTAATAACCATATTGATTCCCATACGGTAAAGCTTGGAGACCCACAAATCCCAATCTGCCATATTTTGAACCTCATCAAGCAGAAGAAACTCAAAGTCGGGATAAACGGCAAGCAGGGTTTCCCAAACCAAATCATCGTCCCAGGCATTCAGCAGCTTTCCATCATCAAAATTCAGATAGGCAAAGTTCCTGTCTTTCAACATCAGCAATGCCTCCGTTGACTTACCAGTTCTTCTTGGACCCGTTATCAATTTGATTTGCTTACTTACCAAGAGTTCATCCACATCATATTTGGTATGACGTGTAAGATAAGGACGGGAAAGTAGAATATCCCGTTCCTTTTTCTGATTATTGATAATTGTTCTCATTGCTCTTCAGGCTCATTGATTATTCCGAGGCAAAGATACAAAAAACATTCAATAAATCATTCGTATTGAATAAAAAAGTACCGATTTTATTCAATACGACAGAAGAAATGAATAAAATCAGTGTTTTCACATAGTAACATAATTGGCTCTAAACAAATATACGGAAAGAATAGATATGGTGGTAGAAACCACCAACTTCATCTATGTATTAGAGCTGAAGCTGAGCAACAACGGCGGTGTGGATGCTGCCGAAGAGCAGATGCAAGCCAAGCAGTATGCCGAACGTTTTCGTTAAGCCAAATGAGCAGAATAAAGCTCGCTTTGATTCTGCCATGGCGAGAAAATGTGCCATGAAATGGAACGTTTTCGTTAAGCCAAATGAGCAGAATAAAGCTCGCTTTGATTCTGCCATGGCGAGAAAATGTGCCATATTTTTCAATTAAACGTTTGTTTTTTCTGCAAAGATAGCCATTTCTTTCTATTAAGAAACGCTTTTGTGCCATATTTTTCGATTAAGAAGACGCTTTTTAAGTAATATCATCCATCCAACAGGCACTAGGACACGATGAAGGGTCTATACGCCACCCGATTATCGTGGCATATAGACCCTTTTTGGGGGATGTTATGGTTTTGGGGTATAATACACCACGGTGGTATTTGGTGCATCTTTCTTCCAGTTGTCGGGAAGAGAACTTACCAACGCATTGTAGGCTACGTCATCTGCCAGAGTAAGCGTGCGAGATGTGGCATCGGTTCCGGCACCAGCCAACCAAGCACTGAAGCGATTTTCTGAGATTTGGTCGCTTGGTGCTAACATAGTGACGGTTGATAAGTTTGAGCAACCGTAGAACATGCTTTCGTAGCAGTTTTTTGCTAATTTTTTAGCAGGCAATGCTGGGGCAGACTCGAGACTTGTACAATTACCGAACATGCCAGAATAGCAGTACTCCTCTAATTCTGTAGCAGACAATTCTGGGGCAGACTTGAGATTTTTACAACCGAAGAACATGTTAAGGTAGCATTGAACTTCTAATTCTGTAGCAGGCAATTTGGGGGCAGACTCGAGACTAAAACAATCACCGAACATGCCAGTATAGCAGTACTCCGCTAATTCTGTAGCAGACAATTCTGGGGCAGACTTGAGACTTGTACAGTTATAGAACATATATTCACAGCACCTCTGTGCTAATGTTTCAGCAGACATTTTTGGGGCAGACTTGAGATTTTTACAACCACTGAACATGTAACTATAGCAATAAGCCTTTAAGTTTTTAGCAGGCAGCAATTCTGGGGCAGACGTGAGACTTGTACAATTAGTGAACATGTTTTGATAGCATGTTTCTGCTAATTCTGTAGCAGGCAATTCAGGGGCGGAGGTCAATGCTGCGCATCCTTCGAACAAATTACAGAAAAGGGCTTGGTCGGTTGCAACATTTTCATAGTTTCTCCAGTCTAACAGCGTGCGGATATCACCCGTGCATTCCACTTTCACATTATCCTTGTTAAAGGTGATGGTTGAATAATCAGCCCAATTAGACGCAGTTCCATTAGTGTTCGTGCCACGCAAACGAAGGGTGCCATTAGTACCGCCGAAGGCGACTGGTTTGTCTGCCACAACGTCTTCCCATTTGCCATTATTCACAGAATACTGAAGACCGGAGATTTTATAACCACCTGTGGTTGTCATCTTGAAAGTCTTTGCTCCTGTTGCCGTAAAGGTAAGGTATGGGGCATATAATTCTGCTTTACCACCAGTAATTTCACCCGTAGTCCAATTTGCTACGGTAATGCCGCTAACTTCAACTTTGTTTTTACCTACGGTGAGTTGGTAAGTGTAGCTCTTGCCGGCTACGAGTTCAGGAATACCTTTTAAGGTTTCCTTGGTATTTCCTGTGCCTACTTCAAGAGAGAGAAACTCTTTGTCGTTTTGTGCAGAGCATGGTACCATAAGCGCATAGAACATATTTCCTTGCTTCAACGCTTTCACAGTACCATTGATGGTAACGCTATTGACTTCTGTACCTGAAGCATACTGGTTGTTGAAACCAACAATCTCCACTACCACACGTGCCATTTGGCGCTCCATATTGAGCTTGAGTGTATTGTCACCAGGATTTTTTACATCGCCAGTGTAGCTCATATAGTCGGCAGCAACGAGATCAGCCTCGGTTTTGTATTCCAGTGTTTGCGTAGGAGTACCACCAGTATAAGTAGCAGGATAATTGGCGGTGAAATTCATCGTCTCACTCTCCCACTTCAAGAACTTACTATCTTGTGGCACCCATTCCGTGCCGTTAAACTTATAGGTTACAGCTTCCTGCCCGTCAGCCGTGACGCTGATTTCATCGTCCTTGTTGAACTTCTTCTGATCCTCTTCTGTAGCACCGAGTGGATTACTGCGAGTGAATCCATCGGCAGAAGCCTTACCCACCTCTGCGGTGATATGTACCGCATCAGGGTCGTTATGGTATGCAGAGAGGATATCGTCTTCCGATGAACAGCCTGCAAAAAGCAAACCCACGATACCCATTAAACCAAAGATCTTTTTCATAATCTTTATCTTTTATATTCTTATATTTCTTTCGGATTTAAATATTTGTTTTTTTTTAGATTTTCTATTCTATAGGGTTGTTAGATGCATTAAGCACGGTAGTGCCTGCAGTGTCTTTCTGCCATTGGGCAGGGAGATAATCAGGATTGTTTGCTAACGCATTATAGGCAGCCACATCTTTTACTTTGAGTGTGCGGGAAGTTACATTTGGGTCGGTTCCTGTATTATACAACCAATAATAGCAGCAATTTTCTGCCGTCGTAATTTGGTCGCTTGATGCCAACATAGTGACGGTTGATAAGTTTGAGCAACCGTAGAACATCATACTGTAGCAGTTATCTGCTAATGTTTCAGCAGACAATTTTGGGGCAGACTCGAGATTTGTACAATAACTGAACATGCTACTATAGCAGCTAGTTGCTAATTCTTTAGCAGGCAATGCTGGGGCAGACGTGAGCTTTGTACAACCATTGAACATGCCATAATAGCAGTCATACGCTAATTTTTCAGCAGGTAATGCTGGGGCAGACTCGAGATTTGTACAATTACTGAACATGCTACTATAGCAGCTAGTTGCTAATTCTTTAGCAGGCAATGCTGGGGCAGACGTGAGCTTTGTACAACCACTGAACATGCTTTCGTAGCAGCTTCTTGCTAATGTCGTAGCAGGCAATTCTGGAGCAGACTCGAGCTTTGTACAACCACTGAACATGCCATTATAGCAGTAATTTGCTAAGTTTGTAGCAGGCAATTTGGGGGCGGATGTTAATACCTTGCAACCATAGAACAAATATAAGAAACGGGCTTGGTTGGTTGCAACAGTCGCATAGTTTCTCCAGTCTAACAGCGTGCGGATGTCGCCTGTGCAAGCTACATTTACAGTTGGTTCAGTAAATGTGATGGTTGAATATGCATACCCTGCAGGCGCAGTACCATATGGGTTCGTACCACGCAAGCGAAGGTCGCCTTTGTCTCCACCAAAGGTGACTCCTTCACCGCCTGCCACAACGTCTTCCCATTTACCGAAGTTCACTGAATACTGAAGGCCGGAGATTTTATAACCACCTGTGGTTGTCATCTTGAAAGTCTGTTCTCCATTAGCCTTAAAGGTGACGTATGGGACATATAATTCTGTTTTACCACCATCTATCGTTTCACCATTGTTCCAGTCGTTGACCTTGATGCCTTCGATGTCTATCTTGGTTTTACCCACTGTGAGGTCGTAGGTGTAACTCTTGCCTTTCTCCAGTGCGGCAGTCTTTGCTGTGAGGGGAGAGCCATTGGCAGTCATGTAGATTTTTACGGCGATGGCATCGGGAGATACCAAGGCAGTATAGGTAGTGGTTTCGCCACCATCGCCTTGCTGTTTGGGTCTGATCTCCACCTGTTGTGATGAGGCAGGAATATCCTTGCTGCTGACCACCACCACATGGTCTATCTTTGTGCCGGCAGGAAACTCGGTGGCAATCTTCTTGATGTTAAGAATCAGCCGTGCGGTCTGTCTGTCCATGCCGAGGCGCAACATACAGTCGGCAGGACGCGTGGTCGTGTTCACCGTGGCAGTCATATAGTCAGACTTCGCCATGGCGGCAGTAGTTGTCTGGTCGGCATAAACACAACCTGCGGTAATGGAGTTGGTGCCATCGGCAGGATAGAAACTCTTAAACTGGAAAGCCGAGGCTTTCTTGCGCCATGTCAGGAAGTCACCGTCAACACTATTCCATTGTCCGTCGGCATACTGATACTGCACCGACTTGGTTTCGTTGGTGCCGTTGATGGTATAAGTAGCTTCAACGGCAATCTTATCGTTGTTGACAAACTGCTGTTGTTCTGTCTCTGTAGCGCCATCGGGAAGGGTTCGGGTTGTAGTGCCTACCGATGCTGCGATGCGTACCACGTCAGCATTGTCTTGTCTTTGGGGCATCTCATCCTCCGATCCACATCCTGTCATGAGCAGTCCCACCGCCCATGCGCATAGAAGTTGCATGGTCTTGTTCTTCATACAGTTACTGTTTTTGGTCGGTTAAGCCACTTCCCCATTGGTCCGCAGACCGTCATGGGTATTGGTTAGTTCTCTGATTAGGGTTTAATATCTCTCTGCAAAGATACGATATTTTTTCCAATCCCACTCATTTTCAACCAGTTTTTTTATGTTCCTCGGATTGTAAAAGGTCACACAGAAATCAATCATCGGATTGTTTTCGTTAAGCCATGAGCAGAATAAAGCTCGCTTTAATTATGCCATGGCGAGAAAACAAAGGCGTAGCCAATTTAGACGGAATTTA
>Ga0129310_1002001_pt1 | contig 16191 bp, 15 predicted proteins | sample Go1ome_2_FD_94433 | JGI IMG/M metagenome (GOLD analysis project Ga0129310, IMG submission 94433) | Western lowland gorrila individual fecal microbial communities from Wisconsin, USA - Go1022A metagenome | ecosystem: Host-associated > Mammals > Digestive system > Large intestine > Fecal | place...
GCGGGTAGTGAGGGCGAAATCACTTTAATCGTCGCATCTTTAAATTTAAACGCAGATTACAATTCTGAGTTAGTAGCTGCCTAAGCGCGCTACCGTCATACCTCGCAGTACCACGGGCGGGGATATGGCGTCGACTAGTGGTGAACGTCACTGATAAGTTGCCTTGTAATCTCTGATGTATCAAAGGCTGCCAAACGCGAGAGCCTGTTTACCGGCGCCCGCGCGCGGGAGATCTAAAAGATAAACTACACCCGAAGAAAGTCGTGAGGACGGGTTTTCGGACAGGGGTTCAATTCCCCTCGGCTCCACCACAACAGCCCGGAAAACGGGCAAAGCAACCCCCACCTGCTAGTTGGCAGGTGGGGGTTGTTCATTTAACTGTCATAACATCTCTTGCTGTTAGATTACTTTCAGATAATATTTTTTTCAGATTATTCGCATATTGTTTGGCTTTCATGCTGTCTTTATAAACAATGATAAGTTTTGTTTTTGCTCGCGTAACAGCCACATAATGATTATATAGACTTGTTATATCGCCTAACGAATAGTCTTCAGCAAATATAATTACTTGGTCAAATTCTAATCCCTTTGATGAATGGAATGTTATTGCAATATGCTGATAACTTTCTTTATCAAATGCCGGGTAAAAACATGGATCAGAAATGGTATCATGTAATTTTTGTATATGTTCAGTCCTTGTTTTATATCCAAGATATTCTGCTAAAGTTGTTACGTATTCATGAAATTTTGGCAAATCATGCTTTGAATCCTCTATTTTTTCAAGCGACCTTTTTACACAAGATACTGTTTTTCTACTTTCATTGCCTTCAACTGGTATATCTGAAATAACATCATATACGGAATACCTTTCCAATATAATGTACTTTGCAATTGATAAATATAGCCATGATGAGTTTGTTGTTATATCAGAAATAGGTGGTTGTGGAATATAAACATACTCTAAGCCGTTGCTGGTCAATTCACTGGCGCCTAAATTTACATCATTATGCTTAAATCTTAGTAAAGCTGATGTTTTATTAGGGTCAATTTCTCCTACTACTTTTTTTGCCCAATTTGCTTCTGTATGACAGATACACACAATATTACCTAGGTCTTCTGTAGGAATATATTGTTCACATGTTTCTTCAAATAAAAGATTAGAGTAATTCTGTATTTGCTGGCAAGAACGATGGTTTTCTCTCATATGCAGACAAATAAAGTTTGGATTTGACATTACACTTTTAAATGCTTCTGGATAAGCACCTCTCCAAATGTATATAGACTGTTTGTCATCTCCTACTATAAAAGTCTCGATTTGTAGTTCACCACATAAATACATAAAAAATTTATGCATAGATATATCACAATCCTGATACTCATCAATATAAATTTTAAAATATTTTGATTTTAGATAAAGCCTACAAGCTAAAGAGTTCTCAAGAATAAATTGAGCCAAATCAAAGATAAAATTTTGTTTAGGGTCACTGTATTTACACAGCACTCCATCATTCTTTATTTTATCTATGGCTTCCTGATAAGTATTTACTTTTACAGAATAATCGGTACTCATATCTATGTCGAAATCACTGCCATACACATCTTTCATAAATGGTTTAATAATTTCCTCGATAGCAAAACTATTGTTTGTTCCTATAAAATGAAGAAACGTATCCAATGATAGCCTTTCTTTTATTTCATTTGCGGCTTTAACTGTAAAAGTTATTGCAGCTATCACCTTATGCGTGCGATTTTCAGTAATTTCTTTAACGATTTTTTGTACCATAGCAAATGTTTTCCCAGTGCCTGCACTTGCGCTAACAACTAAATTCCCCTCTGTTCTTACTATTTGTTTTTGAATATCAGTCAACGTCATTCTGCAATCTCCTTCAAACAGGCAAAGTTATAGTTATTGTATATCTCTTTGCAGTCATCATCGGTTAGATTTTTGACTAGCTCAAGCATATGGAAGTGTTTTGCTTCCTGCAAATATATCACAGGAGAACTATTTCCTAAAATAGAAACCATCCTACCATGTAGAAACTCATCCAAATCGTTTTCTAAATCTACTTTAGATAAAAAAATATGATGATTTTCTCTTATATCATTAAGAATTTTTAAATTTGATGCATATAAGTTTCTTTTAGCAGAGATAGTGTTCTCTTGATTTTGAATTTGATCTGTTGGGAGCAACTTATCATTGATAAGATCATTGCACCGTGAAAAGCCTAACACACTATAATTTTGTCCTTCCTGTTTTCTTAGGTCATTGTCGGTTTTTATCACACAAAAGATCTTTAATTCATTTAATATAGAATAATAAATCCTAAAACCTACACCACCAACTGGTAAAACATATATTCCGTCAACCTCATAGAACGGATGTACGACCGAAAGGACTTTGCTAAATAAATCATATTCTGAAGGGCCTTCAACTAGCAGGACTTTATTAGCAAAGATTGCCTCTGATAAACATCGATTTAGCATTTTTTTATTCTCTTTATATCCGTCAGGAACTTGATAGAATGTACTTATCCCATTGGTTTTTCGTTCGCTGAATACTCGAACCAAATTTACATTATCCATTTCATAAAGAATAAAAGGCGAATGGGTAGTCACAAAAAGATAGTTATACTTGACATTTGTAAATAATATTTGCGACAATGCGATTTGCATAGATTTATGAAGATGATTCTCGGGCTCCTCAATCAAAAATATATTGATCTTTTTTTCAGCATTTTCTTGTGATAATATATCAAATATCGAATATGCCAACAGCTTTTTCCTGCCTTCACCAGCAGTTGGATATAAATTATCATCGTTATCCTGTTTAATATATGGCATTATATTCGAATATAATCCCTTTACTGCTATTTCGGACTTGATAGACACAGATATCCCTTCATCATGAAATTTTTGATATTCCGGTGTGATTTTACTTTCAAAATCTTTGATTCCAGATAAAGAAGATATTTGATCATTCAATTCATTAACGGTCTGACGAATCGTGGACAAAATATCCTCATCATTTTCGTTGTCATTCTGTATAAGTTTGCTCACATTCTTTTTAAACAATGAGAGCATGTCAACATATGAATCTATATAAATAACATTAAAAACGTAGTCTATCTCATAAAGATAACCTCTTTGTTTCATTTCTCGGAGCTTATTAATATCCCCTCCCCAAAACAAAATAGGAGAAGCAAACATTTCGCTAGAGTCATATTCTGCAAGCAACCTAATATACACTTTATTATCATCGCTTCCCAAAGCACCTTTAAGCTGAGCTCTAAGTTTTTGACAATCCACATTGTCATTATCACTTATATCAAGTGTTACTATAATTTCAACGGGGCTATCAAGCTGCTTGTTATGGAAATCCGAATCTATAAGGTTCTGCTTACGAATATCCTTATCAAATACATATCTTAGAGCATATAAAAAATTTGTTTTACCAACATCGTTTAAGCCAAAAAATATATTTTTATTAGACAACTCAATTTTTGTATTTTCAAAGTTCCTAAAGTTTTTGATTATAATATTATCGAATTTCATGTTTCCCTCCACGGCATGTCAACTTTTGTAACTATTATAACATGAAATTCTGTAATTGTAAAGATACTTTTCAAAAAATTACAAATCTAAATATGATTATTTATTAAATTACCTATCTGTTTTATCAGCGGCACAACAAGTGCATTCCCCATGCAAAAATAACGCATTCTTTCCGGCATGCCAGTATTCGTCCAATCATCAGGAAATCCGTTAAGCCGCTCACATTCTACCGGAGTGAGCACACGCAGTCTGCCAGAAGATATGTCTTTTACAACATGAGATGTACGCCCTAATCGAGATTCTGAGGTCAGCATAGTCCTAGATGGCTTATCCATAGGCTCTGGGAATGCAACGCTTCCCTCAGAGAACCAGTATGTACTTCCATCTCTCCTATGACGTAATTCCCGCTTTGCTCCTTTAGCATACCGCCATGCAGGAATATCTTTTTCTGATATGAAGAAATGCTCATCTATGTTTTCTTTTTCAAGTATATCATATATCGGTATAGCAGGCACTGATATAGGGTGTACTTCAACCGAATACACACGTCCATTCATCATAACGCCTGAGTTATACAGATATACCCTCTGGCTTGCAGAAACGGCCGAAATATCTGAATATTCAAGTTCGTCTATCCAGCTCTGAACGAAAGTTCTATCACGGCAAGATATCGGAAATGCCTGTGCCAATATACCTTCTTTCATAATATGTTTATGCATCGCTTTGAGACCCGTTAAACAAACACTGTCAGCTAGTGTGCGATATAGCTCAGTAGATCTATGATATGCGACTATAAAAGTCCTACGCCTCCTTTGCGCCTGACCATACTCTGCCGCATTGATAACACGCCATTCAACTGCATAGCCACTTTCATATAGACAGCGAAGGATAATAGAGAAATCCCTCCCACACTGCTTTGCAGGAGAGCGAAGGATCCTATCAACATTTTCTAACAGTATGAACTTGGGCTGTTTTGCTCTTATGATAGAATCTATCTGCCACCACAAAATGCCTTTAGCACCTTCGATACCTGCTGAGTTCTTCTTCATTATCGAGTAATCTTGACACGGAAATCCTCCGACCAGCAAGTCATGCTCTGGTATTTTGTCTTTCGCTTTTGCGATATCCTGACACACATGATCAGGAGACATTCCAAAATGTGAAACGTAACAATCAAATGCATACTGCTCATACATTGATGGTTCCCACTGGTTTGCCCATATGACCTTATATCGTTCCGAGGCTGCCTCGAGTCCCAGTCTGAAACCTCCGACACCTGCAAATAGTTCAACTGTTTTTATGTCAGCCATCATATCACACCTGACCTGTCATTGATAAGATCTACAACTTGCTCGGCACAGCCCTTGACATTTTTCAGGACATCTTTTTCCCAGAAGTGAACTACCTTCCAATCCATGAAAGCAAGCTCCTGATCTATCCTGTTGTCGCGCGAGATATTCTCCTCGATTTTCTCTATCCAATATTCACGATTCCGTTTTAACCGCGCACGACGTATCTCCCAGTCCTTGCCATGCCAGAACTCTCCATCAACGAATACAGCGACCTTATACTTGGTAATGGCTATATCAGGTGAACCTGGAAGCTTTTTATAATTTTTCCGGTATCTATACCCCATATGCCAAAGACAGACGGCAAGCTGTTTTTCAGCTTTTCCGTTCTTAAGGTGTACCTTGGACATTCGTTTTCGCGTTTCTGGAGTGGAATCGTATGATTTAGGGTGTTTCATCTACTATAAACTATCTTTCTATATACTGAGTTACTATTTTTTCATGTTCGTCAAGATTGATTTGAGCTTTATTCTGTGCAACATCGAGCGATATTCCTTGAGCCTTGATATCCCATCCAGGTATCATTGTTCCATCCTCATACCTATCAAATAATCCGATCACCAATATTGGAACAGTTACCGACAATTTAGCTTGCGGAATTTCACGGATGACTTTTTCAAAATATGATACTCCACTGTCTATTCGTTTAGATAAATCGGATGATGGTACTATGAGAACACATATATCAGTCATTGCATAAGAATATGATAACTGAAACTTAAAGTAATTCCTATATGAACTTGCTACATTTCCAAATTCAACTTCAATTTGTATGGTTATCTTCTTGCCATTATCCAGTACAAATGTTTTTCTGAAATCTGATCTTAACGCATCCTCGTTCGCCACAGGAGTAGCAAACGGTTCCGCTTCCCATCCATACTTTGTAAATTGGATATGAAAATATGTATTCATTATTTGCTGAATAACATCTTTTGATTTTTGCTTTTTTGACTTTCCAGAATAAACAGGTATAGGGCAATCCCTACAAATACTCAACAGCTCATCTTTAACTATCATATAGTCTGGATATGACAATATTTCATCGGCGAATCTGTATGAATAAGTTTTGATCTCCATGTCATCTCTCCTTTATCTGTTCAGCAATATATGTATTATTTAACCAAAAACACTGTTTCGTCAGCTGCCCTCCGGTGGGCAAAGGTAACGTATCCCTGCTGTCCTTTCCATGAGGGCGCACATGAGCTACACGGCTTTCCGACTTTTTAGGAAGGTCATTGCTATATCCCCGTGGAGTTTTAGTTATCGTTACGCCTTTATGAATAGTGTCAACTGTACGCTTCCATACTCTACCCACTTCATCAAGGTCGTCATTGGGTATATTCCAGAACTTCACCCTTTCAAAAACACTTTCTCCATTATCATTCTTCTGGAAAATTATAAAAAAGAAACGAGTAGGTGCTAAATAGTTATACAGTGTGGACTGCTCCCAGCCATATCTACCCTCATTATCAAGCTCAATGAAATCGAAAGTCGGAAAGGACATACTTTCAATTACTGACCCATTGGGATTAACATTGATCGTTTTGGGAACGATGTTTGCTTTAACGAACTCATCTGTATAAGCCAACTTTCCTTTCAGCCCCAGCATCTTAGCTAACAGCAGTTCGTTCAGGTTCTTTGCCGTACTTTCTACCCCAAAGAGTTTCTTGAGTTCTTCCTGGGTCTTGCCGAAATATGGAGTAAGCCGCTCTACAAGTATATCCTCGAAACTCTTCTCTTTAAGCTTGTGAACATCTTTTACGATATGCTCATTTTGCTCGCTGCCAAAAATAAAGCGGTTCAAAACTGATGTCATATAAGATGATTTGAGAGAATATGCTCTTTGCTTTGCTGGTATATCTGAGAGTGGCTGCTTACGTACACTTGAAGCGTTAGCACCTTTAGTGCATGCAGCGAGATACATCGTATCTCCCTCAGAGATCTCATGAGCCTTTCCGGCGGCGATCTTACTTCTGATGATCTCCCAGTCACGCTTTATTATTTCAAGATCTTCCTCAGGGAACTTGAACAAAACGACTTCATCAATAGTGATGTCCGTTTTTGCACGCCCCTTTATGTATTCATAGGACATCAGCAGCATCGCTTTGCACTTGTGCCAGAATGCACTTGTATCAAAAGTTTTATCATACTCCTGCATATAGTCGATAATATTGCATACTAATCGTTCTTTTGCACGGATACCGTGTTCAGTATGGATATATGGAGTAGCTTTAAGCTCAACTCCAGCCTCTGGAAAGTCAGGTTCGGCTTCTGAGTTAGGCTTATACCCAAACCAGCTTTCTTCGATGACTGTACCGACTGCGCCCTTACCCGTAGCAAGCCTTCCAGTCTTATCTACTAAGCCCAGTGGGATACCTTTTATTTCACGACCACGCTCTAAAACTGCTTCTTCTGTGAGATATTTTGTACCTTCCATGAGACCTCCTTACAAAAAAAGAAAAGACCTTGCATTTGCACACAAGGTCATAAATGTTCATCAGGACATATCAGGTCATTCTTCTTCGGCTATAATAGTATCGAGAACTCTGCCCATTCGTGTGATCATAGGGACTACCAATGCGTTTCCCATGCAGAAATATCTCATTCTATCCGGCATGCCTGTATTCGTCCATTCATCATCAAAGCCCTGTAAGCGTTCTGTTTCAACGGGAGTCAGTAAACGTAGACGCCCTGTTCCGGGATCTGACACGACATGAGTTGAGCGGTTGAGTGTAGCCTCGCTTGTCAGCATCGTTCTGCCCGGTTTATCCCAGGGGTCAGGAAATGCGATGGGACCCTCTGAGAAAATATATTCATGACCTGTTGCGGTCACTCTTGGTATCTTCTTTGCGCCTTTAAGATACGTCCATTTAGGCATCTTATCGTTGGTGATGTAATACTTCTCATCAACATTTTTCTGAAGGATATCGCCTAATGTTATTGGGGATTCTTCTACTTCAGCGACCTTTGTCGTGGTTACAACGCCATCATGCATATAGCCAGCGTTTTCAAACGCAAATGCAAATTTGTCACTGACTTCAACGATGTCAGTTGGCAGCGTGGTCTCTGTCAGCATTCCGATATCAGATACCGGAAAAGCTTTTGCCATTAGCCCTTGGTCCCTTAGGATATCTTCCGCTTTGATGGCAGATGTTTTTCTGCCATACCTTGTATCGTTACTATATGCAAATATAAACGTCCTGCGACGCCTCTGAGCAGCACCGTACTGAGCTGCATTTACCACACGCCATTCGACGCTGTATCCTAGCTCTGCAAAACAAGCAAGAATGACGCCAAAATCTCGTCCACGTTGTTTCGCAGGCGATTTAAGAAGCCTGTCAACATTTTCGAGTATGCAAAAAGGTGCTTTCTTAGCGATGAGCGTATCTCTTATCTGCCACCAAAGAACGCCTTTTTTTCCTTTGATACCTTTTGCAGATGCAAGGGTGTGTGCAACACTATAATCTTGACACGGGAAGCCTCCTACGAGTACAGAGTGATCAGGTATCGCCCCTTTGTCTACCTCTCCGATGTCTTCTCCAGTGTGAAATTCACCATTCGTATCTGCTGAATCACCAAAATGGTCAACATAACAATCATGTGCCCATTGAGTCCTTGCTCCAGGTTCCCACTGTGAGAACCATGTGGTCCGCCACCCGGACTCCAGGTGGTCGAATCCAAGACGGAACCCTCCGACTCCAGCGAAGAGTTCACACAACGTTTTTTCCATAAGCCCTCCTATGACCGTCAAGCGGTCAGCTCGCTTAATATTAATAGACCGAAGCATGAAATGCCTGTGTTAGCACCGACAGACGTCGGATCGTTGGTCTGATCGACCTGAATAACGTTGCTGTTACATCCCGTGGTACCTCTATCTATCATGATCAAAAATGCTTCTTGAGAATGACAGACGATCGGTGCCCCTGTGGAAAAGCATTCAGATATAATAAAATTATATCACAAATCGAATACTTTTTCAACATCATTTTTCCAGTTTGTGTAACGTGGCGCAAATATTTTTAACGAGAGAAGAAATCACTATTTAGCTCCTCCCGCCCGATATTCTCCCGAACCTCCAGCGCATTCTGAGCAGCCGCGCCGTAATTCCCCACAGCCTCATCAGCCCCGACCGCTCTCAGAGCCGGCAGGTAATTGAGCGTTGCCGAGATATGATCCGGATAAACCTCTATCCGCGAAATGTAAAGATGAATAAGCTGCCGGAGGTGCGGGATAGTCCCGGAAAGGAGCATTTCATGTCCACGCTCGAACGCCTCGGCTATATCCTCACGATTCGTTTCGATGGTCACCCGCCTGGATTCGATCTCACGGCGCTTTTCCTTGAGCATGGCAAGCCGTTCCTCACGTTCGCTGACTGCTTCCGCAAGCGAGGCTGAGCCAGTGGCAGCCAGTATTCCGATGAGATTATCTATCTCGCCTTTGGTCTTTTTTATCATGCTCTTGACGGATTTCAGCTCGCTGTCGTACTCAGAGCCGTTTGAATTGACCATCTTGTTATACTCGCTGATAACGTCCTCCAGGCGCCGCTCATCGAACAGAACTTCCGCAAGTAGCTTCCGTATGTAGTTCTCCAGATAATCACGGTTCACGTCCTTATTGCGGCAGTTACCCGTACCCTTTCCGGAGTGAGAATTGCAGCGGTATGTTATGTACAGCGATTTATTTCTGCCGCCGTGCATTCGGTTTCCGCAGTAACTGTTGCCGCATAATCCGCAGAACACCTTGCCGGAAAGCAGGTAAACTTCCTTGGCGTCCGAGCGGACATAAGGCTCCATCTTGCGCTTGTCCATTATCGTCTGAACAGCATCGAATATCTCCCGGCTGATTATCTGCGGTACTCCGCCCTCGATTCGGATAATATCGTTCTGGGAGCGGTCAGCATGGTTATTGCGTTTCCCGAACTTGTCAGGCAGAGCGCTCCGGCGATAAATGTACACGCCCGTGTACTTCTCGTTTCGGAGAATCTCATGCAGGGAATTCCTCCCGAACTCCCTGCCGCGCCGCGGCGATTGAGCTCTTCGATTATCTGGGAGTAATTCATGCCGCTCAGAATACTCTGAAAAATGAACCGTACATGAACGGCTTCCTCCTCGTTGATCTCGTATTTCAACTCTGCATTGACCCTGAAACCCAGCGGAGCGAAACCGCCTGTATGCTTGCAAGCGATAGCATTTTCATACTGACCTTTCTTGACCTCGCGGGAGAGATTAGCGGAATAGTATTCACTCATTGCCTCGCTCATTCCCACAAAAATTATGCCCTCGGGGCTGTCGGTAAACTGTTCCAGTACGGATACCAGTTTTACGCCGTTTTCCTCAAGGGCTTTTCTGTATATTGCGCTGTCGTAGCGCTTGCGTGCGAATCTGTCCAGCTTGTGGACTATGACCACCTCAAAGTCGCCGTCGTCGGAATCCCGTATCATTCTCTGGAATTCCTCACGGCGGTCGTTCGTGCCCGTTTTAGCACGGTCGATGTATTCTCTGACTATCTGATATCCGTTTTCGTCAGCAAATTTGTGGATCGCCCTCAGCTGAGCGTCGATACTCTCGTCGCGCTGATTGTCGCTGGAGTACCGTGCGTAGGCTGCTGCCCTTATCATACTGCCGCCTCCTCGCTGTCAGCGTTCATTATCTCAATAAGCAGGGAAGCGACCATTCGTTCCGGCGGAACATCTGTGCAGTCCGCCTCGGTTAATGTAATAATGTCGTCCGGCATTATGCCGGTATCCTCAGCGTTTCTGGGAAAGAATACGACTGAGTTTATCTTGTAGTTGTGTTTCATCTGGTTTTCCTCCATCTTCTCAGGATCTTGCGTCCCGGTATTATGTGATAGTCGATCACCAGATAATAATTTATAGTTGAAATCTTTGATGATACGATAAATTTAAGGCAATACACGCACAAGAACCAAATATTGATCTTTGTGCGGTATTTTCCTGAATATTTTTATTTATATCATTATTTTAATTATGCCAAATATGACAAGTTGTCATATTTGGCAGTAATTTTATATATTATATTTTTATTAAATGAATAAACGGTGTTAATTATTGTAATTCATGCTATTTATAAGAAGAACCATTCAAACGCTATGTTGATGAAAATTCTTTTCATATGCTTGTCCTCAATTGTCATTTTCGTAAAAATAATAATAAAGCTATCAAACTATCACTTGACTCACTCCCTTAAGCGAAGTATAATAAATGTAGAATTGTAAACAGGCAGCCGATAAGGAGTTCATATGGAAAAAACAGATTTTTCTTTTTGGGATAATTTTTCTTGTAAGGAGTACATGGATTACATAAATAATATTGTATTTAAATCAAAATATATACCAGAAAATGTCTACGAGATAGAAAAAGGTGGTCTCTTCGGATGGCTGGAAACAAAATCATCAAGAAGAAATGACGATGCTGACGAAGATGATAACAAGCGTGTAAGAATCTGCAATTTCTTTTTTGTTGTTAAATCTATTGAATATGTAATAGACGCTTCGGGCAATAAGACTCAATACATAAATGTGTCTATCCGTCGCATCTTTTGGGATAAAGACATATTGTCATATGATGACCCGCTTGATTATAAGCTGACATCAAATGATATCAGATCAAATGCTGTTTTCCTAAAGAAAATTGATGTTTTATTTCAAATTAAAAGCAAACAGCTGTTTTTTGATCTGCTTAATGCAATGATCCAGTTAGCCGAAAAAACAACAACCTACGTCATCAAAAAAACGGGTTGGCAGGACAACGGAAGCTATGCTTTTGGTAATGGAGTTATCTGTCAAACAAATTCTGCCAATTTTAGTATAGATAGCAGAATAACCAAATACAAGCTGTACATTGCCCCTAATTCCGAAGTAACCCCCGATCAGGAACGAGCGTCTGCAGATCTGCTTTTTTCGAATATGGAAAAGCTGAATGATAAAACTCTTTTCTACTATTTATATTTGTATCATCTGTTAGCTCTCATGGCTACCCCGCTCAGAGAGCGTTACGAAAGTCGTGCTCCACGCTTTATTGTTATTCTCACTGGTGAACCCTCAATCGGAAAAACTGGTATATGCAACTGGCTTCTTGGATACAGATCATATTCTCCGACGATCGACATCAGCACAGGATCCACTGAAGCCGGATTCTTTGATTCTGTTACCGAAGCTTCTGACTGTATTTACCTCACTGATGATTTTAAGGTCAACCCCAGCCATAAAAAGCAGGTCAACGAGCTAGTCGAAACTCTGACAAGAGTTGGAGGAAATAACTCAAGTAAAAGGACTGCTCGCGGTTCGTTTGAAATGAATGGCTCTATCATTATAACTGCCGAATGCCTTCCTGACCTCTCTGATTCGAGCCTGAACAGAATGGTGGAGTGGCATGTTCATTCACAGACCGAAAACTGGCGCTATCTTAATGAAATTTCTGAGCAGAAAGAAAAGTATGCTCTGCATTATCTTTCCATAATAAGATGGATACAGTCAAAGGGCAAAGACGAATTATGTGATAATATGTTTGCAGCATTTCAACATTACAAAATAGAACTGCAGCACGAATATCCATATTGTGAACGTCGAGTAGATGCATATGCCTGGTTGCTTGCGGCCTATCAGGAGTTCCTTTGTAAGTATCTGGCGGATAAGAAGATTGCCACTGACGAAAGTTTATTTAAGCAGCTGTATGACTATGCCTTAAACCACTTAAAAGAATACCAGCGTGATATTCTTGAAAAGGACATTGTATATCTTTTCTGTCAGAAGCTCTGTTATGGGAACTATAAATTCCACGTATCGAGTGATTCTAAAGATCTTGACACCAAAGAATTGGGATTTGTAGATATAGATTCATATTATATCGAAAAAGACCGGATAGACATTTTGGCAAGGAAAATCGGAGTAACCGATATAAAAACACTGATCAAAAAGCTCAACGAGGCTGATCTGATTATTAAAGATTCTAATCGGGACGGCTGCAAGAGAATCACACACAGGGGGACACAATATCTGACCTATCGGATCTCTAAGGACGGCGCTATGAAATACTGTCATAAAACGGATGATATTATTTCTCGAATGAAATGAAAGGTGGTTTATTTAAAATGAACTTCTATAAGTTAACATCAAATCTTAAAGATGGAATTTCTGTATTGAACCATTCAAGTAATAAAATAAATCTGAAAGTGCCATTAAGCTCATATCACGATGAGGCGCAGAAATTTCTTGAACATTTGAAATCTTCAGAAAATTCTGATGCCAACGAACCTTCCGGACTTGTTCCTGGTCAGGATCAGGAAATTGATTCTGAAGAAGTCAGGGAAAAAATTATCGAACAGGAGAATTTATTCGTTCAATCAGTCCACGAAATGATAATGAAAGCATTTTATCAGGCAACACAATATGATATTGACGGTTTGATCGACCTGATATCATTTACTGAGTCAAAAGCCTTATCAATGATTAGAAAAGAATGCCTTGAAAAGATACTTCTTGCTGATCACAACGACCCTAAGGCGCTTTATTCTGACCGCTATCTTATGATAGTTGCTGATTGCCTTGCAGGTATTTATACTTTTGATACTGTACGTGATTACCCTAAAGCAATATCACTGTATGCAAGAGTGAAGGAAATGGATAAGGGACAGAGTCCATATATTGAAAACATTGCCGAAAAACGTATAAAGTGTTGCGAATTGCTTAATTGCACGCAGCTTAACTCGCCATCGTCTGAATTGATTTCAGAAGTTCATAAAATGTCTCAGACTGACAACTTTTCAAGGACAGTTATTGCATGTTATTACATTACTGCACCCGAAATAAAATCAAGGGAAAACTACGAATCATACAAAGAAGATGGGTATAAACGGCTTATTAATGCCGTAGAGGAAAACTATCGTCCGGCAATAGCATTGCTTGAATATCTTTCGCAAAAAGGCCGCATTAAAGGAATGAGCAAAAAAAATGTATCAGAATTTCGCCTTAGAAATAATCCCCCGATGAGTGAAAACAACTGGTACGAATAAAAGTATGCGCCGTGGCTTCCACCACGGCGCACATTTACCTGAGATACTCAAAAAGGCTCGGGAGGAATTTCACCTCGCTGTCCTTATCAAGCGTAACGACATTCACCCCTATGCTCTCAAACTCGTTGATCATCTTATTGTAGTATTCATGCCTGAGCTTAGGGTGAAGCTCGAACATCTTTTCCTTTGCCTTTCTCACGCTGGATTTCTTTCTGACCAGCCGGAGCATATCCAGCATACGGCTTCTCAGCTTCTTGTTACTGACCTTTGCCCTGACTCTGGAGCAGGCTTTCTTATACGGATAATAATCGGCGTCCAGCAGCAGGCTGTGTGCCATAGCCAGTATCTTTTCCCGGCTTGCTGCCATGCAGTAAGCTACCCGTTCACGGTTGGTATTGCAGCCGGGCGTCTGTTTTTCAAGCGCCTTTCTTCTCAGAATGCGCAGCTCGACACGCAGAGTTCCCTCGGCTGTTTCCGAAACACAATCCCGCTGGGCAAGCTCTTTCTTTTTATCGTAGAAGCTTACCTCCAGTCCCTCGGTTTTGTTTCTGACAGTGAAACTGCTGGTGGAATCAAAATCCGTAGAATCATCTATCAAAACCTCGTAGCCCTTTTTCATTTCGCTGCGGTACATCAGACTTATGTATTCACTGACGTTATCTGCTGAACCTACGTCAACATTTATACATTGGTCAACACGGTACAGTTCAAGCGCATTGACAGCGTAATCTTCGCCGAACTCACGAACCAGCATTCTTTCAGCAATATCAAGCGCTTCGTTAAGATTCCGTGGGTCGATAAGACGGGACTTGTCCTCTGTTCCAAGAAGGTCGTTCAGGCTGAGGATAAAATCATAGTATCCGCTGATTTTTGTCTTTTTAAGAATCACCCGGATACCCTTACACTGAAAAATGAACGCATAATGCTCGTTTCCTTTCGTGTTAGTTTCCACACCAAACCTGCCTCTGGCTTTGCTGAATAATTCTTTTTCAGCTCTGTGATATTCGATGTGGTTTTTGAAAGTCTTTCTTAATCCTATGGTGTGGATAGAATAGTTCATATTTTTCCCTCCTAATAGTTATAGTTGCGTATGGTTATTGCGTTTTTTCTATTCGATTTAATGCCAATAAACCTCATTACAACGCTATTTACCCTAATTACCAATAGAGTACAATATTAACACATTAGTGTATCTCCTTTCTGATATTTACTAAACTGTTTGTGAATTATATAATCTTATTTTCTGTCGCCGGCGCAAACATTTTTGTAAATACATTTTGGCGAGGAGGTGAACGCTGTGGATGAAAAAATCCTGACAATAGACGAATTACAAGACAGGCTCCGCATAGGAAGAAACCAGGCGTACAAGCTGGTAACGGAGAAGAAGATTAAAGCATTCCGCACAGGGAAGCGCTGGAAAATTACAGAAGCCGCACTGAATGAGTATATCAGAAAAAGGGAAGAGAGCGGCAAGTAAAAAAAAACTGTTTCGGAAAATCTGCATAAATACGCATTTTTTCCGAAAGTACAGAAATGGATTTTACCCTTAGTCCATTGACCTTTCCCTTATTTTTCGCTACAATATAAGGGAAGGTGAAAAGGAAAGGTCATGCGAAAATACAATTAAAGCATAGAATTAATTAAAATAGGTTGAATTTCTCCTATAAATGTGGTATAATAGTATCAGGAAATATTTCAAAGGAGGAATGAACCATGACAGTAAACACAAACACACTTGTTTCCATAACTGAGGCAAACCAGAACTTTTCCAGAGTAGCACGGATAGTTGACGAGAACGGCTCTGCAATCATTCTGAAGAACAATGTTCCGCGCTACATCATTATGGAATTCCACGAGGCAGAAAAGTTACAGACCGCTCCCGATGACGATGTTAAGGCAATTTCCCGCAGGCTGATCGAAAAAAATCTTGAAGCTTACAAGGAGCTTGCGAAATGATATATCAAAAAACCGGTGCTCCACAAACGAAGCACCGGTTGATCTATATAAAAGCGGCTCGCCGCTGATAATCATTTGTTCGTCAGCCTGCGAGCCAGTTTGTAGAATGTGGTCTTTTTCATGTCAAGGCGTTTCATTGCTTCCACAGCTGTTATTTTGTTGGACTGCCACAGGTCAATCACCTCGGCGTAGTTTTCAGACAAAGATATCTCAGGTCTGCCGAATTTCACGCCCTTGTCGAGCGCAAGTCTGATTCCCTCGGATTGGCGTATGCGGATTTTGCGGCGTTCTTTTTCGGCGGTGTA
>Ga0129310_1002007_pt1 | contig 16159 bp, 14 predicted proteins | sample Go1ome_2_FD_94433 | JGI IMG/M metagenome (GOLD analysis project Ga0129310, IMG submission 94433) | Western lowland gorrila individual fecal microbial communities from Wisconsin, USA - Go1022A metagenome | ecosystem: Host-associated > Mammals > Digestive system > Large intestine > Fecal | place...
CACCCTGAGGCTTTGCCCTTAAGCTTTGCCCTGAGCTTTGCCGCCTCCAGAGAAGGGGTTCCCTTTACACTTCCCGTGGAAGTTATTGTCATGGAACTGGCTTTTGAATTGCTGAGAGAGGCCGGCATCAGACTGCCGGGGGCCATGGGAAGTACCCTGGGTATTGTCGGTGGTCTGATTATCGGGCAAGCGGCTGTGGATGCCCATATTGTGAGTCCGGTTGTGGTTATATTGGTTGCACTGACGGCCCTGTCCGCATTTACAATCCCGAATGAACTATTTGCCTCTGCTTTTCGGATGGTGAAGTTTTATTTGATCATAGCAGCATCACTGGGCGGGTTTGTCGGGCTGACAGCAGCAGTACTGACGGTGATGCTTCATTTATCCGGGTTAAAAAGCTTCGGAGTACCTTACATGATGCCTTTTGTGTCGGCAGAAATGGCCCCGGAAGGTAAATGGCAGGATAGTTTATGGCGGATGCCGATGGGGCGGATGTATGAGCGGCCGTATTTTACAAAGAAAGGACACAGACGGAGACTGAGGAAGGAGAAGAAGGATGCTATCAGATAATCAGATGATCTCACAGCGCCAGGCATCCTGGATTTTTATGCTGAATATGCTGGGTGCAGGGCTTTTCTCACTGACATCCGTCAGAACACAGGTACCTTCTGTGTCGCTGCTGTTTAGCGGCCTGCTGACGATTTTGGTTGTAATATTTTACTATATGGCTTCTTTTCGCATTTTTGAATATTACGAAAAGAAAACCGGACTGTCTCTGTCTGGGAGAAAACTACCGGCAGTGATCATTTTGCTGTGGCTGATGCTGTATTTTCCCGGGTTGGTATGGGCCATGGATTTTTTTCGCAATGTTATAGATGACAGAATTCCAACGGCTTACGGATGGCTGGTGCCTGTTTTATTTTTGATGGCAGCGCTGATGGATGGTGCCGGAAAAGGCATAGAAGTCAGGGGAAGGTTAGCGGAGTTGATGGGGTGGTTTGTCTGTGTGCCCTTTATCATTCTTTTTGCCTTCGGTTTGTGGCAGGCAGTCAAAGGCGGGAATGTGGGACAGTTGTGGAATGAGACATTGCAGCAGGAAAGAAGCACAGATATATTTTTTATTTTGAAAACGGGCTTTGGCAGGGCAGCATTCTTTCTTCTGGGAGATCAGCCTCTGTTTTTATGGCGGTGTATCCGAAATAGAAACGGAAAAAAGAACATTCTTTCAGGGGCATATTGGAGTGCAGGCATTATACTGATGCTCAGTGTGTGTGTTGTGATTTTGCTTTTAAGTCCAAAGGGAGCTGCAGGTGAAGGATATCCCTTTGGTGTGGTGCTTCAGCTGATCCGATTCCCGGGAAACTTTATATCCCGCTATGATATCTTTTTTATGATGCTGTGGATGATGAGCTATTTTATTTTTGCAGGGGGCATGTTGCTGCAGCTGGTGGAGACTGTCAAGCTTTTCATCGGCGCAGAAGAAAGGAAGAAACGGATCATGGGGAAAAAACTGGCACTTCTCTTTGGCATGCTGACAATGGTCATTCTTTTGTGCGGCTGCTATGCAGAGAGGGAACCGCAAAACCGCAGTTATATTATGTGTATGGGGATTGATTATGAGGCAGCAGGATGGAAGATCAGCTATGGTTTCCCGGATCTGGGGGCACTTACGGGAACGGATGCGGGGGAGCCGGAACCGGTGAGGGTTATCCATGCATCGACCATCAGAGAGGCCGCGGACAAACTGGAGGCTTCTTCAGATAAAACGACGGATTACAGTCAGATGCCTGTGATTCTGATCGAAAAAAAACTTCTGGACGATGATGACAAAAGAGAAAGGCTGATGAAGGAGCTGGCGGGGGAAAAAGCCATACGGCGCACCGCGTTGGTTGCCTGTGCAAAAGATACAGCGGAAGAAATCCTTGAACTGGACGATGATGTCCATGGTTCGGTGGGGGTCTTTATCTATGAACTCTGCCAGAACAACTACGAAAACAAAGGCTATACCATGAGTATTCTGGAAGATTTCATCGGCGGCAGAACCGGTTCTGAAACGGTCATCCCTGTATTTGACAACAATTATGATATTCCTGAAATAATCGAATTGATGGGCTATAAGTAATTCAAAAAACAGGATTGTTATGGTATAATCTTTTTATAGGAAAGAAATTAACGATACAATTACTGACAAAACTTCATAGATAGTTTGAACGTGCAAACATATCTGCTTTGAAGCAGGGAGACGTCAAACTTCTGGGGAAAGGAAGAATTTATGACAGAAAACGTCATTTTGACAGTCAAGGGCCATCAGACGGATATCGGTGAGGATGCCACCACGGAACTGATCACCGGGGCTGCTTATTATTATAGAAATGGTAAACATTACATCCTGTATGATGAGGTAGATCCTGAAAGTGGTGAACAATCAGGGAATACAATCAAGATCAGTGATGGCAGAGTGGATGTCATCCGGCGGGGGTCGGGAAGAACACATATGGTATTTGAGAAAGAGAAACAGATTTCTTCGCAGTATCATACACCGGCTGGCGTGATCCAGATGGAAGTATTCACATCCGGACTGCAGACGAAAAGGGATGAAGAAAACATAGAAACGGAGATTGTATACGACCTTCATATGAATGATGTCTTTATTTCAGAATGTCGTGTTGTGATTAAAGTGACGTCTAAAGATAAGGCAGAACTGCATATAATAAAAGAGGAGTAACAGAAGATGAAACAGAATGGTGCTGTTTATTTTTATAATTTGAATTCTGCGAAGGGAAGACAGATCCGTATGCTGTGCCTGAAACTGGGATTGAAGATCCGTGTTGTGGATCAGTCACAGTATGAGGAAGCAATTGGTGCTATCGCCGGAGTACCGGGATATGTATTAAAGGAAAGCACTTACAGTGGTGAAGGCTTCAGTGATGAGATGCTGATTCTTAAAGGATTCAGTGAGCGGATGCTTGACAGCTTTCTTCACGGATTCAGAAAGATGAAGATCCAGCCGGTGGCGCTGAAAGCCATTTTGACTGAAGCTAATTGTGGCTGGAATTCTATAGAACTCCATGACGAGCTTGTCAGAGAACATGAGAGTATGAACAGGCAGACAGAATCAGGACAGGCAGACAATAAAGAGACAGAATAAAGGGGGAGTTAATATGTCGGAGCATTTAATTATTGCTTTAAACAGAGAGTATGGCAGCGGCGGCAAGGAGATTGCCGAGAAATTGGGAAAGCGTCTTGGAATCAGGACCTATGATGAAGATATCGCAGATCTTGCTGCAAGACGGAGTGGTATCCGCAAGGATTATTTTGAGAAAGTCGATGAGAAACCGACAGACAGTTTCCTGTATATGCTGGCGATGAATACATTTACTATGAATACCTCCATGAATCCTTTTGAGAATACGTTATCCAGTGATAAATTATTCAATAAACAGGCAGAGGTGATCCAGGAGATCGCAGATGAGAATGACTGTATCATCATTGGACGATGTGCCGGATATATACTTCGGGATGAACCGAAGTGTGTGAAGGTTTATATCAGCGCTGATAAAGATTTCAGAACAAAGCGTATTATGGCATCGGATCATCTGGATGAGAAGGAAGCTCAGAAGAAGATTCATTCCATGGACAAGAAGCGGGACAGCTATTTCGGTTATTATGCCGGTCAGGACTGGAAAGCATGTCATACATATGATCTGGCCATCAGTACAAGCGCCCTTGGCATTGACAAGGCCGTGGATCTGATCTGTCAGTACATTGAGCTCAAGTTTAAGTAAATTATCATTTACTTTTCATGAGAAAAAGGCTATAATAAAATTGACATGACCGATATTGAACGGTTGTGGCTGAGAATGATCGAAAATGATCGACACAATGTATGGAGGAATTTTTTATGTTAGTATCAGCAAAGGAAATGCTTCAGAAAGCGAAAGCAGGTCATTACGCAGTAGGACAGTTCAACATTAATAATCTTGAGTGGACAAAGTCTATCCTGCTGACAGCTCAGGAGATGGACTCACCGGTTATTCTTGGTGTGTCTGAGGGTGCAGGCAAGTATATGTGCGGATTTAAGACAGTATCTGCGATGGTTAAGGCAATGATCGAAGAACTGAACATTACAGTACCTGTTGCACTTCATCTTGATCACGGTACCTATGAAGGATGCTATAAGTGTATCGAAGCCGGATTTTCATCCATCATGTTTGATGGTTCCAGCTATCCGATTGATGAGAATGTTGCCAAGACAAAGGAACTTGTCAAGGTTTGTGCAGAGAAGGGGATGTCCCTTGAAGCAGAGGTTGGTTCCATCGGCGGTGAAGAAGATGGTGTTGTTGGCATGGGTGAGTGTGCAGATCCAAATGAATGCAAAGCAATTGCAGACCTCGGTGTAGATATGCTTGCTGCAGGTATTGGCAATATCCATGGCAAATATCCTGCAAACTGGCCGGGCCTCAGCTTTGAAACCTTAGCAGCTGTACAGGAGAAGACAGGTGAGATGCCGCTGGTTCTTCATGGCGGTACAGGTATTCCTGATGATATGATCAAGAAAGCTATCAATCTTGGTGTAGCAAAGATCAATGTGAATACAGAATGCCAGCTTTCTTTTGCTGCCGCTACAAGAAAATATATCGAAGAAGGCAAGGATCTTCAGGGCAAGGGCTATGATCCTCGTAAACTTCTTGCACCGGGTGCTGAAGCAATCAAAGAAACTGTCAGAGAGAAGATTGAGTTATTCGGTTCTGCAGGCAAGGCATCTGAATAAAATTAATGATACGTAGGATTTAGAAGTATCGCAATAAGGGAATTCCAGTCAATCCATCAACGCATTTGCGTCCGAATTGATTGGGATTTCTTTTTTGTTTTTTGAACCATATTTTATTCCATGAGAGTGGAACTGAGAATAGAGAATAAAGCCTGCTGGTCAGTCATATCAGGAAAAATTTACCTATTTTTTACGCAAAAAGGGTAGTATAGCGCATACCGCTCTGGTTATAATAAAGTTAATTGTGTTTAACTGTTGAAAAAGATAAAGGATGGAAGAGATGAAAGAAGCAATTATCGATATCGGTTCAAATTCATTGCGTTTGACTTTGTATGAGACAAATGGTCGTCATTTTAAACTGCTTTTCAGAGAGAAAGTGATGGCAGGACTGGCCGGTTATGTTGAGAATGGCCAATTGAGTGCGGAAGGGATTGAATGTGCCTGTGCGGGGCTGCTGAATTTCCAGAATATTTTGAGAACGCTGGAGATTAAAGATGTATGGGTATTTGCAACGGCCTCCCTTCGAAATATTTCCAATACAGAACAGGCTGTATCTGTGATCCAGGCAGCTACCGGTTATTCAGTGGAAGTCATCAGCGAAGAGGAAGAGGCATTATTTGGTTATACAGGGGCGATGCAGGAACTCCATGTGGCCAGCGGCGCATTTTTTGATATAGGCGGAGCCAGTACGGAAGTCGTGAATTTTGATAATGGTGTGCCGAAGGATTATGTGAGTTATCCCATCGGCTCGTTGAATCTGTATCGGCGCTATGTTAAGAAAATCCTGCCGGGAGCCAGTACAGTCAAAAAAATGCAGCAGAGCATTGCTGAAACAATCTCTGCGGATGGCAAAAAGAATACTCATAAACCATTGGTTGTAGGTGTTGGCGGAACCGCCAGAGCGGTACTTAAGCTGGCCAGATACTATTATGGTTTGTCTGAGGATTGCCGAAGCATGACGGCGGAGCAGTTAGATAGCTTATGCCAGTTTTTGTACAGCGGGAAAAAGAGTGCCTGTGATATGATTCTCAAACTGGAGCCGGATCGGATCCATACCATTATTCCGGGGACATTGATTTTGCAGCATATCTGCCATGCGTTTCAGGCACAGCATCTTGTAGTGGGCAAATACGGTGTCAGAGAAGGCTATTTGTGTCAGAAAGTGCTAAAGGATCAATAAAAGATAAATGATATTTAAGACTCACCTGCATGTCCTGGTGAGAAATTTGGTCTGCTTTATGTCAGGATAATTTGAAGGCCTCATACATATGATGGATATGTATAGAATAGGAAGAGGAATTTGAAATGAGACATAAAGCAGGCCTTCTGTTTTTTTTCGTATTGACAGTGGCAGCAGTCATCATCTGTTCAGGGTGTTTAGGCGGACAGCAAAAATACATCGGTTATTCGGTTTTAGGCGGATTTTCAAAAATGTCTCAAAAATCATTTTCAAAAGTTCTTTTTCATCCGGATCAGCAGCAAAAGCCAATGATCGCCCTGACATTTGATGACGGACCAAAAGCCGGGGTGACAGATTGGCTTCTGGATGAATTGGAGAAACGCAATGTGAAAGTGACATTTTTTCTCATCGGCAGTCAGGCGGATCTTCCGGAGAACAGGGAGATTATCAGGCGGATGGCAGAAGATGGACATCAGATCGGGTGTCATACCTATCACCACGTGCAGATGACTACATTGTCCGAAAATCAGCAGAAACAGGAAATCCTGCAGTGGTATAAGGTTGTTTCGGGCATTATCGGAGATTTCAGTTATGCCCTCCGTCCGCCCTATGGCTGTGTCAATAATGCTGTCTGCAGAAGTCTGAATGTGCCGGTGATCCTGTGGTCGGTGGATACCGAGGACTGGACGGGAAAAAGTGCCGATGAGATCGCAGATTATGTGATTTCCGAAGCGAAGGACGGCGATATTATCCTGCTGCATGATATCTTTGAAGAAAGTGTTCAGGGGGCAGTGATGGCGCTTGACGATTTAATGCGCAGAGGCTATACTTTTGTTACAGTGAATGATTTGCTGGCTGACAGAGGCATTGCCATTCAGAGTGGAAAGGTTTATCGTCAGGCGGCACAAGGAGGAAAATGATGAAGATTGGTTCACATGTGGGAATGAGCGGCAAGGAGATGTTTCTTGGTTCCGTGAAGGAGGCATTGTCTTACGGGGCAGATACATTGATGGTTTATACAGGTGCACCGCAGAATACAAGGCGCAAAGCGATAGAGGAACTCCGGGTAGAGGAGGGATGGGAGTTGATGAAGGCCAATGGCATGGATGAAATCGTGATACATGCGCCTTACATCATCAATCTGGCCAATACGGTGAAACCGGAGACCTACGAACTGGCTGTGGAATTTCTTGCCAAAGAGATTGATCGTACCGCTGCCATGGGAAGCAAAGTACTGATCCTGCATCCGGGAGCCCATGTGGGGGCCGGTGAGGAAGCTGGTATCAAGCGTATTATCGAGGGACTGAACACAGTGCTTACGGCAGATACGCCGGTGAATATTGCGCTGGAGACCATGGCCGGAAAGGGCAGTGAGATCGGACGGAATTTTGAAGAACTGGCAGCTATTTATGAAGGTGTTCGATACAATGATAAGTTACGAGTGTGTTTCGATACCTGCCATGTTCATGATGCTGGCTATGATATTGTGCATGATTTTTCAGGTGTGATGACACAGTTTGACAAGGTGATCGGACAGGATCAGATTGCGGTTTTCCATGTCAATGACAGCAAGAATCCATGCGGCGCCCATAAGGACCGTCATGAGAATTTCGGTTTCGGAGAGATTGGTTTTGAGGCACTGCTGCAGGTGGTGAACTGTCCGGATTTTGAGCAGGTACCGAAGATATTGGAGACACCGTATATTCCGGATCCTGAGAACAAGAAGAAAAGTTACGCACCGTATAAGTTTGAAATTGAGATGATTCGAAAGGGCAGTTTTGATGCGCAGCTCAAAGAGGAAATTCTTCAGGCAGCGAAGTAGAACGGCAAATGTTAGATGCATCAGATGAGGGAGAGGATTTTATGGAGAGATTATCGATGAGAATTCCTGAGAATGCCGCAGTAATTTTAAAAGGATTATCTGAGGCGGGATATGAAGCCTATGTGGTAGGAGGCTGTGTAAGGGACAGTCTGCTTGGTCGTGAACCGAAAGATTGGGATATTACCACATCCGCAAGGCCGGAACAGGTAAAGGCCGTATTCGCTCATACCATTGATACGGGAATTGAGCATGGTACAGTGACGGTGATGGTAGGCAAAGAAGGTTATGAAGTTACAACGTACCGTATTGACGGAGAGTATGAGGACAGCCGTCATCCGAAAGAAGTCCGGTTTACCAGCCAGCTTTTAGAGGATTTAAAGCGCCGCGATTTTACAATTAATGCTATGGCGTACAATCCGGATAAAGGAATTGTGGATGCCTTTGACGGTATCGGCGATTTAACAAGAAAGATCATCCGCTGTGTCGGTGTGCCTCAGGAACGCTTTGATGAGGATGCTCTGCGCATTATGCGGGCAGTTCGTTTTTCTGCACAGCTCGGTTTTGAAATTGATGAACCGACAAAAGCAGCGATTACAGAGAAGGCACAGCAGCTTGAGAATATCAGCGCTGAGCGTATACAGATGGAACTGGTGAAGATTCTTGTGTCGGACCATCCCGAATACATGCGTCTGGCCTGTGATCTTGGTATTACAGCGGTTGTTCTGCCGGAATATGACAGAATCCGGGGTGTCAGTCAGCACACGCCGAACCATATTTATGATGTGGAAGAACATACCCTTCGGGCGATGATGAATATTGTGCCGGACAAAGTGCTGCGTCTCACCATGCTGATGCACGACTTTGGCAAGCCGGATGTGAAAAAGGTGGTTGAAGGCGGCCGTGAGATTTTTTATAAGCATCCGGAGGTCAGTGCCGCTTATGCTGAGAAGATTATGCGCAGACTGAAATTCGACAATGATACCCGGACAAAGGTTGTGCGCCTTGTGAAATGGCACGGGCTGAAGTACGATGCTTCCGAAGTCAGTGTCAGAAGAGCATTAAACAGAGTCGGACAGGACATCTTTGATGATTTCATCAAAGTCCAGCATGCTGATATCGAGGCAAAGAATCCGGCAGTCATTCCGGGCAAACTGGCTTTACTGGCGGCGAAAGAGAAAACGTATCACAGAGTGATTGCGGAAGGACAGTGCTTTACTGTGCGTCAGTTGGCTATCGGCGGGTTGGATCTGATCAGGGCCGGCATCGAACCGGGACCGCTGCTTGGAGCAGTATTGGACAAACTGACAGAGGCCGTCATCGACGATCCGGAATTGAACGAGAAAGACAAACTGCTGGCAAAGGCAGCCGAACTCAAAGACGATCCGGCAGTATTCACACCAAAAGAGGATTTCTTTATGTAGAGTGCGGCCATCAGGAAATTGACAACAAGATTTAAAATGGACCCTTCAACACAGGCACACTCTCGCTGCCAGTGACTGGCAACGCGAGTGTGCCTGTGTTGAATATGTTTTTTGAAGCCTTTTATTGATAATTGAAGACTGCCCCATCAAGGGGAATTCTGAGCGAAGCGTCTGACATAAAAAAACTGCCGGATTTCGAAAAATCCGACAGTTAATGATGTTTATTCGGCTTTGCTGAATTTGCCTTTGACTTTCTGCCAGAAAGTCTTCTTCGGTGGTGCCACCAGTGCAGGGCCTCTCAAGCTCTTTACACTGAGAATGTAGATACCGCCGACCATGGCTCTGATCTCCTGTTTCACAGGAATCATATCAAAAACCTTCTCATCACACATGAATGTCATGATACGCGGACCGACCTTAGCCTTAACGATCGGAACCTTGGAACGGCGCATCATCTTCGGTACGTTGTCGATGACAACCTTCGGAAGATTGGCCTCGCTGATCTTCATGCGCTTTTTATCAATAACCAGCAATGTCATTGGCTGGGCAGCATCCTGAAGCTGCTGCTGAGCATCTGCTGATTTCTTCTGCTGCTTGTTTCCCCATACACCAACGATAACCAGTAAGACAATCAAAATGGCAAGAATAACCAGAGTGACGATCCATGCGGTGCCAAGGGCTGCAATAGGTGCTATTGTCACGTTACTTCCTCCTTTAATACATTTCAAATCAATCGAATTTAAGTGTAGCATTTTTTCGCCAAAAAAGAAATAGTTTTTTAAGAAAAAAATAAGTTATTGTCAGGATTCGACATTAGCAAGGCTGTTTTCTTTCAGCATACCGCCGATGATGCCCTGAACCTGGCTGCCGATATGTCGGCGTTCCTCCTTCGGCATGGCTTTGAGATCGATGGGGTCACCGAATTCAATGACAACAGTGGAAGCCTTGATAAATGGAATGTGGTTTTCAAAAACATTTTCCGTATTGGTAATAGCTACTGGGATGATCAGACAGCCGGATTTTTCGGCAATCTTGAAGCTGCCTTCCTTAAATTCCAGCATTTCATCACCCGGGGTACGTGTACCTTCCGGGAAGATGCAGATGGAACAGCCGCCTTTGACAGTGGCGATACAGTTTAGGATGGTCTTTAAACCTTCCTTTATATTCTCACGGTCAAGGAACTGACAGTTCATATAGCGCATCCAGCGTCGGATAAAAGGAATCCGCTCCAGCTCTTTCTTGGCCACAAAACCGGTGGTATTGTTGGTCAGTGGGTACAATGTCACGATATCGAAATAGCTTCGGTGATTGGAAACATAGAGAACTGCCTGATCCTTTGGGACTTTTTCCTGGCCTTTGACGATCAGATGAATACCGGAGAGCCAGATGATAATCTTTAGTGCCGTTGTGACGATGACAAAAGAACTGCGTTCCTTCTTATGGGGGTCGAAATGTCCGATGATGGCCTCAATCAGGTACAGCGGGATGCTGATAATGAAGAAGCAGAGCAGGAACAAAAGGACAAGGATTGTACGAATCATGCTTTGGCCTCCATACGTGCGCGGTCACGGCCGTAAACTTCGCTGGTGGTCTTCAGTGCTTCCGCCAGTTCCGGTGAGAGTCTGTCCGCAGTGTAGCGCCATGCCCAGTTGCCCGCCGCAGCACCCGGCGTATTCATACGGCAGTCACTTCCGAAACCGAAGAGATCCTGAAGCGGGAAGATCGCATAGCGGGCTGTGGAGCCAAGGGCTGTACGGATGAAATCCCAGTGAATATTGCTTCCGTCACAGTTCATATATCGGCGGACCTTGTCGCGGTATTTCTCATTCAGTTCAAGATACCAGCCAACCGTTGTATCATTGTCATGGGTACCTGTGTAGCAGATACAGTTTTCGGGGTAGAGATAAGGCAGAAAATCGCTTTCTGCGGTGTCATTGAAGGCAAACTGAAGTACCTTCATACCCGGGAAATGGAAGGTATCACGGAGCTTCTCAACCTGTGGGGTGATCACACCGAGATCTTCTGCAAAAATCGGAAGGTCTTTGCCCAGTTCCTTCTCGATTGCACGGAAAAGGGAAGCCCCCGGGCCCTTGACCCATTTGCCATTGATAGCTGTTTCATCGCCATACGGGACAGACCAGTAAGCTTCAAAACCGCGGAAATGATCAATACGCAGGTAATCTACAAGCTGGAGCTGCTGACGGATACGGGAGATCCACCATGCATAACCGGTTTTTTTGTGTTCTGTCCAATTGTAGAGCGGATTGCCCCAGAGCTGACCGGTTTTTGAAAAATAATCCGGCGGTACACCGGCAACAGCTGTCGGGAAGCCTTTGCTGTCAAGCTTGAACAGAGACTGGTTCGCCCAGACATCGGCACTGTCCGGTGAAACAAAGATAGGAATATCACCGATGACGGAGATGCCCTTCTTGTTGGCGTAAAGTTTCAATTCATGCCACTGTTTGAAGAAAATGAACTGAATGAACTGATAGTAAGTGATGCTGTCAGCCAGCTCTGTTAATGCAGCCTTCCGGGTTCTGGCATCGAGAACCTGATACTGAGGCTCCCATTCATGCCAGGAGCGGCCCTGATGCATATCTTTGAGAGACATAAATAAAGCATAGTCTTCCAGCCAGTCCTTTTCAGTGCGGCAGAAGTGGTTGAAAGCTTTATGAAGAGCTTTGTCCTCCGATGCAGTAAAATGTGCACAGGCCTTGCGGAGCAGAGCAGTCTTATAAGTGATCACATTGCCGTATTCAACAGAATAATCGTTGAAATCAGGTACGTCGGCCAGGTCATCCTTCTCAAGAAGACCGTCCTTCAGCAGCAGATCCGGGCTGATGAGCAGCGGTTGGCCGGCAAACGCCGAAAAAGCCTGATAGGGCGAGTCACCGAAACCTGTCGGTCCTAACGGCAGACACTGCCACAGGGTCTGTCCGGCGTCATATAAAAAGTCGATAAAGGCATAGGCACTATCACCGAGATCACCGATACCGTAAGGGCTCGGGAAAGAAGTCGGATGAACAAGGATGCCGCTGTAGCGCGGACGGGGCGCCTTTTTTATTTCCTGAACATTCATGATTGATTACCTCCCAGTTGTTGATCGTTCAAAATATAGTTAGGATTCAGGACTCATTGTCAGGTCCTGATATGGATTTCTTATTTATTATACACGATAAATGAATAAATGCATAGTCTATAATCAGAAGCCTATCAGCAGGGGGAAAAACAAATGGCATATAATTATAATCGGAATTGTCCGCCGTGCGGCAGACCGCCTTACAGAGATCCATGGGGACCGCCGCCACCGCCGGGGAATGGCAGACCGCCTTATCCGGGACCGTGGGGACCGCCGCCACCGCCGGGAAATGGCAGACCACCTTATCCGGATCATCGGCGAATGTCATCGGAAGCCCGGGAAATGCCGAGACCGTGTCCGTCGGGGAGGGTCTGTGAGACTGAAAAAACTGCGGAGCCGGAGGATTTGTATATGGCTGATATGCAGGAACCGGGACAGATGGAGGAAGATTGGCTGTATATGAAACAGTTATATCCGAATACAGCGAGAAAACTGGTGCCTTATATTGAAGATGCGGCAGATCGCCTTGAATATGAAAATAGTCTGATGTTTGATGCTTATCCGGACCGGATTGCAGTGGAGCAGGTAGTGAAAGAAATTATTGCTGTGGTTCAGGAAAATGAACCGACACTTCTTGTAATGCCTGAATCGGAGAATGGACAGAATGAGGATCAGACATGGAGCAGCTGTGTGGAAGAAATGATACAGATGATGCTGCTGGGTGAAATGCATCACAGAAGGTGGCGTTATCAGCAGATGAACCGCAGAAATTATTAAGAAAATGTTTCATCATAATTTACAGACGGAAAATGTTATGTTAAACTATAGAATTGAATCATAGTTATCAGACATTGCGCCGGTGCTCTGCGGAACTCCGGCGTTTCTTAAAATACAGATAAGGTGTTTAGATGAATCAGATAGAAGAATTATTGAAACGGGTACTGACGTCGCTTTTGGTGGACATGGTTATCAGCGGAGCAAGAGGCGGCGGAGAGTTTTTAAAGATTAAGATACGGCCTGTCGTGATCAGGGATATCCTGTATTTTCAGGTGTCCAAATATACAGACAAACAGGTTTTTCATGAGAATTTGACAGCAGAGGAAGCTGCGCAGTCGGTTTCCGGATGGATCATGAATGATTTTAGGCAGGCACAGATCAGAACACAGGATGAGATGGTGACGGTTCTGGCCAGCAAAAAAGGAAAATTAACCATCAAAACCAGGAAGATGGTCTGTGCCGGTCCGCAGAATCTGGAGCATAACCGTAAGAAGAAGTATATTATTGAAGAGGGAACGAAAGTCCCTTTTATGGTTGATCTGGGGGTTATGACGGAAAGCGGGAAGATTGTCAGAACACGATATGATAAGTATCGGCAGATCAACCGGTTTCTGGAGTTTATTGAAGACATACTTCCGGAACTTCCGACAGACCGGACGGTGCATATCATTGATTTCGGATGCGGCAAATCTTATCTTACATTTGCCATGTATTATTATTTGAAGGTTTTAAAACATTATGATATCCGGATTACCGGGCTGGATCTGAAGAAAAAGGTCATCGAAGACTGTCAGTCGCTGGCAGAGAGGTATGGTTATGATGGTCTGCAATTTTTATGCGGTGACATTGCTGATTATAACGGTACAGATGAAGTGGATATGGTTGTGACGCTTCATGCCTGCGATACCGCAACAGATTATGCATTATACAAGGCTGTCAAATGGCATGCCTCAGTGATTTTATCTGTGCCCTGCTGTCAGCATGAACTGAATCAGAGGATACAGTGCGAGACATTGTCAGGAGCGTTTCAGTACGGACTGATCAGGGAGCGTACGGCAGCACTTATGACAGATGCCATGCGGGGCCAGCTGCTTGAAATGAAGGGATATAAGACACAGCTGCTTGAATTTATAGATATGGAACATACACCGAAGAATATTCTGATCCGTGCGGTGAAGTCAAAGGGACTGCTGCCGAAAGCCGCAAGAAAACAGCAGGAAGACAGATACAGGGCATGCAGAGATTTCTTTGGTGCAGAGCTGACTCTTGAAAAACTTTTCAATGAAATGGAAGGGGAGACGGCTTATGAGCAGGACTAAGAAAATCATACTGACGTTCCTAGCTTATCTGGCGGCGTTTATTGCCTCTGTCTGTGTCAGCAGTTTTGTTTTAAATAGCGGGACAGTAAGCGGTGAACTGCAGCAGACCAAAGCAAGTCTGCCTGTGCTTTATGTGAAGACAGGCGGACAGTTTATCAATGAGATGCATGGCTATACAGAGCCGGTGGATGCTGGTTATTATCGTGATACATTGACACCAGTGGGGGAGAGTAAAACCATTAACCTGAGTATGAGTACGTATGATCATAACATTTCATCGGCAAGTTATGAGTTGTATAACGATCAGTACACAGAAGTGGTTGAATCTGGAGAGTGTACGGATCTTGAGAATGCCAATGCAATGGTGCAGATGCAGATCCTTTTCAAAAATAATCTGTATTCCAATAGAGAGTATTGCCTGCATATCATGCTGACAGATGATAAGGGAACGGTCTACCACTATTATACAAGAGTGCGTTATGGGTCGGATTTGAAAGTGGCGGAGAAATTGAAGTTTGTTTTGGATTTTAATGAGGCAACTTTCAATAAGGATAGTATGGATGATATCAGCAGTTATCTTGAAACTTCTTCATCCGCCTCCAGTACAGATATGAGTCTTGTGACATTGTATTCGTCAGCGGATGTAGTGACATGGGGCAGTATGGAGCCTTATAGAACAAGTGAAGTGTCGATCCGGCTGAAAGAGATCAATACAGAGACTGCTGCCTTTACACTGTCTTATACCATAGAGTCTTCAGCGGATGATCTCAATACTTTTTATAATGTGGAAGAATATTATCGATTAAGATGGACAGATTCCAAGATTTATTTGCTGGATTTTGAGAGACAGATGTCAGAGGATATGAATTTGTCGGAGGTCAGCATAGATAGTGGTGCACTTCGATTAGGTATCGGCAGTGCGGATGATGTTCAGTATGCCGTTTACGGAACACAGGAGCAGCAGTATACGTATATTGTTTCCAATGGACAGCTGTGGCTTTATGACGGCACCAACAAGATTTTGACGAAAGTCTATGCGGATGCGGATGAGGGCCATAATTGCGGTCATGAGGATGATTGTGAGATCAAGGTCATTCACGCAGATCCGGATACCGGCGATTTATATTTTATTGTTTACGGCTATATGCACTCGGGAAATTATGAGGGCAGAGAAGGCATTATGGTCAATCATTTCAGTCACGGAGATGTCATGCTGGAAGAAATGATCTTTATACCTTTTGATAAAGGCTTCGAGCAGATGAGAAGCGGTCTTGAGGAGCTGGCTTATATGAACAGCAATAACGAGGCTTATCTGATGCTGGAAGACTGTGTTTATAAAATTGATGTATCCCTTGGAAGGATGGAGAAAGTCTGGGATAATCTGAACAGCAGTAATTGTACAGCTTCTGATAAAGGCATTTTTGTCATGAGCGAGGGCGGCAATGATTACGGCGGCGACAGTTTAAAGCTCATAGATTTGAATACAGGCAAAGAGCAGACGATCAGCGGCAGCGGTCAGTTGATTACACCTTTGGGCTATGCCGGAGAGGATCTGGTATACGGACTGATTGATCCGGACCTTGTAAAAGAAGATTCTACGGGGGTTATTCAGGCACCTGTCAGTGAGATACACATTGTAGATGGACAGCTGAATGATGTCAAAAGCTACAGTAAATCAGGAGATTATGTGATGCGCCTGACAATCAGCGAGGGCAATATTTCCATGAAACTTGCCAAAGCTGTTTCGAATGGTGATTATACAGATTATGAGGATGATGGAGAAGACTATA
>Ga0129310_1002008_pt1 | contig 16142 bp, 11 predicted proteins | sample Go1ome_2_FD_94433 | JGI IMG/M metagenome (GOLD analysis project Ga0129310, IMG submission 94433) | Western lowland gorrila individual fecal microbial communities from Wisconsin, USA - Go1022A metagenome | ecosystem: Host-associated > Mammals > Digestive system > Large intestine > Fecal | place...
ACCCTGCTGTCCAAAGACAGTGGCTACATTCCTTCCTACAAACGCACGAAACTGACAGATGCCCTGCACACAGCCTTCGGTTTCCGAACGGATTACGAATTCATCTCAAAGGCAGATATGCGGACGATTATCAAAGAAACGAAACAGAAAAAATAGCACAATTTCAAAAATAGTACAATATCGACGCAAAAATAACAACAGCCACACCCCTGATAAACACTGGGGTTATGGCTGTTTTTGGCTTTATAAAGTGTCAAAGATGGGATCATAACATATTATGTGGAAAAACGCAATTATTACGCGGGAATATGAACAGCAATATTGATTTTAATGATGGGTAAGAGTAGACTGGATGCAGTAGTTTTAATCGGAGGAATGAAGTATTAGCAAAACGAAGAATGAAGGATTTGGTGATTACTTCCGTGACATCGAAAGAGACATACACCAATTTAATTCATCACTTGGCGATTTTGTAATATATGCAGAATGTAAAAAGAGAGCTCCCAAGTATCCGGTAAATGTTGGATTTGTCAGAGAATTATATGGAACGGTCAATGCAGATAACGCTACAGCGGGAATAATGGTAACCACATCATATTTTTCCAGAGATGCTCGAAAATATCAGGAGAAAATAAAAAGCAGAATGAGTCTGATTGATTATACGGAACTAATGAAACGAATAATGACCTGCAAGTAGAATGGACATATAAATAAAAAAATTAGGGAAACAGGGTATTTCTGTCATAGGGATCCAGATGAAAACGGAAGCGTATGATGTTTGCCAGTCCTTCCATGCCTCTGCGCAGATCCGTGTATCCGGTGGCAACATATATTTTCTGGAATCCGGAAGCATCATTCAGCATGGCTGGCTGCTCCTATCAGGTTTCTGAGGAACTCCAGTGAAGCGTCATTATAGATGTCTATGGTGATTCCGTTTTTCGTATGGAGTGCTGCAGCCACAGAGGAATGTGTATGGGAGACTTTAGCCGGTATGCTTTCTACAGCTGCTTTGAGTTCCACGAAGGACGGGGACGGAGCACAAAGTTTCAGACAGGCCTCCCGGACTCGGCGCAGGCGATAGTAATAATTCGCCTTTGTTATGCCGTGTTCCCGGCACCAGGCATCGACTTTCATATCAGAGGGACGATTCTGGCAGTTCCTGATCTGGTCGGCCCACTGCTGTAGCCTGATCTGTTCTGCAACTAAACTGGTTTGAGTGTTCATAGTCTGACCTCCTGACGCTGGTCAAAAAAGTTAAGTGCTAAACTTTTTTGACTGTGTATAGTGTGAGACTATTATTGCAGATGAGCACGGAGGATAAAAGGTACTTGCTATGGAGCATTTACGAGGCACCGGCCAGCTGAAGCTCCTAAGTCCACAGTTCCTGTGTGAGTATTCACTTCTGTTGGGTGGGAAAAAGTCGAAAAAATGCGCTAACATGCGCTTGCAAACAGAAAACTTGCGTGTTACAATTGTAATGGTGAATTAGAATAAAAAGGACAAGACAGTAGGCAAACCAAATACCGGAGAAGCTCTAACAATTCGAATCGGTTAGCAGAAAGGAAAGAGCGATTATTATTACATCAGAAAACGTCTGTTTTTGCTGATGGCAGAATGGGAATAGATTTTACAAATATTCATATAATATATCATACATATAATGTAACAAGTTTTGTAAGAGGTATCTTGAATAGGATCTATGAAGTTCTGAAGTAAGAAGCGCGTCGGGGGAATGTGTGTGAATGAAGAAATAGTGCGTAATTACTTGAAGGATGAGGGCTTTGAGTTAGCTGAAAAATGGTATTTATATACTTTGCAACCTGAATGGGATTATGTGATATTCATGGTTAGACGCGCCTACTTAATGGGACAGATACTGGAAGAGGTCACAGGAAGGCAGATGAAAGAAAGCGCAGCGGTTTTTTTGACGGATGCAGCTTTTTTTGCACGCTATGAAAAGATAGCTCGATTTTATGTGACGTATCATAGGCTTCCTAATATTTTGCTTTGCGAAGATACTGTAGTGCACGGAAGAAGCATCGAGGATTGTCTGGACAGAATCAGCAAGGCGATTTGGACAGAAGTTCAACGACAGGCTACACAGGGGCTGGAGGAAGACGAATTTCAAAATGAATTCGTAAAAGCAGTGCATATTCATGTGATTACCAAGGCGGCAACGGGGTTATTGCTGTCTGCCAAATACATGATGAAGGTTCATAGCTGCACGGTTCAGAATCTGCAGGATTTGCATGAGCTATCCTATGGGATATCAAAGCTTATACTCCATTCCGGGAAAGCAAATGCAGCTTATGTATACTCTCAGACGGTGACAGAGGATCAATACGATATGTTCAGAAAAATCAGCAAGCAGGATGACGAGTTTTCGTACAACACTGCTTCATCTGATATAAAAGAGTATTCTATCGTAAAATTTGTCACTAAGAAGAAATTAGTAAAAAGTATTTTGACATTGCGTTTCCTTCCGGTAAATGATGGCGGTTATCGCATGATACCTTTTATTTTTATGCCAAGCCTGAGTAACGAAGAAACAGATGCTCTATGGAGCGCGAGTGTACAAAAGCTTTTGACATATATTGAGGATGAGAATGTAAATCGTGATTATGTGGAGTTTTTGGACAGATTAGCTGATGTTAGTTTAAAAAGAAGTTATAATGAGTGGCTGACACTTGTATTGAGTCTATGGTGGATGATAAAGCTACAGTTACGTTTCGGGATGAAGAGAGAGGATGTTGATGACCGGGACGAGATCAGGATATTAGCATATAATTACAATTTAACAGATGCAGATAGAACAGAATCAATTCTTAGGGAAGTGGTTACGGCAATATGGAAGCTGGCAGCAAATGATAAGGAACCGGATGTCAGTGAAGTGATCGCAGAGTGTATTTATCCCGATAATTATATGATGCTTGATCAAGTAGAAGATCAAATGGAAGAATTAGATAAAGATAGAATTGTCAGGGAGCTTGAAAATTATTGGATTGATGTTACAAAACGGAATGAACATGAGGCATATAATGCGATGAATATTCCTCGTTTCGCTTTTGAAGGTAAAGTCAAGAGAGCAATTCAACAATGTGATGATGTATTGAGGAAGCTGACAGAAGGAGATTGCCTAAGGAAAGCCGGTTATATAATAGCACAATTTCAACAAATGATGGATCAAGGGATTATAGGAATTTATTCTTTTATAAAAAGGGAAGGCACTGAGAGCTTTTTTATGCAATATGTAAAGCCGGGTGAAATGTCTCTGACAATATACCCGAAGAGAATGAGAGATTATATTTCTGTATTTTCCAGAATTTATGAATATTGCGAATATTGGGAGTTGGATTGGAAGCAGGTTATCGTTGACTTCTGCAATGATGCAGATAGCGGGATACCGGAAGACGATAGAGGTGAGATTCAGGATTTTATAGCATATTTACAGGAATGTGGGCAGGATCCCCAGCAATGGGACATCCATTTCAATATCGGTGAAATGAATGACAACGGAGAAGTAAGGGAGGTCAATCAGGAAATAGAACGGGCTGTACACAGCTATCATTACTGGAAAAGATTTGAAAAATACATTAATCAATAAACTTTAAGAAAGCTGAAAACATAAGAGGGAATCATATGCGGATAATTGTATATCAAGGGGATGAAAATCGGGCGAAGATCGAAACAGAATGGACGGACGATATGTTCTTTTCGCCTATATATGAAAAGGCTAAGGCTTTAGTAAGTGAAATCGTCAGCGAGATGAAATTGCTGTCTGAGAATGAAGATAAGACAGATTGCAGTAATGTATTATTTCAGAGAACACCTAATAATATTATAGCTTTTTGTGCGCATCGTGGACAGGGTAAGACGACTGCTATGAAATCTTTTGCGCGCTTTCTTGCAAAGGAATCTACAGAAGCGGATTTTATAGTATTGGATTCTGTGGATCCGGCTGCATTGGATAGTGGAGAATCTATTGTCAGAGTCGTACTTTCACGTCTTTTCTATAAGCTGCAGGAGAAATGCGAAAAACAGGATAACTATCAATTCCTTGGAAAACGTGAAATAATGGAATTGTTTTCAAAGTGTTATAGAGCCATTGATCATATCAATGGCTCTAAAACTGTTGATCGGGATGAGGATGATCTGGAGGCACTTGCGTCCCTGGGCAACAGCAGCAGACTGAAAAAGAATCTTCAGGAATTGATAGAACTCCTGCTGGAGACATTTTTGAATGATAAAAAGGAACGTAAAGCAAGCCGCTTTTTAGTAATACCGATAGATGATGTAGATATCAGCACCACGGATATCTACCGTTGCTGTGAGGAAATACGAAATTATCTGGCGTTACCGAACGTGATTATTCTGATGGCAGCGGATCATACGCAGCTGATGCATGTTATGTATCAGAGATACCTGCAGAATAATAAGGATTTACGTGAGTGTGAACCGGAAAATGCGAAGGAAGAATGTAGTAAACTTGCTTTTGGTTATTTGTTGAAGCTTCTGCCGGTGAATCATATTGTAGAGCTGCCGGAGCTGGATAAGATGGCAGAGGAGGACTGGATTTCATTATCGCTGGAGTATTATGTGAAGAGAGAGAATAAATTTTTTAATATTTTTGAGAGTACTTCCGATATGTACAGTGATATGCGTCAACAGTTGGCCGGATTAATCTATAAGCGTACAGGTATTATCCTGAATGACGGAGAGGATAACGCCGTGGACTACATGCCGAAGAGTATGCGGGAACTGACGCAGCTGCTGAAAAAATTTACGAAGATTCCTGAGATCAAAGGAGAAGTACTGTACGGAACTGATTTGGAGCAGGCAGAAGCAGAGGCTACGAAATTAAAAGAAAATATCCGATCCTATAAGAGCTATTTCCTGGAAAGTTGGTGTATGAACAATATGCTACACGAGGAGTACACTAATTTTCTGAAGACAGTAGAAAAAATTGAGAAGCGTAAGAAGAGCGGAACTATTGGATGGACATATAGAGAACTGCTGGAGTACTTATGCGGGGATAGGTCGGAAAAATTCCAAAAAACAATTGTTGCAGATGACGCATTCTGCATGTTTATAAGCATTTTCCTGAACGAATGGTTTGCAGAAGCATTGCATGACAGTATACAAAGAAAAAATAATAGCAGACAATATGAGAAAATTGCAGATTTCATGGGAATGAGCAGAAAAGCACCTGAGATACCACGGGCGGATGACAAGCCTGACAGATATGCAGTGTATGCATTTACGGTGTCTGAAAGTATCTTTTCAGCAGAGGATCTGCTTTCGTGGCAAGAGAATAAGAGTTCAGTACCGCTTCTCTTCTTTAGAACCGAGGATAAAAAGGTATATTTCGATGTCCTCAATCCATGGGACCAAATTATAAGAGATGGTAGTGCCTATTATAGTTATTGGGCTAAAGAAAAACCTAACTCAAGGTTGATCAGAATACTAGATATAAACAGGCAAAAAGAGTGGACTTCGGTAGTTAATACTTTGTCGAATGTTAATATCATTTTGCTGAGATGGAAGAAGTATTTGATGCCGGGATATGCTTCTCCGCAAAAATTGAATGGCATGTCTTGGATTGAAAAAATTCTGGAAGAATATAAGAAAGGGGTAGTACTGAAAGACGAAGATCAGAGGGAAAATGTTGCAGATGAGAAAGGATTTGCGGCATTCCTTAGGGAGAATAATTTAAGGGTTAAGAAATGTGTCGATAGGAATATGATAGAATTGAACAGCTTGCAGACCCTTTTTATATGTAATGAATATAATTTGAATTCTTATTATAAAGCGTTCATGAAGAAGTACGCATGGCTTTTCAGCGCTCAAAGTGACGAATGGTCAACGCAACAGATATTAAACACTTTAACGAGAGCTATTGAAGACAAGACAAAATTACCGCTAGATCCGGAAAGCTTATATAAAGATAGAGAAAATATCAGCGGAGAGATATGGAAGAAAAATAAGCAGCTTGAGAATATTCTCTACGCATCACAAATGGTGAGTGAAATCATGCAGTATGCCAGAAGAATATCTGATGGCGAAGAAACCCATACAATGGATGAAATTGCGGAAAAAGTCAAGGAGATAAAGGATAAGTATAAAGAGTGGGACATGATAGTTTCCGGTAAAGAGGAAAACCAATCATCAGAAGCTCAGGACAATGCAAATGCGTCTAAAGCATCCCGCAAGAAAAAGAAAGAGGATGCAGATACGGACACAGAATCTCAGTCAGAGTAAAGTGATGAGGTAATGGATTGAGGCATAGGAGAAGCACATGCATCAGGAGAGGGAAGATCTGGATATTATTTTCCGGAAGACAACTCCGGAGAGTGTATTGAGAGAACTGAAGGAACAGAAAAAAGGGAGTACTTATGATAACGGCAGGGTATTGTTTTACTCCAGGGAAGATTATCTTCGTATAGCGTATGGCGTCTGTCCGGAATACTCGGAAGACGAGCTGAAATACAGATATGATTCGCTTGCAGAGGAAAGCAGAGAAAAGGGATTCTTTTCTCTGCTCTATCTGTATGCAGGAAATGTTCTGGTAAAGCGGGATGGGAATATTGCTGTGAAACTGGAACAGGTGCTGAACTGGAATTCAATAACCAAAAGGCTGGGGCAGGATCTATTTACAACAGCGTGGCTGGCGCACAGAGACGTTACTAACGATTATGGGGAAGAAAAACATCAGTTTGTATGGCCGGCAGTAATCATAACGGATGATGTCAGATTGAATAATATGCTCAGTAAGGGAACTGCAGAGAATCATTTTCACTTAAATGGTTCCACGCAATCTTTTGCTTTATCATGGGCGAGCCTGATGAATCATCCCGCACAGATTGAACCTTTGCTTGGCAAAGAGGAGCGTTTTCAGGTGAACAGGGATATGCATATCTCGCGAGGTATTGGCGATAACGTGATATCCTGGAAGGAACGTATTATGTATGCCGCCATGATCAGGGGACTATTATTTAGAAGAATGATGTCTGAGGCGGCACCTAGTTCTGACGAAGATCCGGAGATGGAATTTAAAAAGTTTTGCAAGTTCCCATTGATAAGACGGATGGAAACACTGGTGATGGCTTTAAGGCAATTGTATGGAGTTCGTTTTGAACAGCCAAACCATAAGGGGAAATGCCTGGATTATGTGATATCCCGGGGATTTTATAATGTACAGGATGAGGCGGACACCAGACTGTTGTTTGGTGAAAGAGCATTTTTGTATAATTGTTTTATCAGAATATATCAGGACAGGAATCCCAACTGTTTTTCTGTGTATGAGCAGAAGCTGTTTTATTTGTATCTGTTGATCAAACATCAATTTAGAAGTGAATTGATCCAGGTCAATCGTGGGGTTGGGTTTCACAACTTTTCAAAGTATCAGGAACGAAAGAATCTGTTATTTGAAAAGTATAATGAGTATAATGTGGAGGCACAGAGGTTGGCAGTAGTAGCTGCCCGGAAGGAAAACTACATTCAATCATTTGAAACAAGGATCATGGTGCTTCCCTCCAAGAAAAAAACAAGAAGATATATAGCAGAACTGGATCGGCAGATAATTTTTTCCGATAAAAAGGGTCCTTCCGATAAAAAGGAAATCCCCGACAATTATTATGTTCTTCATTTTCCTAAGAAGGCATTCAACAGACAGGAACTGGAAAAGGAAGGAAACCTGATCATTCATCCTCGAAATGACGTAAGCCGCACAAAAGCAGAACGTTGTGCACGTGGACTGAGAAAGTATATTATATGGGAACAGGGAAAAGGGCAGAGAGTATATGGCATTGATGCCTGTTCTAATGAAATAGGATGCCGTCCGGAGACATTCGCTACTGAATTTCGATACCTGCGTCATGTATCAGAGCTGAGGTATAAGATTCCATGGTATCGGACAACGGTAGAACACTATGAAGAATTAGGCCTTACATACCATGCCGGAGAGGATTTTCTGGATATTACGGATGGAATCCGTGCAATAGATGAAGCAATAAATTTCCTGGAATTGCAGAAAAATGACAGACTGGGGCATGCAATCGCTTTGGGAATCTGTCCCGAAGATTATTATATGCAGAAACATATGAGTGTTTATCAGTCACAGCAGGACAGATTGGATGATCTTATATGGCTGCTATATCGATCTGTTGAATGGGGAATTACAATTTCCGCAGATCACAGAGAAGAAATGAAATGTGATGCCAGGGCATTGATCAGCGATATTTATGCTAACAGGCAGAATGAAATTAACAGTAATCTGCATGGTGATATTTTGGATGCTTATTATGCCAGCTGGCACTTGCGGGGTGACCATCCGAGACAATATGAAGGTGGTGCTTTCCGGGAAATTAAAAAATTACGCCAGGATCCATACGAAGAATTTATGACGCCCAAGGCCGGAAATGCACAACTTGGGAAGTTCAGAGAGGATAAGCTTACGGCATCATTATATTATTGGTATCATTATGATGTGGAAGTAAAAAAGAACGCTATAAAGCAGATTCATTTTACTGTTAAAAAGTGGTATGTGGATTTAGTAGGAGAAATGCAGAAAGCCTTAAGGAAGCAGATCGCGCAAAAAGGCATAGCGATTGAATGTAATCCGACATCTAATGTGCTGATAAGCAATTTTAAGTATTTTATGAAACATCCGGCGATCGTGTTTAATCATTATCATCTGGATGACAGACAGGATGAATCGAATCTGTGGATATCTATTAATACGGATGATATTGGCGTATTTGATACTTCATTGTCTTATGAATATGCGTTGCTTTTCCGGGCCATTACCATGCAGAGACATTCAGAAGACAACTGGAATGATGATGCTGTGTATGAATATCTGGATAGGCTTCGCCAAAATGGGCATGAGATGGCATTCCGTAATGCCACGGATAATAGTAAGACCAGGTTCTGATAGGGCTGAGTAAGCTGATGCAGAGTGCACTTTTTGGGGGAATTCAGTTGTGACTGCCGAAACACAGCCGTTAGTTGGCGAGATTTTGCTTGAAGACAAAATGTTATCGGGTGCTGTTTCTGTAGATATTGAATTTTCAATGTACATAGCTAAAATTTTATGTGCGAAGTTCGAGGTATTTAGATATAGTTGGCTAATTGAATAAATCGAAACTCCTATGTGATCATATGGAAATTCCAAGTGGCTAAAAAGAAAGTATAATGAGAAATAGGAAAAATTTAATTGTGAGAAAGAAAAGATAAGAATAAACAGATGGAGAGCGGAGGAAATAGAATAGTGAGAGGAAATATTCGGAGATTGTTCTATGATAAGGGATACGGTTTTGCATTAGGAGAAGACGGAAAAGATTATTTTTTTCATAAATCGGCATTAAAGAATGATTCTTTTGAGGATATGGAAGAAGGAGAAGCAATTACTTTTTGCATAGAAAGAAATAAAAGGAAAACAGTTGCAATAAATGTAGAAAAATATTGTGAGAAAGAGTTTGAACATAATTTAAAAAAAGAAGCGAGGACTTATGCAGGAATACATCCTATGGTCAAAATAGGATCTTTCACTGCCGAAGAACAGAATATTATTAAAACATTAGGTAGAACTTTTTATGTAACTAATAGTGGCAATAAGATAATATTGGGGGCAGGGAGTGAATATAGATATTGCTTGATTAAACCAACGGACTTTTTTGCAGAACAATTTAATCTGAAACGAGAAATAATAGTTATTTTTGCAAATTATGAACGGTTTGAACCAAGAACTTTTGATGCAATATCTGAAGTATATAAAAGAAATACGCAACATTTCAGAATAGATCGTATATGTAGCATAATCATAAGCAAAGACGAAAGGGTAGAGGACGAGGTTCACCATATATTAAAAAATGACACAGAAATGCAAGTAGTTATACCATTTACATATGCGGAACTTCAGGGTAAAAATAAGGATCAATTATTTGTTAACAGATTTAGGGAGTATTTTTATGAAAGAGATTTGTTTGCGTTTGAGTCGCCATTAAAAAAGGACATTTATTTTTTTGGAAGACGAGAGTATGTTCATGATTTAATAAATCGACATAATAGTGGAGAAAATTCAGGTGTATTTGGCTTGAGAAGAAGTGGAAAAACATCAGTGCTGCAAGCGATTGAGAGAGCGGCTCAGTTTACGGAAACGAAATGTGTATTTATTGACTGTCAGGATTTGTATCATTATGCATGGAATGAGGCCTTATGCGCTGTAATACGTCAAGTAAATGAGTGTACAAATGCCGAAATAGTGATAGAGATTTTGCAATATGATGAAAAACATGCTAATGAGAAATTTGGTAAAAACTTAAGCGATATAATTAAAAAAACAGGTAAGGATATTTTGCTGCTATTTGATGAAATCGAACAAATAACTCCTAAACTGGGTATGAAAGAAAATTGGAAAGAGGGGGACGACTTCGTAAAATTTTGGCAGACAATTCGCAGTAATTTTCATAAATGGGGTAATAAATTCACGTTTATATTGGCTGGAACAAACCCATATGCGATAGAACAGATATCAATTAACAAACATGACAATCCCCTATATAATCAGCTTAAGGCAGAGAGTTATCTGCCACCATTTAAAGTTGATGATACTAAAGATATGATAAATAAATTGGGTGGATACATGGGCATTAAGTTTGATGATATTGTGTGTGCAAAAATGACACAAGATTTTGGAGGACATCCATATTTGATAAGACATTTTTGCAGTACTATAAATCAGTATGTAATTGAAAAAAAGATGTCAAAACCTATTACAATAACAGCTGTTTTATATAATAATGTAATGCCATTATTTGTAGAAAAATCAGCAGATAATTATTGTCGGTTTATTTTACAGGTGTTAGAGGATTTTTATCCGGAAGAAAATAAATTCTTAGAACAAATGGCATTGGGAAATCTACAAGAAACTGATAGATATGATCCCCAAATGATTGCACATTTGTTAGGGTATGGAATTATAGAAAGAAATCAGGGACAATTAGGATTTAAGGTCGAAGTCTTGAAAAATTACTTAGCTAGAAAGTATGCTTACAAGAAGCAGAATCTTACGAATGAGGAAAAGTGGGCAGAAATCTCTGAAAGAAGAAATCGACTAGAGCCTAAAGTAAGGACTGTTGTTCGAATGCAATTACAAGCAACATATGGTATTTCACAGGCAAAACAAAAGATTTTGGAAAGTATGCGACCTGATTTAAAGGAAAAATATAAGGAACTACAATATAAAGAATTATTTGATCCTAAAAAGAGCGAAATATATTTTAAACAATTAGGAGATTTGATTGAAAAACATTGGGATAGTTGTTTTAAAAATGTTTTTTCAAAAAATAAGCAAACTATAAAAGCTTTTTTTACAATAATTAATGCATTAAGGCTTGAGTGTCATGCTGCGCCTGTGACAGATGAAGAAATGGAAAATTTCAGAGGAACCATAACACAACTTGAAAAGGAAATTGATAATTTGTTGGAATGATTAGCAAATAATAGAGAGAGTTTTTTTGCAGCAAGTACAAATTACCAAAATGCAAAGGCGCTTCCCAAAAGTTGTAGCGGGAAATTCCTCAAAGTTGCATAAGCTCCTCGGAACCTGTTGAAAGCTCCGGAGACATATCGTTGCAGACATACTTTGGTTAATAGTTACAGATATGTAACATTGGTCTCATCGATGCCCCTTGCAAGTCGATGCAGCCTAGCAATCCTGATAGTGTCCTGCTGGGGATTCTGACCATCACAGACCAATCTGACATATAGATCGTATGCAAGATCACCTTCAAAATCATGGGATGTGTTATTGAAGATATGTAAACGCTCCATCGTTTACGCGAAAGAACTTGCATGTAGCAGAAAAGGTTACTGGAGAATGGCAAAGGTACTGAACCAAATCTTTACGAATAAAATAATAGCCAAGCATGGATACACATCCATCCATGCTTGACTATTATCTAACAGTTGAGTGAAAACTAGAGAACCGTCGTGTACTGAACGGTATGCACGGTGGCGCTTACTAATCAAATAACCAATCTTGTGTATTCGCATGGTAAAACAGAACTTGCATATCTTCTAATATTTGAGCGGCTTCTTTTTCATTTATCCACAATATATCCTGAATATCTTTAATATCAGCACATTTTCTCATAACACCGGTCTGGAGCATAGACAGAATCCTGACATTTTTAATAGACTGAAAGTATTGTAATACTTGGGGTTGTTCGCTGATAGAGGCCGGTTCCGTGTAGCGAAGCCCTTTTTGGTCTAATGTCTCATAGAATCTATTAACGAACTCTTTGGACAAGTAATTGTAGTTGTGCATTGTGATCACGAGAGCCTGCAGGCTCACCTGGAATTTTTGCTTTAATGCAAATAAAGTGGCATAGTCTACAAAATTCGTTGTATTTCGATAGGATATAAGATATTCTTCAGGAATAAGAAAATATCCTGCAAAACAATCCGCCATTTTATCCAAAAAACTCTTCTTCTCGCAATTACAGTTTTCGAATTTTCGTTTATAAACAGGACGGTGAAGAAGAATGTGACCATATTCATGAAATACAGTGAAAATAATTCGTTCTAATGTAATAGAAGCGTTACAGTTAACAAAAATATAACATCCTTTTTCATCATTGATATAAGATAAACCGTTAGTAGAAGAAATTCCAAAATCAACAAAGAAAATGTGAATTCCTTTATTCTGCAGTGCAGCAATGGCAGCAATGGCATTTGTATCGTGCAAGCCTAATTTTTCTCGCTGATCCTTTGCTATATTTCTGATTTCTTCTTTTAATTCAGAAGTCATTTTTAATTTGTTTGAAAAATAATCTGTACATTCAAAGTTAATATCTAAAAGGCGATCATTAGCGATATTTGCGAACAGGTTATATTGCTCCGGGAAATAAGTCGTGGATTCCCCTAGAGTGATTGCAAGATTATTGTAAGCATTAATACAGTGATATACCTTCTCGGAAATCGCTTCTGTAGCAAGTGTATAATTAAGCGCGGTTCGAAACAGGAAACTTGCAGAAGAATCAGAAGACTTACTTTGTAACAATGATTCTACCGGAACATCAAAAAAATCAGATACAGCCACTAATTTTACGCTGTCGATAATATTACTGCCTCTTAAATAATTCTGTAAAGTTTGACGACTGACATTGAGATAATTGGCTAAATCTGTAATAGTAACAGAACGTGCAGTCATTAGATCTCGGATATTATTTCCAATGATTTGTACTAGTTCCATGTAAGCTCCTCCTATGTAAATTGATTATAACATTTTTGTAAAAAAAATCAACATATTCTGAATTATAGTATAAAAAATTATACATAAATTTATCAAATATTCACAAATGTGGATAAAATTTTAGAATTTCTATTGCAATGTGGATAATGTAATGCTAATATAAAAAAGAAGCTTCCGGATACTACCACTACCACAGAACCGGAAGGAGCAAAAAGGAGAAGGAAGGGAGGCATTGCATATATTTATAACATGAAAAAGAGCCCATAAAGAGCTCTTTAACGAATCGGTTACTCACCATAATGTAACCATTACACTGTTTTCCTTACGGCTACCACCCCGTAAGATTGTTTGTGTACTTCTTTATTATACAGCAAAAATGAAGAATGGCAAGTAAATACACGGACTTTTATGCAAATGAATAATAGAAACGAAGAAGAGAAATGAAATTATGAGAATGGGAGGAAATGAAATGAAAATATTAGTATTAGGAGATAACACATACGAGGAAAGTGGCTCTGCAAATTACGGAGACTGTTTTTTGATTGACAACGGGGAACAACTGGTTATTTATGATTGCGGTTCTACCGAGCACGCAGAAGTAGTGCTTAAATATATGGAGAAAAACATGTATGATAAGGCCATTCTTGTATTGTCTCATAATGATGCTGATCACTTTGAAGGCGTAAACTATTTGCTGAATAAGGGAAAAATATCTAAGATTCGAACGGTCTTATTATTTAAACATTTGGATGCTATTGAAAAGGAATTGGATGATGGAAGGAGAAATAAACGTTCTATTCGTAACCAGATTGCAGAACTCTACGATAATATTGCTTCATTAAGCGGTGAGAATTTGGAGGATATTTATGATAAGCAGGGTAACTTATTGAATAATGAAGTGATTTCCGGTGTAAAGACAGTGGGACCTTCTTTCTCCTATCTGATTCAGGCGGTGGCAAAGCACTTGAACAATCAGGAGGGAGATACCATTGATGGGGAAACTATCTATAATGCAACTAGTGTACAGCTTGAAGTGAAGATAGGTACTCATAAAGTATTGCTTTGCGGAGACAGTAATTTTCAGGCAATAGAGAAGAAATTGAAGGACTATGATGTGATACAACTTCCGCATCATGGTAAAAAGGATCAAGCGGAACAGATTTTTGCTGCGAAAGTAGAAGAACCGCAGACGGTTTATGTAGTATCTGATAATACCGGCAAGACGAACGGCGGATCCGACCATTTGGATGAACGGTGGGCTAAAGGGCATCATATTAGAAATACGCGTAAAGATGGCACCATAACAATATCTGAAATTACACTAAATAATTCTCGCGCCGGAAATGGACATACATTGGGGGTACGATATGAGATATTTAGTACAAAAAGAATTTGAAAAAGAAATTACTGCGAGACGCCGATTCCTTTATGACTGTTTTGGAATATGGATGTATGTCGGAAGACCTGAAAAGGATTTTATTCCATTGCTAAGTATGCCGGATGCTTTTCAAAAGGATGTGCTGTTCTTATATGGACACAATAATGCTGTAAATCGTTATCTGGTAGAGAATCAAGACTCCGTTTCAGAGCAAACGGTTATTTTAATTACATGCCAGGCATCTTATAAGTTTGAACGTTATGGTAGAAAAGACAGAAAAATATATATTGCAAGGCAGGAAAATAATACTGTTAAGATTTACGATAAGGAAGATTATTGCTTTGATTTTGACCCATGCGACTCGGAACTGATATGCTATAACCTAAAAAAGGGCAACGTGCTGGAAATGATAGAACGAGCATTTGTCTGCATTTCAGAAGGAGATGTGAGATGAAAGATTACCGCAAAAATGAACTAATCTATTATGCACTGGGAAATATTTTGATAATGTTGTTCTTTTCAGGACAGCTGGGACAGATTCTGACATTGAACAACGAGACGCAAATAGATATTTTTAAAGTGGTGACCGAATCGGTCTTTGTGTTATCTATTGTATCTTCCTATGTGTTTGTCTTGGATTCGGTACTCTCTGGATGGATAAAATTTAAGATTGCTTATTTCGGCATAGGCAGATTGCCGGGGTGTACAATCTTTTCTAAAATAAAAGAAAAAGATGATGATCCACGGTTTGACCATGAGGATGTAATGAAATGTTATGAACAGATATATTTAAATATGCCGGAGAAAAATAAACGAAAGTATGAAAATGTACATTGGAATAAAATATATTTGAAATATGAAAAGGAAGATAAAGTTAAAACGGTTCAAAGGAATTTCCTCTTATGCAGGGACTTGTTTATTATGACCTTATTTTTATGCATTATATATTTTATTTTGATCTTTGGCTGTGAAATAGGTGTACTAAGGTACGAAGTATTGATTGTATTAATGGTAGAACTTTTGGCAACCAACATAGCCATGCGTGAACAAGGAAAAGAGTTTGCATATATGGTTATTGCACTAGATGTTAATCAAGTAAGAGCATGGCAGAAATAGTTTTGAATTATTGAAAGCAAAGGTACTGCTTCATGAACAATTTTGCTGTGAAATCAACTAAGTGTGGAAAGAACCTATGGAGCGTTTACTGTGAAAAGGCGATTACTCAGATGAAACGATGTAAAGCGGTTGTAGAGGAACTCAAATGATTTGAGTTCCTTTTGCTAAAAATTTTAAATTCCTGCAGAAACTCAAAAAAGAATTAAAATCATTTCACTTATTTCAAAGGAACTCAAAAAATTACTTAAAATGTTTGAGTTCCTTTTTGAATTCTTTGAATAAAATTTTAGATTCTTGCATAAACTTAAAAAAAGTAGTAGAATATTAAAAAAGAACAGGAGGAAGTAAAATGACAACAGAAGAATTATTGGAAAAATTAGAGTTAATTCAAAA
>Ga0129310_1002014_pt1 | contig 16097 bp, 20 predicted proteins | sample Go1ome_2_FD_94433 | JGI IMG/M metagenome (GOLD analysis project Ga0129310, IMG submission 94433) | Western lowland gorrila individual fecal microbial communities from Wisconsin, USA - Go1022A metagenome | ecosystem: Host-associated > Mammals > Digestive system > Large intestine > Fecal | place...
ATAATGGCACAAGGTGATTCTTCAATCAACTTCTGGTGATTTCTCTGAATGGAGCAGTCACGCTCGCCCAGATGGATTACATGACCGTAATTGTCCGCAAGGATCTGGAACTCAATATGCTTCGGATGCTCCACAAAGTGTTCCAGATACATAGTATTATCGCCAAAAGCTGCCATAGATTCCTTCTGGGCTGTCATAAAAGCATTTTCCAGTTCATCCTGATGATAAGCCACACGCATGCCTTTGCCACCGCCGCCAAGGGCCGCCTTGACAATTACCGGATACCCCACTTCTTCTGCAATGGCCAATGCTTCTTCTGCATGATACAAGGGTTCCTTGCTTCCCGGGATCACCGGTACCCCTGCCGCGATCATCGTATTTCTGGCATTGGATTTATTGCCGAGTCTGCGGATGACATCTGCGGTTGGTCCGATGAAAATAATATGACACTGCTCACATAAAGCTGCAAATCGATCATTTTCTGACAAAAATCCAAATCCCGGATGAATGGCATCTGCTCCTGACACAATGGTGGCACTGATAATCTGTTCCATATTCAGATAACTCTCAGAAGAAGGCGCCGGTCCGATACAGATGGCTTCATCCGCCAGCTGTGTATGAAGAGCTTCCTTATCTGCTTCCGAATAGACAGCCACCGTCTCTATGCCCATTTCCCTGCAGGCCCGGATAATGCGGACTGCAATTTCGCCGCGATTGGCAATTAAAACTTTTCTGATCATCTTTATTCCCCGATTGCCAGTGTCAGCTCCGCCTTGACAGCCACTTCACCGTCCACAGAGGCAATGGCCTCGCCCACAACAACAGGTCCTTTCTGACGAATAATTCTTGCTTCCAGTTTCAATTTATCTCCCGGCACAACTTTTCTTCTGAAACGGCAGTTTTTGATACCGCCAAAATAACCAAGCTTGCCTTTATTCTCTTCCTGCATCAGCACAGCCACTGCACCCACCTGGGCCAGGGCTTCTATGATCAATACCCCGGGCATCACCGGTTCCTGTGGAAAATGCCCTGCAAAAAAGTCTTCTCTGTATGTCACGCATTTATAGCCCACAGCATATTCGCCGGGTTCATAATCTTCGATATAATCCACCAGCAAAAAAGGATGTCTGTGCGGAAGAATCTCTTTAATCTCATTAATTCCAAGATGTTTCATTGATCTAACTTCTTTCTTATATATTACAAAATCAGTTCAGCACTTATCTGCACAACCTAGGCAATTCTGAACAGCGGCTGGCCATATTCTACCATCTCGCCGTTTTCCACAAGAATTTCAGCCACTGTGCCGTCAAAATCACTCTCAATATCATTCATCAGCTTCATGGCTTCCACAATAGCCACTGTCTGACCTTTCTTCACGGTATCACCCACAGCTACATAAGGAGCTGCGTCCTCAGCAGGTGCGGCATAAAATGTCCCCACCAGCGGTGATTTCACAAGAAAGCCTTCCTGCTCTGCCGGTTTTGTTCCGGCTGCCTTCTCCTCTGAATCTGCTGAAGCTGCTGACATTGCTGATGCTGCAGCTGTCTGCAGCGGCATCACTGATTGGCTGACACCGGCCGCCGGCACTGTCTGCACTGCTGTCACTACATCTTTTTCCTTCTTCAGATTCAGACACACACCCTCCGCTTCATATTTGAAACCCGTCAGTTCTGAATCTGACACGGCCTGTATCAATTTTAAAAGTTCATCTAATTCCATTTTTACACCTGGCCTTCATACTTCTTGAAAAGAAGGGACGCATTATGGCCGCCAAATCCGAGGGAATTGCTGATGGCATACTGAATATCTTTCTCTACAGGTCCGTCAATAGCATAGTTTAAGTCACATCCCTCACCCGGTTCTTTCGTTCCGATGGTCTGGTGGATAAATCCCTCTTCAATAGCTTTCACTGAGACAATACTCTCCACCGCCCCGGCTGCACCGAGAAGATGGCCGATCATGGATTTCGTCGAATTGATGACAAGATTTTTGGCATCCTCGCCAAAAGCTTTCTTAATGGCCTTTGTCTCAAAAAGGTCATTGTGATGGGTACCGGTACCATGAGCATTGATATACTGTACTTCAGATGGAGCAATGCCTGCCTCTTCCATGACCAGTTCCATAGCTTTGGCGGCACCGCTGCCGTCCTCTGCAGGGGATGTGATATGATAAGCATCGCCTGTAGCACCATAGCCCACCAGCTCTGCATAAATATGGGCACCTCTTGCTTTAGCATGCTCTAACTCTTCCAGTACCACTACGCCGGCACCTTCACCAAGAACAAAACCGCCCCTTTCCTTGTCAAAAGGAATAGATGCGCGATCCGGATCCTGGGCTGTGGTTAAAGCTGTCAGTGCTGTAAAACCTGCAACCGCTGTTGGACAGATACAGCTCTCTGTACCGCCGGCAAACATCACCTCCGCATCACCATACTGGATAGCACGAAGGGCATCACCGATACAGTTGGTACCTGTGGCACAGGCTGTCACCACATTGGTACACTTGCCTTTTAAACCGAGGTGAATGGACACATTGCCCGCCGCCATATTGGAGATCATCATCGGTACAAGCAGCAGATTCACTCTGCCCGGTCCCTTTGTCTCAATAGTCTGGCAGGCTTTTTCAACCTGCTGCAGACTGCCCACACCGGAACCAATGATCACGCCACAACGATAAGGGTCTTCCTCCTCAATATTAAAGCCGGCATCCGCGCAGGCTTCCTTTGCTGCTGCCACCGCATACTGTGAAAAAGTCTCCATACGCTTCGCTGCCTTGAAATCCATCAGCTCCTTCGCTGAAAAATCCTTGACCTCCGCTGCAATTTTTACTTTATAATCTGTGGTATCGAATTTGGTAATCGCTCCGATACCGTTTTTACCTTCCTTGACATTCTTCCAGAAAGTCTCTACGTTATTGCCGATAGGTGTCACTGCACCCATACCTGTAATCACTACTCTGCGCTTTTCCATCATTTTCTCCATTCTGAAATCTATCCATATCACCTATATAAGCAATCCGCCTACATGACCATACCGCCGTCCACGTGCAGCACCTGTCCCGTTATGTAAGCCGCTTCATCCGACACCAGAAAGGCTGCCGCATTGGCCACATCCTCTGCCTGTCCGAAGCGCTTCAGCGGAATCTGCTTCATCATCTCATCCTTCACTTTATCTGCCAGATCTGCCGTCATATCCGTCTCGATCATTCCCGGCGCAATAGCATTCACCGTAATGCCTCTGGAAGCCAGTTCTTTGGCTGCAGATTTCGTCAATCCGATGACACCTGCCTTTGAAGCTGAATAATTGGCCTGTCCTGCATTGCCGGCCACACCCACGACAGAAGCCATATTCACAATCCGTCCATAGCGCTGACGCATCATCTGTCTGGCTGCAAACCGGATACAGTGGAAGGTGCCTTTCAGATTCACATCGATGACACTGTCAAAATCTTCTTCCTTCATGGCCATCAATAGTCCATCCTTCGTGATGCCTGCATTATTGATCAGGAAATCAATCCGGCCGTATTTTTCTGTCACGGCCTTGAAAAAAGCTTCACAGGCTGCGAAATCGCTGACATTGCACTGAAAAATATCTGCCCTGCCGCCATCCTCTATGATCTCCTGCTGTACAGCCGCGGCCTTGCTCTCTGAACCATTGTAATTAATAATCACTGTCGCGCCGCAAGCTGCCAGTTTTTTGGCAATGGCCCGTCCGATACCTCTGGAAGCACCGGTCACAACTGCTGTCTTCCCGTCAAATTTTCCCATTTCGTTCTCCTGTTTCTATCCCACATCAGATGATTAATTGTTCAATTTATTGCTTAACTGTTCACTTTATTTCTAATTGATAAAACCCTTTTATGTTCCAAAACACCAAGTTCTTCAATCACTTTCTGTGCATCTTCCACCGTATTCACCGTGTAAACTTTTACATTGCGGTTGATCTTTCGCATAAAACCTGCCAGTGTCTTTCCCGGTCCGATTTCAACAAATGTATCCACGCCATCGGCAATCATTCGCTCCATAGAGGCCTGCCATCTGACAGAAGATGCCACCTGTTTTGCCAGAAGGGCTCTTGTCTCATGAATATCGGTGACATATTCCGCTGTCACATTGGTCACATAAGGGATTTTCAGTTCTGACCACTGCATATCTGCCATCTCCTGGTCCAGCGCTTCGCCGGCCGGAATCATCATCGGTGAATGGAATGGTCCGCTGACATTGAGCATGACGCATCTTCTGACACCGGCTGCTTTTAATGCTTCCACCGCCTGCTCCACCGCCGATTTTTTGCCGGTAATAACAATCTGTCCCGGGCAGTTGTAATTGGCAATGCTTACATCCTCAATCGGTGCCAGACATTTTTCAATCAGCTCTGTTTCTGCACCGATGACTGCCGCCATGGCACCTTCGCCTTTCGGCACGGTATTCTGCATGAGAATTCCCCTTTTGCGTACAAGACGAATGGCATCCTCTACTGTCATACCACCGGCCGCTGCAATGGCACAATATTCGCCGAGGCTTAATCCGGCTGTAACATCCGGATTAAGTCCTGCTTCTTCCAGAACGGCCGTCATGGCCAGACAGGTTGTCACCATGGCCGCCTGTGTATATTCCGTCTGATCTAATAAATCATTCTCTTCAAAGCACAATGCTTTCATATCTATATTTAAAATCTCTGAGGCTTTATCATAAATCTCCGCCGCCAGAGGGCTGTATGCATAAAAATCTTTGCCCATTCCCGCTTTCTGGGCACCCTGTCCCGGGTAAATAAACGCTATTTTATTCATAATATTTTCTCCCAAAGCATTCTTCTGTCTCTCTCACCAGTTTCCGGATCAGATCCTGACAGCTCATCACTTCTTTGACCATAGCGGCACTCTGACCGGCCATGACACTGCCATTCACCACATCTCCCTCCACAACGGCTTTTCTTAAACCGCCGAGAGTGAGAAGTTCCAGTTCCTCAAATCCCGCACCGGACTTTTCCAGTTCCAGATACTTCTTCGTCATCTGATTTCTCAATGCTCTGACAGGATGTCCTGCTGTTCTTCCTGTTACACGGGAATCGATATCTTTTGCCTTGATAATGGCTTTTTTATAATTCTCATGGACCTGTGATTCCTCTGTTGCAACAAATGCTGTTCCCAGCTGAACCGCTTTAGCCCCCAGCATAAAGGCTGCTGCCATGCCGCGGCCATCTGCGATACCGCCGGCTGCGATCACCGGAATCTTCACTGCATCAACAATCTGAGGCACAAGGACCATTGTTGTATTCTCTCCAATATGGCCGCCGGCTTCACAGCCCTCAGCCACCACTGCGTCTGCACCGCAGCGTTCCATTCTTCTTGCAAGTGCTGTGGAGGCTACCACCGGGATGACTTTCACACCGGCCTCTTTCCACATCTGCATATATTTTTCAGGGCTTCCGGCACCGGTTGTTACAACCTTCACGCCTTCTTCCGCAATGACTTTCGCTACTTCATCCGCATAGGGACTCATCAGCATAATATTGACCCCGAAAGGTCTGTCTGTCAGCTTTCTCGCTGAACGAATCTGTTCACGCACCCATTCTGCCGGCGCACTGGCTGCGCCTATCAGTCCAAGTCCACCGGCATTTGATACGCCGGCTGCAAGATGATACTCAGCAACCCAGGCCATGCCGCCCTGGATAATCGGATATTCTATTCCAAGCAATTCGGTTACTTCCGTCTTCATATTACAACCTCTTTCTGTCTGTTTTTGATGTCTGTCTTTTCCGTCAATGCAGCATTATGTTTTCTGCTGCTGTTTTTCTGTCAATGCAGCACTCTGTTTTTCGCTGCTGTTTTTCCGTCAATACAGCATTCTGTTTCCCTGCTGTTATTTTTATTCTGCTGTTATCGTATCTTTATTAATTCTGATGAGCTGTCAGATAATCTACCACATCACCGATAGTCTTTAAGGTGCCCATGGAATCTGCATCGATTTCAACACCGAATTCATCCTCGAAATTCATGACCATATCCATCAGGTCAAGGGAATCTGCACCAAGGGATTCAAATGTTGTCTCTGCATTCAGATTACCAGCTTCTACTCCAAGTCCTTCTGCTACAATTGCGATTACTTTCTCTAACATAATTTTGTTCTCCTTTTCGTTGATATATATTTTTAATTTTTATTATTAACCATTTCAATGCATAACTTCTGTCTGTACCCCATCCGAAGATGAAATACATCCCGCATCTGATGATGCCTGCCGTCCCTGAGACGAATGATGCATCACCGCTTCAGATACGAGTTATGCATGCCACTCCATATAGACGGCCCCCCATGACAGACCGGCTCCAAAACCGGCCATAATGATTTTCTGTCTATCCTTAAGCTGACCGCTTCTGTTCATCTCATCCAAAAGAATCGGTATACTGGCAGATGATGTATTGCCGCATTCCGCGATATTCATCGGGAACTTCGCGATATCCGATTTTAACCGTCTGGCAATGGCTTCAATGATCCGCTCATTGGCCTGATGAGTGATAAACCAATCAATGTCTGCCTCTGTATAATGCAGCTGTGTCATCAAAGACTTTGCCATCTCCGGCATCTTTCTCACAGCAAACTTAAAAACTGCCGTGCCGTCCATATCAATGTAGGTCTTACGGTCTGCTTCCTTCTGCTGCCAGTCATTCTGCACGCGGCTCTCGCAGGCCAGTACATGACCCATGGTACCATCAGAACCTGCAACCGAAGGATAAAGCTCTCCTTCTTCTGCCCGGACAACGGCCGCACCGGCACCGTCACCAAACAGGATACAGCTGCTTCGGTCCTCCCAGTTATTGATGGCTGACAACGTCTCGCTGCCGATGAGCAGAATTGTCTGATACAACCCCGCCGCAATATAAGCCTGAGCCGTCTGATAAGCAAAGACAAATCCGCTGCAGGCTGCACTGAGATCAAAACAGACCGCCCGGTCTGCCCCTAAAGCCGCCTGAACCTGAAAAGCCACACCGGGAATCACTGCATTCGGTGTGATGGTTGATACAAGAATCATATCCACATCTTCCGGCGAAATATGTCCATTCTCAAGGGCCCGCCTTCCGGCTTCTACCGCCATACTCACTGTAGTCTCATCTCCAGATGCGATGTGTCTTCGGACAATTCCAGTCCGTTCGCGAATCCATGCATCACTGGTCTCAACAATCTTTGCAATATCATTATTATCGTAATATTTCTCCGGCAAATAAGAACCCGTGCCGCATATCCTGCCTCTCATAACTCATCTCCATCTGTCCAATGACTGTTTTGAATTTTAGTTTTAATATAAAATCTTTTTGATTTAAAATAATTTGATATTCAAATCTTTTGATACTATAACATAATTAATTGGAGTTGGCAAGTAGTTTTTTGATAAAAAAAGAAAAGTGCGGTTTCCTAAGTGTATCAAAGAATTTCCAAAAGAGCTTATTCATTACAGGCCGCTCTCGCTGCCAACGCTCGGTAGTGGTACATAAGGCAGTACAAAACACTGCCTAAGTACCAACCGGCGTTGAAGCACCTATAATGAATAAGCTCTTTTTGAAACTCTTTTTAGATGTTATTCTAACCGCACTTTATTATTTTCTACTTAAAAACTCACATAAAAGCGACTCTGCTTTATCCCTTTCCACTGAAGAAAAAGGATGTTGTGACAAAGGCTTTACCGGAGCTTCTTCCTGTATAACCTCAATTAACTTTTTCACGGATTCTATAGTATTTAATTCTAACCTTCGGTCAAAAGTACTCGTTGCCATTTTTTTACCTCAAATCAAAAACTGATTAACCTCTTCCTTAGATAAATCTGCTAGTTTCTTTCCTTTTTTCCTTGCATATTTTGAAAGTTCCAATAAATTAACATGACAAGATGGTGCATTAACATATGGGTTCGGTGTTTCATAATAACTTTTACTAAGTACAGCTTTTTTCATAAATTCAGGCCTCATTCCATTCATAGTGATATACCTCCAATAATTTCTTTGCTTGTTCTTCGTTAATAAAAAATTGATATTGATGAAGCATTCCCAAATATTCTGCACCAAAAATTTTTATATAATGATTAAGTAATTCCTCATTAGCTGCAAAACCATGCATCACACCTTCATAGCCCCATTGAATAGATTTATCCGCTGCTATAGCAAATAAATGCCCTCCAACTCCTATATATTTTTGAAAACCAAATTCTTTTTTATTGTTGTGTGGCGCCACACATGCCCAATGTAAATACGCTGCTCTCGAATTCCAATCATTTCGCACACCTACCAGACCTTGAATACTATTGTCATCCTTTAGCGCTAACGCAAATACCTCCACATTTTCAGGCAAATTATTCCAATTGATGTGCCATCCATTTTTCTCTTGAAACTTTTTCAAATATGCCCTGCTTTCTATTTTGAAAACAACCGTTTCTTCAACTTCTCCGGTTTCTTTTTCCAGTAAACATGGCACTATTTTGTCTACAAATACATCAATACAACCTTGTTCTAATAAGCTCACGAAAAAACACTCCTTTATAATTATTTCTTTTCTTCCTCTTTTGTGGAATGTTCTATTCTTCAGAACTTTTTCTGCTGTATTTCTCTATTCAATCATACCATATAACCATGATTTTCTCAACTTACATTTAACCCCTTCTTATATTAACCAGATGTCAAAAGTTGAGAATTAATATCACTATTCTTATGGACATTTTCCCCTCACCCGAAGTATACTGATGATGAATGTAAAAGGTGTAAATGTTTCCCGGCTTCTATACATTTCACACCAAAACTCAAGAGTGAATCTTGAACTGAAAGAAGGTTTATACAATGAACAATCAATCATCAACCCAAAATACTGATAAGAATCCTGCTATCCAGATTAAAAGCAATCACCTCAGAACGGTTACTGTTTTAGCCGTTCTTCTCTTTGCCTATATCATTAATATTATTTGCCATCAATCGAATTTCCTGATAATGACTGTATTCTGTACATTTGCTGCTTCCGAATCCTATGCACAATATACATTCAACCACAAGAAGATTTATCTTGCCTTAACACTGCTTTGTGTTGTTGCTGCCATCTTTGCACTAATTACATTTGTAACGGAAAGCTTTGGCATATAAAAAATGATCAATTTATTGCAATAACAAAAATATCCTGATTAAGCTGCAATTAAAAATTACATTTAATCAGGATATTTTTATATCTAAATCAGTTAGTCCTTTCCATTTTCCACGTTTAGCTGCCCTAATCAGTTCCATCCGCACTTCTTCATTCGGAATAAACGCTCTCTCCCTATCCTGGTCATAAGCCAAATAACCAAGATGAATCAAATAAGTCAAAACATCGTCCCGGCAATAGAAATTGTCCATATCATTCTGGAATGTCCCAACATCAACTTCTATTGCATTACCCGCCAGCATTTCTATAATAGCCATTTTCAATCCATCAAAATCCATATTAATCAATGGTACAACCGCTTCATAGGAGCCAGTCTCAGACCAATAGCTTCTGAACTTATCTTTCAGCATCGCACTAACAACTGCTTTTGGATTATAAACCTGATATTCTTCCAGTAAGTACCCATCATACCATCTCTTAACTTTTTCAAAGTCTCTATGGTATTTCTGACAAAGTCCCTTCACTTCTTCTTCAGTAAAGCCGACATAAGGAGCCAAAGTGCTGGCATCCAGCATCGTAAATTCATCAAAATTATTGAGTGCCGACTGTGTACGTGCCTTTTTAATCGGCAAAATTCCCGTCAGATAGGCAAGCTGAATATACTTTGTCGGTTCCGTCCCTTTAAACAGTCCCCGAAGGAAATTAATATAGTCCTCCTGAATCTTCTGGTTCACTGCCATATCTCTAATCAAAACATCCCACTCATCAATGATAATGACAAATTTCTTTCCTGATGCAGCATGAATGCGAGACAATGCTTCAGGCAAGGATTTCATATGATCAGGCAGTATACTCGGATAATAAACTCTGAGTTCACTTATTGTCTTCTCCACGATATAAGAAAGAACATATTCCGGGCCGCCAGCCGGTTCCATACACCATTGAACATCAAGATGAATCACATCATACTGATTTAGGTGCTTTTTAAAATCAGGCCTCTTACCAATTTCCAAATCAGCAAAAATAGTCTCAGAATCACAGCCTTTGCTATAATAGGCCGTCAGCATATTGGCTGTAATTGACTTGCCAAATTTTTCTGCTTAATAACTAAGGCTTGAATAGCCAACCATGCCATTCAAGCCTTATCAATTCAATATTTAACTCTGCCTATTTAGAAATACTATCCAAAAAATCAGTTATTTTCTGCCATTCTTCTCCGCCCACTGCAAGTTCATATGAAAGACCGTTGCACTCTACGATGACTGCATCACCTTTATCAGATGCTCTTTCAGTAAAATCACTGCTGGAAAAATTCAATGTATACTCACTACTTGTTATACTATCAAAAAAAGCCTCGGAATACTTCTCATCTGTTGGATTCTTCAATCCACCACACATTTGATTAAATGCTGTGATCTTCTCTTCATCCTCAACGACTTTATTCTCAAGAAGATTACCCGTTTCATTATCCTTTAATACAATTGTCATTTCATTCTTCGCAGATGTCTCTTCAGATGCAGTGATTTGTGTACTGCTTGTTTCGCTGTTCGTTGTCGCCGTATTTGTCTCTTTACTGCACCCGGATATCGCAAATATACATAACAATGCCACTAAAATGATTCCCTTAGATTTCATCGTATCACACCTTTCCCTTTCCGATTATTTTGTTGCTATTTTCTTTTCACATTATGTCATCAATCTATAATGTTACACAATAATTTTAGCATGGTTTTTCCTCCCCCGAAAAAACAACTTAAGAAATCCTTACATTCCCTTTATTTTATAAATTATCAATCTTATGTATTATTTCTTTTATCATTTTCAACCCACAATACAAAATCACACCTTCAAGAATTATTCGTATATAAGTATCGATAGAATACGAATACAAGAATATTTTATAAATTGCATTATTATACCCCCATTGACGAATAGTATATATCCGCCCCATAAAAAGACCAATCCACACTTCAGTCCATAGAAAATATACAATTAATGCTATGGAAAATATCTTCATTGTTCTTTTCATACGTCCACCCTCATTCCTTGATACACATTCTGTTTTTTCTTATTCCAACACAATTTTACCCTCTAAATAATCGTCTTCAAACTTTTCAAAGCTTTCTAATATATCTGTTACCTCAGCCTTTTTTAATTCATCCCATTGCAAATTGCTGTATGCACTAAAATCCTTATCTGACAAATCGACCTCATACTCATGCAATGAACTATTTTTATAACCCTTTGTTGCCATATTAAGATAGCCGGTATTGTATACATCTATTGCTATGTTGTAATCAGCAGTTTTGTGATAGTACATATATGCATCTGCAGTACTGGATAATTCTTTTTGTTCCTTCCTATCTTCTGAGACTTCCGTATATAATATTTCCACATCTATTTCAGACTCCGAAGCCAAATCATTTGTCTCTACGTATAGTTTTCCTTGATTGTTTGAAAAAGTTTTCCCTATTACCGCACCCAAAATGACAAGAATCAGAACAACAATTAATATAGATTTTTTCCCCATAACACATTTCCTCGCAAATCTCATTCTTCAAAATCAACTTTATTTGTACATTTATCATATCATTCTGCAATCATATTGTCAATATTTATATTATTTTTCACAATATATAGATTTAAAACAAATATATGCTATAATAACACATAGAAAGGAATTCCATTTTATGAATAAAAATGAAGAAGCAATGATTACTAAATTAAAAAGGTCAACCACCGAAGTTTTATTGCTGAGTCTGCTTTCACAGAAGGATATGTATGGCTATCAGCTGACAGCAGAAATGAAACAGCAAAGCAACGGCTTATGCAATTATAATGAAACGACCTTTTACCCTATCTTAAACAGACTCCTGAATCAGAATATGATTAGTATGACACGTATGATTACTGACCAGCAGCGTGTTCGTGTCTACTATCATCTCGAAGAATCCGGAAAAGAATACTATGAAGACTTAAAAAGGGCCTGCCGACTCTATATGACTACAATCGATAAAATCTTATCATCAACGGAGGTGAATAACAATGAACCATTCAACTAATATCCGTCCAAAAGATATTCGCTATTATCTCAAAGATATCAAAAAACAGCTTTTATTAACGCATTCCAGGAAAGAAACAACTTCAATAATCGAAATGCTGCAAGTAAGTATCAACGAATTCATTGAAGATAATCCCACTGCTACTATGGAAGATTTAAAAACACATTTTAGCGATTACACTTCCCTCAATGATATGGAATTGTATAATATTGATTCAAAAATACTTGAAGAAAAATTAAATTATTCAAAAACAATTAAAAGAATTGCAGCTGTCATTCTTTTTCTAGTTATTTTGGCTTTTATTATATATGTAGTTTTATACGTGAAATCCTACATTGATGTTCAAAATTCAATTCCTGCCTACGAAGTTATCGAAATAAAATAAAAAAGCAAATACATCAAGCGGCTATCTACCACAAACGATTAGATAGCCGCTGCTTAATAATATCCTTACATTATTTGATTTTCTCTATAACCACTTCTCCAAAAATTCCACTCCATTTTCCATCATACATCTGTAATGAACAGATTCTTTATCCCGATAATTCCAGTCAAACATAAAGAATCCATCTCCATGAATTTCGATTGTCCCGCAAACATTACCATCCTTTAAGAATTGGATAACACAACGTTCATTACTCTCTTGCATATTGTATACTGGCTTTGTATGGATATTTTTTAATTTCAATTGACTGATATCGTGGACTAACTCATTGCCATTATAAGCATACTCATTAGAATCCGTTAGAACTAATTCGCTGTCCACAACCTGCCACTTCTCAACTGAAATCCGATCAATATCTCCCTCTTCGATTATGTCTGCAATACGTTTCCCCGATATATGATTTTGTGCCAAAAGTAATACGACCACAATGGCACCACATAACACGATCAATACGCTTAGCATACGTTTTTTCATCAATTCACACCTTTCACCTCTATTGTCAGATAAGAAGCTTTCTCATCCGTCAGCGTAATCGCTCCCGTGATAAATGTCTCATTTTCCTTATTGGAAGTGGGTGCCACTGTTGCCTCATATGTGTATGCGTCTGCTGCACCTGCCTTTTTGGTGAGCCAGATGTCTTTTGATACAATATCTGAATTGTACTTTTCTGCCAGTTGCATGCATTGAATAATTGTTCGGTTGTCAATCATACTTTCGATGCATTCATCTGTCATAATCTCCCCATATTTGTCCTTGAAATACTGTTCGAGGCCACCAACAGAAGCAATTCCGGATTCACCGGTCTGATCTCCCACCGCTTCCGCCGTAAGTCCTGAATAGGTATTCTGATATTCCTGAACATCCTGCACACTGCAGCTCAGGAAGCTTTCAAGTATTGCTTTCGCACTTTGTTCCGAATGGCTATCGTCTTTCTGACACCCCATCATAGCCATTGCAGTTATCCAAACCGCTGCTAATAATATCACTCTTATTTTTTTCATTCTTTCCGTACCTGTCACTTTGGATCTATATTTTCCAAGCCCCAATAATGCGTCCTAGTGCGGAATTCGGATTTACCTTCCGCCATCATTTTTATCCGAATTCCTGCACATTCCTAATCTGTTATACAATAACTGTAACATGGCACAAAATGAATGTCAAATTAAGAAACTCTTACAAAAAATCTGCAAAAGAGGTGGAAGTTCGCGCTAAAATCTAATCAGCATTTATTTCTTGAACAGGTCTGTCAGTTTCTGCCACAGGCTTTCCTGCACTTCCTCTGTCTGCACGGTCTCCTGCTCTTCCGGCTTTTCGATGCTGTCTGTCTTGATGACGAACTGTACTTTCTCTACGTTGGTATCCTTTTCTGAAACGAATGAACCAGTTTTGACATTTTTGCCTGTCATGGAATCCAGCATATCATCAATCTGGTCGGTGATTTTTGTGTCCATGTCGGATGTTTTATCACGCATTTCACTCATACCGTCTTTCAGTTCAACGGTTCCGTCATAAAGTGTATCCACACCCTCTGCCAGTGTTTTTGCACCACTGTACAGACTCTGACTGCCGGATGCCAGTTCTCTGCTGCCGGATGCCAGTGAAACAACACCCTTTGACAGCTTGCTGTATCCCTGATTAACAGAAGCTACACCTTCTGTGTAAGCATTCAGCCCATCATCCAGTTTGCCGTATTCTGCTGCCAGTTCATTGACAGCATCTTTTAATTCGGACATATTATAAATCAGTCCTGTAAGATTATCCGCCAACTCACCCACTGCTGCATTAAATGTTGTATAGTTTTTCTTTAACTCAGCTGCTCCCTTCGCCAGTTCCTGCGCGCCGGCATGCAGTTCATTCATATAGGCTTCTGTTCCTGCGATGGCTGCATTGTTGCCTTTTAACAATGTCTGCATCTGGCTGGCCAGTTCCTCACACTGCTCTTTGATTGGTGTAATCGCATCTGTCGGGATGCCCAGTTTCTCCAGCTTTGCTTCCAAAGCCTCCGCCTTGTCAACCATGGCCTGGATAGAACTGATGGCTTCTGTGTTGCCTGCCTTGAGGACGCCGATATCCAGTCCGTTATCTGCCATCGCTTGCTTATACGCTTCATAACTTGCGCTGACCGCCAACTGGTCTACCCCTGCTGAAAGATCCTCTATCCCTATTTTAATCTGAGAAGAAGCCGCTGTCAGTTTCTGAACATCCTCTGCGGAGGCGGAAACACTGTCTAATGCAGCCTGAAGCTGTGCCAGTGCCTGACGCATCTGGGCAGAGCCATCTGTCAGTTCCCCGGATTTGGCATCCAGAGCATCCAGTCCTGCCTGAATCTGTTCAATCCCTTCATTTAATGACTGAACGCCGTTATCCAATGTTTCTGCTCCGGAAGCCAGGCTGGAAGTACCGGATGTCAGTGTATCTGTACCATCCTTCAATTCACCGGCACCATCCTTTAACTCACCGGCACCGTCATCCGCATCCGCAATGCCATCCTGCAGCTCTGTCACCTGATCCATCAGCTCATCATCATCGATATCAATATTTAGACTCAGAGGAATACCATTAACCGCAATATCCTCCATTTCAAAGTCTGTCACGTCCGCTGTAATGGTCAGATCTGCACCCTTTCCCGGTAAAATCGTGTAGGTCAGCTGCTTATTTTTGCCCACATTGGCAATGGTGGCATCCGGTGCATCAATATTTTTGCACTGATCTGTATCCAGCGTAACGGAAGCCTGCAGCGCATAGGCATCATAGAAATTACCCTCATAGTTCTTGTTTTCAGTAATTTTCATGGTCATCTTTAACTGACCGCTCATGCCGGCGATTTCGTCCGCTGAGTACTCTTTGCCGTCCATATAGTAATGAATGGACACATTCCATGGCATTACCGTACTCTTTAATTTGCCCTCATAATACAATTTATCCGCATCAGTGTTGATTTTGACGGTATCACCGCTGTAATCCAGGGCATCTGTTGTGGTCATATTGCGCACACTCTCATAATCGCCATAATCAACAATGGCGCCTGTGCTGTCCGGTTTCAAAATATTCACCACATTGATTTCTTTGACTGTACCGTCGTGGTTCAGATTCACATAGACAACTTCTTCTTTATCTGTATTTTCTGTATGATTTTCTGCAGCCAGGACAGGTGCCTGAATACCTGTCACAGCCATTGTCACAGCCAGCACCGCTGACATTACTTTTTTATTCTGAAATTGTTTCATGATTTTCACCCTTTCTGTTTTTCCCTGCATGAAGCCAATGATGTTTCTTTGATGAAGATTCTCCTGCCTTGATAAACGTCCTGTCAAACAAAAACAGGAAGCCAGGCAGTACAAATAAAACAATGATTAATGAGAAAATGGCACCGCGTCCGATAAAGATACCCAGCTGAGCCAGCAGCTGATTGGTTGAAATATAGCCAAGGAGCAATCCGACAACAGTCAGAACACTACCTGATGTCAGGATGGAAACA
>Ga0129310_1002016_pt1 | contig 16088 bp, 18 predicted proteins | sample Go1ome_2_FD_94433 | JGI IMG/M metagenome (GOLD analysis project Ga0129310, IMG submission 94433) | Western lowland gorrila individual fecal microbial communities from Wisconsin, USA - Go1022A metagenome | ecosystem: Host-associated > Mammals > Digestive system > Large intestine > Fecal | place...
AATAGGTGCTCCGGTTGACTCTGCATCCATTCCTCTGACAAGTCCGTCAGTCGGGCCCATCGCGATACATCTTACCGTATCGTCTCCGAGATGCTGCGCAACCTCGACAACAAGTCTGCTTCCGTCAGGTCTCTTGATGTCGATTGCCGTATTTATCTCCGGAAGATTTCCCTCGGGAAACCTGATATCGAGAACGGCGCCGACAATCTGAGTGATTTTACCTATGTTATTTGAAGCCATTTTTTCACTCCTTTATATTCCGCTTTATAGCCGTGCAATGCTATGATATAGCATTGGCTCCGGCAACGATTTCTGTTAATTCCTGCGTAATAGATCCCTGACGGGCTCTATTGTATTTAAGTGACAGGTCACTGATGATATCTTCCGCGTTGCTTGTCGCATTATCCATTGCTGTCATGCGCGCACCGTTTTCACTGGCTACCGCCTCCATAAGTGCACCGTAAATAAGGCTGTTAATGTATTTCGGGATAATTATGTCAAGCGCTTCCTCTTCTTCAGGTTCATAGCTGACATAAAGGTCATCCCTGCCGGCCGGTTCTGCCTGCACATCATCCCTGCTTATCGGAAGGAGTTTAACCATATGCGCATCATGTACGACCGTATTCTTAAATTCTGTATAAGCTAAATAAATTTCGCCTATTTTACCTTGCAGGAATGCTTCAAGCACATCTTCGCCTATCTGCTGTGCATCGGAATACAGCGGTTCGTTTACCGCTTCCGAATAATCTGCGGCAATCTCGTAACCATTGCGGACAAAATAGTCACGTCCCTTGGTTCCGACTGCATAAATCAGTGAATTATCAGGTGTAATATCACCTGCTGTTACCATCTTGATAACATTTGAGTTATATCCTCCGGCAAGACCTCTGTTGGCCGTTATCACAATAACTGCTTTACGGTCCGAATTTCCCGCTTTCAGATAACGGTGCTCTATATTGCCGCTTCTTGCAAGCATATCGGATACAGTGTTGTACATAGCATCGAAATATGGTCTCGCATTCTCAGCCTTTCCCCTTGCTTTCTGGAGTTTGACTGTGGCAACAAGCTTCATCGCCTTGGTAATCTGGCCTGTACTCTGAATACTTTCTTTACGCCTTTTTATGTCTTTCATTGAAGCCATAAATTACCACCTCACCTGAACTGTTCCTTAAATTCCCTTATTGCTTCGGTAAGAGCTTTCTGAGTATCGTCATCAAGCTGCTTTGAATCCTTGATCTGCTTAGGAATTTCCGGATATTTGGTATCTATAAATGTAAAAAGTTCTTTTTCAAAATCAGCGATTTTCTCAACCGGCACATCCAGAAGGAATTTGCCTGTTGCAGCAAAAATTATGATAACCTGATATTCTACAGGCATCGGCTTGTACTGTGGCTGTTTGAGAATTTCTTTAAGTCTTTCTCCCTGTGCCAGCTTTTCCTTCGTATCTGCATCAAGTTCCGAACCAAACTGTGCAAATGAAGCAAGTTCTCTGTACTGTGCAAGTTCCACTCTTATCGGAGCAGCTATTTTCTTGATAGCTTTAATCTGCGCAGCTCCTCCAACTCGCGATACCGAAAGTCCTGCATTGATAGCCGGTCTGAAACCGGAATTGAACATCTCCGTTTCAAGGTATATCTGTCCGTCTGTAATTGATATTACGTTGGTAGGTATCTATGCTGATACATCGCCCGCCTGCGTCTCAATTATCGGGAGTGCCGTAAGCGATCCTCCGCCAAGCTCATCCGAAAGCCTTGCCGCTCTCTCTAAGAGTCTTGAATGGAGATAGAATACATCACCCGGATATGCCTCACGTCCGGGCGGTCTCTTAAGCAGCAATGAGAGTGTACGGTATGCGGCCGCATGCTTGCTCAAGTCATCATATACTACAAGTACATCTTCTCCGCGTTCCATCCATTCCTCACCGATGGCACATCCGGAATAAGGTGCTATATACTGGAGCGGTGCAAGTTCACTCGCTGTAGATGCCACAACTGTTGTATAATCCATCGCACCATACTCTGTAAGAGTCTGTACGATATTGGCAACGGTTGATGCTTTCTGGCCTATTGCAACATATATACAGTGAACGCCCTGTCCTTTCTGATTAATGATAGTATCAATAGCGATTGCTGTTTTACCGGTCTGGCGGTCTCCTATTATAAGTTCTCGCTGTCCTCTTCCGATAGGAACCATCGCATCTATTGCCTTGATTCCGGTCTGAAGCGGCGTATCAACAGGTTTTCTGGAAATAACGCCCGATGCCACACGCTCAATCTGACGGTATTTATCGGCTGCTATAGGTCCTTTACCGTCTATAGGCTGTCCGAGTGCATTGACAACACGTCCCGTCAGAGCATCACCTACGGGCACCTCAACAACTCGTCCGGTTGTCTTTACTGTATCGCCTTCATTAACACTTCTGTTATCTCCGAGAAGTACGGCACCGACATTGTCCTCTTCAAGGTTGAGTACCATTCCGTATACGTCGCCCGGAAATTCGAGAAGTTCGCCCTGCATAGCCTTCTCAAGGCCATGGATACGTGCAATTCCGTCGGCTACCTGAATAACGGTTCCAACATTGGACACATCAAGTTCCGTCTTATATTTCATAATCTGCTCTTTTATTACCGAGCTGATTTCCTCAGGTCTTAATTTCATGAAGATGTTACACCTTCCTTCTACACATCTATTTTGTTAAGCACACGCGTAAGATCCGCAAGCTTATGTTTAATACTGCTGTCGACTACACGGTCTCCGATACGGATTACCATTCCTCCGATCAGGCTTTCATCGACATTGTAATTTATGTCAATCTGACTATAGTCCGTGGTCTCAAGAAGCCTCTTTTCAACCTTTGACTTCATTGCATCCGAAAGTTCATACGGTGTGGTAACATATGCCGTACCGATTCCCTTATATTCTTTGATACGTTCAATAAAAAATCTGAGCGTAGCCGGAATATATCTGCATCTGTCCTTATCTGCAATGGTCACAAGAAAACCAGTCATTTCCTTTGACACAAATTTACCTATGCTGTTTTCAATTATCGAAATCCTGTCTTCCCTGACAATCTTAGGGTGATTCAAAATAGCCATAAGTTCGCTGTCCGTATCAAATATGTCCAACAGGACAACTGCCTCATCATAAAGCCTGTCCGTGATATTATTTGAAACAGCCAGTTCATACAAAGCATCACCGTAAGTTGCCTCTACTAGCTTTGCCATGTCTCTTCACCCATTTCATTAAGTGTCTCCTCAACAAGCGAATCCTGAATACCCGCATCCATTGACCTGGATACGACCTTGCCTGCCATGGCTGCAACCACGGAGATCATCTCTTTCTTCACTTCATCAGATACACGCTTCTTCTCGAGTTCTGCCTCGACTCCTGCTCTCTCAATTATTCTGGATGCCTCTGTCTTAGCTTCCTCTACTATCTGCTGCTCTCTGGCTGTCGCTTTCTTACGCGCCTCTGCCAATATTGCATCTGCATCTTTATCTGCATTTTTTATTTTGGCATCGTATTCAGATTTCAATGCGGCGGCATCTTCTTTATCCTTGCGTGCTGCATCTATATCGGCCTGCACCATGTCCTGTCTCTTCTTAAGGAGATTACGGACCGGATTATAAAGCAGATAGGAACCTGCCACAAATAAAATAAATATATTGACTGCCAGGAATAAGGCGTCCTGCAAAAGCTGCGGGTCCAGGTTAAAAATTCTTTCCATGGTCTAAATCGCCTCCCTTTTCTTAGCTGCAAATTTCATATTAAAGTTTGCCGATAAGAGGGTTAGCGAACAGAAGAATGATTGCTACCGCAAATCCGTAAAGACCTGTTGTCTCGGCTACGGCCTGTCCCAAAAGCATTGTTGATGTGATTGATGACTTAGCGCCCGGATTACGGCCTACGGCTGCTGCCGCATGTCCGGCTGCAATTCCCTGTCCTATACCAGGTCCGAGACCGGCGATCATTGCGAGTCCGGCACCTATTGCCGAACATGCTAATACTAATGCTTCACTTGTAATACCCATTTGATGTTCCTCCTAGAATTTAATCACTTATTTTGTCGTTAATATAAACCATTGTAAGCATACAGAATACATATGTCTGTATCGCTCCCGAAAAAATATCGCAGTATACATGTATTACTGCCGGAATTCCTACTTTTAATGCCGCAGGTAGCAGTCCATACAAAAGTCCCATAAGAATTGTTCCGGACATAATGTTTCCGAACAGACGCAGCGACAGCGAAAGCGGCACCGCTATTTCACCGATAAGGTTAATCGGGAAAAGTATCGGACTCGGCTGGAACAGACTTGTTATATGGTGGATTTTCTTGGCCCGGAGGCCGTTAATCTGGATAAGGGCAAATGTTATAAGTCCGAGCGGCAATGTAACGCCGTAATCCGCCGTCGGCGGCCTAAGCCCGAACAGACCCGATATGTTGCAGAAAAGAATGAACATTGCAACCGCACATATCCAGTTACGGAAGCCTCTGCCTTTCTCTCCCATAATGCCAGCAACCATGTTGTCAACAGCCGACACCGCCATCTCGAGGACATTCTGCAAACCCTTAGGCTTGTCCTCAGGCTTGGCGCGGACAATCTTATGATGTCCGACAATCATCAGCACCAACAGCACGATCGTAACAATTATCAGGCCGACATGCGTTGTGGTAAACCACAATTCCTGCCCAAAGAGATTATACTTAAACAGACCTTTGATATAGAAATCAACGTCAGCCAGTATCATCCCAGACAACTGTTGTGTCACACTTATCACCTACTTTTTTATTTTTTGTGGAAAACCCTTTGTAAAAGAGGGTTAATATATACTGAAATTTTCAGACCAAAGACCCCGGCTACCATGGTAATGACATTAACCCATCCGGTGAATCCAAACAGAATAATTAAAGCCGCAACCACAAGAAGTCTTATCGCTGAGAGCCATGCCAGATATGATGACTGGTGGTTCTCCATATAAAGTACCTTAGATGCACTGATATTCATGCTCACTGCCATCGCAATACCCGCAGCAGTTCCTACCGCGAGCCCAAGTTCGCAGCGGAGCTTATCCGACGTAAAAAGCAGTACCGGCACCGATATTAAGGCAAACCATATAAGCATGCCTGCTATCAGCAGAACCAGTACGCGGGAGTTATCTTTGTCTTCCATCGATATCTTTCCTTCCGTCTCTGTTATCTGAGTCCTCTTTCTCGTCATCCTTGGCAGATGCCATCGCAAGTCTGTACGCATTACGTCCTCCCGCCAGCATTCCAATTATCATAAGCGGGATCACCCAGCACGTTCCGAAATGGTTATCTATTATGACTCCTGCCGCAACACATAATGCAATCGGAACCATAACCTGAAGCCCGAGCTGGGTTATAAGTGCAAGGTTTTTGAAAATTTTTCCGGTATTTTTCATACAAACCGCCCTTTCTGAAAATTATAACTGATTTTCGGGTAAAAAGCTATTATTTTTTGTGCGATTTGTACCAACATTTATTTGAAAATGTTGGGAATCACTCTTCTATGAGATTAATTCGTCTTATGTGTCTCTCTTCATTGCTGAATTCTGTATCAAGAAATACATCTACTATTCTGCACGCAAGCTCCGGTGATACAGAAGATGCCCCGAGTGCAAGCATATTCGCATCATTATGAAGTCTTGTCATCTTCGCAAGTTCCTCGCTTGTGCAAAGCGCACATCTGATGCCTTTAACCTTGTTGGCCGTTATCGAAATTCCGATTCCGGTTGTGCATATTACGATTCCTCTGTCAAATTCGCCTGACGCAACCGCTTTGGCCGCCGCGCGTCCATATACAGGATAATCGCAGGATGATTTGTCATAACAGCCAAAATCCTTGTATTCTGTTCCTCTTTCTTTAAGATGTTCAATTACGGCCTGTTTTAAATCAAATCCGCCATGGTCTGAACCTAATGCTATTTTCATATCTTTCTCCTTTCAGTCTGTATCTTATTGTATATTATTTAGCTTTAACTGCATTATCAAACGCAAGTATACGGACATATCGTCACATATAAACGATATATCAGACATGTATAAGTCTCTGGCCCGCTGCCTTTAAAAGCCTGTTCATAACGGCCCGGCCGAGTCCCTCCTGTGAAAAAGCTTCCGCAAAAATCACATCCACCTGTTCATCATCAAACTGTCTTAACGCATCAAACAAGTGCTTTGCTATTGCTTCTTCATCATCATGCCTGCCGAGTTTCACAACATATGCGAAATCAAAATCATGTGCCAGCTCATCCGAAACCATTATTCCTACTTTCTGTCCCGACAATGACGCTTCCTTTGCAAGTTCGTGAATCTTATTGTCAACGGCTTCACGGCTGCCTTCTATTACTGTCATCTCGGCGCGTGGGGCATAATGTCTGTATTTCATTCCCGGTGCTTTAGGCTTTACATCGGATGCAACGCCCGTCATAAGCGCCGGATCCAGTCTGACTTCGCCAACCGTTTCGGACAACATCTCACCTGTAACATATCCCGGTCTTAAAATAACCGGAACTTCTCCCGTAAGATCCACTATTGTCGATTCCAGTCCGATTTCTATATCTCCGCCATCTATGATCATGTCTATCCTGCCGGCTAAATCCTCTGTTACATGAGATGCCTTGGTAGGGCTTGGTCTGCCGGAAAGATTGGCGCTCGGAGCAGCGATATATGTTCCCGAAAGTTCTATAAACCGTCTGGCCGTTTCATTGGACGGAAGTCTCACCGCCACCGTGTCAAGGCCTCCCGTAACGGTCGACGGAACCCTGTCATTCTTCTGTACTATCATCGTAAGCGGCCCCGGCCAGAATTTATCCGCAATCCTGTAAGCCATCTTCGGAATGTTATCCGACAGATCTTTCAGGTCCTCCACATGCGCTATATGGACTATCAGCGGATTATCGGATGGCCTGCCCTTTGCCGCGTATATTTTACGCGCGGCATCAGCATCAAAGGCATCACCGCCAAGTCCGTATACCGTCTCCGTCGGGAATGCCACAAGGCCGCCCTTCTTTATAATCTGTGCCGCTCTTTCCAGTATGGCATTATCCTTTGCGGCATCACCTGTTATTTTCTCAATTATTGTATCCATAAATTCATCTTCTCTTATATAAGTATGTACATTTATTTTACTATTAATAAAAGTCAAAGTCAATTAGAGCTGTTATTGCCGAAATACTTTTCTACCGCCTCGGTAATGGCAAGTGCTATTTTATTCCTGTACACATTGTCGTTGAGCTGTTTTTCTTCTTCCGGGTTGCTTAAGAATCCACATTCCGCGATAACAGTCGGGCATGGTGTGTGAATCAGCATATAGTATGAATCATTGGCTTTGCACTCCCTCGTATTTTCCGTATTCACATACTTTTTGAAGGATTCCTGCATTATTTCCGCCAGTTTCTTTCCCTCAGCCGAATGTGTATAATAAAACATCTGTGCACCACACACATCACTGTCTGTAAAGCTGTTCTGGTGGATGCTTATTACCACATCCGCTTCCGCTTCCTCGATAATGCTGCATCTTTTTCTCATATCCGCGGCTTTCTTGTTAACGTCACTGTCATCATACAATCCGTTATCATCTCTTCGTGTAAAAAAAACATTATACCCACGTTCCGTAAGCATCTCTCCGGTTATCATGCTTACAGCCAGATTCACTTCACGTTCGCAGCTTCCGGATGTGCCTATCTTACCGGGGTCTGCGCCGCCATGCCCCGGGTCGATAACAATATTGATTTTGTCCGGCGGCCGTCCGTTTTCATTCATGACCGCCGGTTCGACAGAATCATCCGGTGCTTCACTGTCCGGTGCCGAAGGAATCAATCCAAATACCACAGCACATATAACCCCTGTTATAAAAAGAACGGCCATGGCAATATCCAGTGTTTTTCTGTTTATCATAAAATACATCCCGATATTATCTCAATATATTTTATTCTGCCATGACCTGATATATTCTATTCTGTTATAACATCCCAGACGGATGGTTTTTCCATTCCGAGACACCATCCCGAAACCCCGGCGAGTCCACGCTCTCTTACGATTTTCATTTTTGCCTTGATTGATTCATCCTCTTCGAGCCAGATGCTGTACTTTACGCCGTCAACCTCTCCGAATGCTACATATTGACCGACCTCTTCATCCCATTCCATTCCGGTTCCAAGCTCGGCAACAATGTCTAACGCACCCTGCATTGAATATGTCTTTGAAGACAATTTGACATTTCCGTTTTCATCTGTGGATTCCATCCATAAACGCGTGTAAAAAGGAAGCGCGTTAATTAATTTTTCCTTCGGAACTTCTTTAAGTGTTCCGTCTATCCCGTCAGTTACAAAATCAATTGAAGCAACCGAACCGGCTTCATCGCCCCCGGCATAATGTTCGTCATATCCCATAACAACCACATAGTCCGCACATTCTGCCTGGACATCTCTGCTATACTGTGCATTGTAAGGACGCGGGACGTAATTATCAAGCGAGAATACTACTCCTGCTTTACGGCATTCTATTGAAAGTTCACGTATAAACTGCCTGTAATCCACAGCCGAATCAGACGGCACCTTTTCAAAATCAATATTTATTCCATCATATCCATATGTCTTGATTTCATTAATAATATTGGATATCAGATTCCTTCGTGATGCAGTATTGGCAAAAAGCTTTGCCTCATCCCAGCCGGCATCCGCATCGACAGATGTAAAGTCGCTTATAAGCGGCCAGATTTCCATTCCCGCATCATGAACAGTACTTATATAATCCCAGTCTGCCATGGAACTTATGCTTCCCGTGGCATCCGTAACCTTATACCAGGTCGGTGAAACCGTCGTCACGCCCTTGGTCGCATCAAGCAGTGACTGAATGTTATTATTGTCGGACTCCGCATACACCGCATGCCATACCATCACAATATCGTAATCTTTATGTATCGACGTATACTCTGCTGTTTCATGTCCTGAATTATATTCCCTGGATGTGTCTGTAACATCTGCGTATGATGACTTAACATAACCGTGCCGTCCGTCCGAGGACATAACTCCGAGCCATCCGTCCCTTGATGCACCGTCAGTACACCACACTGTGTCCGTATTATCAGATGCCCTTTCAAAAACAGCACCTTTAACTGATGCTTTATCCCTTATAACTGCTTTATTCTTAAGACTGACCACCGTATTCTGCGTTCCGTCTGATATTATCGCAAGTCTCTGCGGATTGACATATGTCTCATATGTAAATGCCTCCAGTGATGCCGCATATTCAACCGACATATATACAATGTTATCGTTTATAACAACCGGATCATATGTCAGGCTTGTACTGCTTCCATCGCAATCATAAGATTTGTCGCCTGATTTTACAGTGTATATGCTTGTCGGTGTGGTATATATAACACCTTTATTATCTCTGTCATAATAGAACTTGTCCGTGATATCATTAATAAAGAAATCCAGTTCAGCATAATAATGTCCGTCAACCACAAGAGAACTGTATTCCGTAATGTCATAATTGTATATAAGAGCATTCCCGACAGATGTTCTGTAATATTCATTGAGATTGACCGCTTTCTTATTCGGAACAAAGCGTTCTATCATTATACCGGCTGCAACAAGGATAACAACAACTGCCGCTATCACCGCGGCGCGTATAATATATGTACGACGGTCTTTACCCCCGCGTGCGGACGGTTCTGTACTGTCCGGTGTACCGCTCTTATATTCGTCATTTTCTTCATTTTCTTCATTAAGTTCAATTTCTTCTAATGAGAGGTCATCCTCATCATCAAAAATATAATCATCCGTATCACTATTGTTAGTGAACTTTCTGTCATCTGCCATTTATATGTGCTCCATATTGTTCATTAGTATTGATAATGATTATAGCACATATAGGTACAATGCTTCAATTGTTTTATATCCGCTTATATTATTTATATAACACGGGCAGATTATTCCGCCCGCGCTATAACATAAAGGGGAGTTATGATTCGTTAAGTCTGATCTTATCAAACTCAATAGCTACTATCTTTCCGTTCCTGAAGCGGTAATTCCGCATATATGTGCAATCCTTATCAGTCAGAAGCTGATCTACAAGGCGTTCACCCGGCTCAACGATTTTACCGTTAAGTGAAAAGCTCACTCCATTTTCTTTCAGTCCCAGCAGTTCCGCTTTCAGGGCTGCTCTGTAATCTTCATTTTCCATTTACAATCTGCCCTCCGTTCCGGCGCGTTGGTGCAATTTGTGATATATTGACTATTCCTTTCATCTGCGCCTTCCTTTATAAAATCTGCTTACCAGTTCCTGCAGAAAATCCAGTGAATCCGCGCCAAGACGCAATGGGTCAGGTGTACATGGCACCGAAAGTATCTCTTTACCGAAATTCTTTCTGAAATATTTCTCGCTGTCCGGGTCCGGATAAGGCGATAAATATATCCATTTGTCCATGCCCTTTACAGTGCTTGTCATTGCCATGAATTCCACATAATAATGGATTTTCCACAGACTTAGATTTCCGACTATAAGCTTTACTTTACACATAAGGAATTGTCCGTAATTTTTCTGATAATCGGCACCAAAATCGACAATAATGTACTCGAAATTCTCTGACATAAGTTCTGACAACAATGAAGCATCAGCCTGTCCATAAATTGAAATCATCTTGAATATTTTACTTTTTCTGCGAAAATTATTCTTCAGCATAATTCCTGCCTGCCGTAAACAGTCTGTACCGCTCATATCTGCCAGTGCCACGGATTTACCCATTACAAGTGTCATAAATACCGCGAGCATAAGCGACAGGTGTGTGACTCCCGCGCCATGTGCCGTACCGAGCACCCCTATGGTCGTAGATACACTATCTTTCTTTATAATGTCTAATTTTTTCAAAAAAATCTCCTCAGTTCATAATATGTGTCATAAAGTATCATGGTCTGTACGGTATCCTTACCGGATTAATTATTCCGTATTCCTGTGTAAAACGCTTAAAACAGGCATACGAACAGGGTGCAACCAGAACCGTGAGGTTTGTTCCTGTCCCGTCGCAGGCTTCCTTGACAAATCTGACTTTATCGGCCGATTCAGTCATCTTCCACGGTGCCGCGCTCACAACAATACATGCCATATCCGATTCTGTGATTTCTGATATGTTGTTATCATCTGCAACCCCAAAATCCGTTATTATCTTGTCGTATCCGCTTATTCCATCATCCTCCATGCAGCCATAGTATTCCGGAATCACATCGTATCCGTCCAGCGTATATATTCCCCGTGCAAAAGCTAACTTTCCTGCATTCACGGCGTATCCGAACATGTCACGGCTGTCATTCTTCTCTCTGATAACCGCCTTCATATCCTTGCGCGAATAATAATCCGCTGCCATAAATGCCGTATGTGTCACTCCGCATCCGTGGAATGCGCCGGCAAAACCGATGTTCAGGATAACATCTTCTGATATGAATTTCTTTTTAGTAATTCTCTCCAACCGCTTTTTCAGTACCGTGACTGACGGGATGCGGCTGTTTCCCGAATGTTTCAGACAATCTTCCACGATTTGTGTTACTCTGCCATCGATTCCTTTAAGCATTTGAATATCCAGTGTTCCTGTAAGCATTATAAGCATGAGCGCCCCGACCGAATATACATCGGTACTTTTGCTGCATTCTTCGCTGCCGTACATCTCCGGTGCCGCAAAATACCGCGTTCCGGACCTTACCAATCCGGTTTCTCCGGCACATTCTGCGCTTCCGTAGTCAATCAGTTTAACACTGTTCTTTTCAATGTCATATATGATATTAGAAGGCTTGATATCATGATGATACACGCCATTATCATGCAGGTATTGTAAAATACCGCACAGCTGTAATACCAGTCTGACTGTTTCTTTAACCGTAAAATGTCTGTTTTGTGAAATTAATGATTGAATTGAGACTCCTTTTATGTAATCCTCTACAATGAATACGCTTTCTTCATTCTCTTCTATATCGTATATTATAGGAATCGACGGATGTCTCAGATTCTTCAGAATATCCGCTTCTCTTCCTGCCGTAGCTGAAGGGTCGCGGCGTTTGTCGATGCACTTAAGTGCACGAACCGTCTTGAGCTTAAGATGTTCGACCAGATATACTTCTCCAAGAGCTCCTCTGCCAAGAAAACAGATTACCCTGTATCTGCCGAATAAGATATCATCTCTGTAAATATCACCATCTCCCGGTGATTCATACCGCTTATGTATCCTGTACCCTTATGATAATCATACATTCCGGGGCTTGGCAAGTCTTTTTTTTATTTTTTTAAAATGACACAATCTTTATCAAAATTTAACAAAAATTTCATTTCTCAATATTTACATCACTAAAAGCTTTGCGGTATACTAATACTTATAATAAAACAGTAAAGGATGTGGAAAAGATGAAAATTGAAAAAATCAGTGATACACAGATACGTTGCACGCTGGATCGCTCTGACTTGCATTCCAGGGATCTTAAATTAAGTGAACTTGCTTACGGAACCGAAAAAGCCAAGAATCTTTTTCACGATATGATAGAACAGGCATCTTTTGAATTTGATTTTGATGCCGACGACTCACCTCTTATGATAGAGGCCATGCCGGTTTCTTCTGATTGTATTATCCTCACCATAACCAAGGTTGCACACCCTGAGGAACTCGATGACAAGTTCCCGGTATTCGATGATGATGCGGATGACGATGAAGATGAAGGAGACGACGGCGAATATGATGAGTATACGGATTTGGACACCATGAAGATGGTCGAGGCAATTGAACAGCTGAGGCATGGAAAGACACAGGATACTGACGATTTCGTTCCTATTTCCAAGACTCTTTCCGAGTCAGAGAAGGAACCTTCTCCGGAATATAATCTCTCTCCTCCGGACATTAAGATATATACTTTTAATTCCTGGAATGACGCCTCGAATGCCGCTGCTGATTGTCTGGGAAGTTTTGATATCCTTAACTTTGCAAGCAGATTTTATAAGGATGAGGCCAATGGCAAATACTGTCTGATGCTCGAATCGGATTACCGCCCAAATGAGAGTTTTAACGCTGCGGCGGCCTTTCTATCCGAATACGGCATGCCGCTTGATACGACTTATGCCACGCTTTCATATATCAGAGAGCATTGCAATATGCTCATCAAAGAGGACGCATTAAGAATTCTCAAAGAATATTAAAGAAAAGGATTTTATCATATATGAACATTAATGCAATAATTACCGAAGAATTACAGGTTAAGAGCCACCAGGTGGATGCTGCAGTCAAACTCATCGATGAGGGCTGCACCATCCCTTTTATTTCGCGTTACCGTAAGGAGGCTACCGGAGCACTGAATGACGAACAGCTTCGTAAGCTCAGCGAGAGGCTTACATATCTTCGTAATCTTGATGACCGTAAATCAACCGTCACCGCTTCCATCGAAGAACAGGGTAAGATGACTCCCGAACTTAAGAAACAGATTGATGATGTGACTACGATGGTTGCCCTGGAAGATTTATACCGGCCATACAAGCAGAAAAAACGTACCCGCGCAGCCATCGCCAGAGAGCGCGGTCTTGATGGTCTTGCAATGATCATACGGCTTTGTGCAACGAAGCTTTCACTTGATGAAGAGGCTGCACCATATGTTAATCCGGATAAAGAAGTGCCTGCAATCAAGGATGCCGTTAACGGTGCACTTGATATTATCGCCGAAGAGATTTCGGATAATGCTGATTTCAGGGCTCACATCCGGAACATTACATTCAAAGAGGGGTTTTTGGTTTCCTCTGCCAAGGATTCCGAAGCAGAGTCCGTGTATGAAGGATATTATGATTTTACTTCACCCGTAAGTAAAATGACGGGATACCGCACACTTGCGATAAACCGCGGTGAAAAAGAGAAATTTCTTACAGTTAAAATAGAAGCACCCGTTGATAAGATAATATCATATCTTGAAAAGCATATTATAATCAAAGATAACCCAAACACAGTCCCGGCACTGAAAAATGCAATTGCCGACAGTTACACAAGGCTTATCGCACCTTCTATAGAGCGTGATATCCGCAGTGAACTTACATCGGAGGCGGAGGACGGTGCCATCACTGTTTTTGGCAGGAATCTTGAACAGCTGCTCATGCAGCCTCCTATTACCGGACAGACGGTGCTTGGCTGGGATCCGGCTTTCAGAACCGGCTGCAAGCTCGCCGTATCAGACCCGACCGGCAAGATTCTTGATACAGTTGTAATATATCCGACCGCTCCGCAGAACAAGGTTTCCGAAGCCAAGGCCATACTCAAGAAGCTTATCGCAAAATATAATATAACTCTTATATCCTGTGGCAACGGTACTGCATCGAGGGAATCCGAGGCAATAATTTCGGATCTTATCAAAGAGATTCCGCAGGATGTCCATTATGTAATAGTCAATGAAGCCGGTGCTTCAGTATATTCTGCCAGCGAGCTTGCAAGCAAGGAATTTCCGCAATTTGACGTAGGTCAGAGAAGTGCAGCTTCCATAGCAAGGCGTATTCAGGATCCGCTTGCAGAACTTGTCAAGATTGATCCCAAAGCCATCGGTGTCGGACAGTATCAGCATGATATGAACCAGCGTAAACTTGATGACACGCTTGGAGGAGTCGTTGAAGACTGTGTTAATAAAGTCGGCGTGGATTTAAATACAGCATCCGCTGCTCTTCTTGAGCATATCTCCGGCATAACCGGTACAATTGCCAAAAACATTGTAGCATACCGGGAAGCTAACGGTAAATTCATGTCAAGACGTGATTTACTCAAAGTTCCTAAGCTCGGTCCGAAAGCATATGAACAATGTGCCGGTTTTATGAGAATTACCGGAGGAAAGAATCCGCTTGATGCAACAAGTGTCCATCCGGAAAGCTATGAAGCGGCAACGGCAATACTTAAGAAAACCGGTTTTACCCCGGAAGACATAACCTCCGGCAACATTAAAGGTTTATCGCTTATTATTAATGATTACAAGAAACTTTCCAATGAACTTGGAGTCGGGGAATTTACATTGAAAGATATCGTGAAGGAGCTTGAGAAGCCGGGACGTGATCCTCGTGATGAAATGCCAAAACCTATCCTAAAGAGCGATGTTCTATCCATGGAAGACTTAAAGCCCGGTATGCTCCTCACAGGAACAGTGCGTAATGTTATTGATTTCGGAGCTTTTGTTGATATCGGGGTACATCAGGACGGTCTTGTACATGTATCGCAGATGTCGGACAAGAAATTTGTAAAACACCCTATGGAGATTGTAAGTGTTGGTGATATCGTCCGGGTTAAGGTTCTTAACGTTGACATTGCCAAAAAAAGAATACAGCTTTCGATGATTATATAGTATTTTATAATTGTTACGAAAATGTTAAATTTTTGCAGTCATATTGACTAAGTTTAAAAAATAAACTATTATTTATATAGAGTTTTTTATAAATACTATTTATACTCCTATACCACAACAGCGGCAGTGCTTCAAGCTGAAAGCACTGCCGCTGTTTATATTACCGTATTATCTGAATACTATTTCACCTGTTTCGTCGTTCATGCTTTCAACGATTGCAAGTGATTCAAGTCTTATTCCCTTGTCACGGATAACCTTTCCTCCCTGTTGGAATCCCTTTTCAATAGCGATTCCGACACCCTCAAGCGTTGCACCGGCTTCATCTATAAGTTCGATCAGGCCGTTTATTGCACATCCGTTAGCAAGAAAATCATCAATTACGAGCACATGGTCGTCTGCCGATAGAAACTTCTTGCTTACAATGACATCATATGTCTTCTTATGCGTAAATGACTCTATCTTGGTGCTATACATTTCGCCGTCGAGATTAATACTCTGTGACTTCTTGGCAAATACAACCGGAACGTCAAACTGCTCTGCCACAATACACGCGATGCCTATTCCGGAAGCCTCTATTGTGAGTATTTTATTAATCGGACAGTCTGCAAAAAGTCTTTTCCACTCTTTGCCCATTTCCCTGAACAGGCCTACATCCATCCTGTGATTTAAGAAACTGTCAACCTTAAGTACATTTCCCGGCTTGACAACACCGTCTTTCC
>Ga0129310_1002017_pt1 | contig 16070 bp, 11 predicted proteins | sample Go1ome_2_FD_94433 | JGI IMG/M metagenome (GOLD analysis project Ga0129310, IMG submission 94433) | Western lowland gorrila individual fecal microbial communities from Wisconsin, USA - Go1022A metagenome | ecosystem: Host-associated > Mammals > Digestive system > Large intestine > Fecal | place...
CGGGTTCACAGGTCTTCGCCACTCTTTTTGCCTCTACCTCCATCAGATAGATGTTGGTTGTCAGCTCCTGTTTTTTTACGATCTTATACATTTCTCTTTTCCGTCCCTTCTGTTAGGATTTATTTCTAAACAGCTGTCAGATGATATTGGCGGCTGTTTTCGTCCAACTGCAATTTATATAATTCCCGGGTATACGCATTTGCGGCAAACAGATTGCCTGTTCTGGTAAGCGTTCCGTCTTCCCCTCTGTAAATCTCAGCAATTACATAAAAGTCGTCAACTTTGTTGATATTGGTTACGTACTGATACTGGTACAGATATGCAGCTCCTGATTCATCAAAGCTGCCGGAAGCATCCCATATCCTTCCACTCTGTATGCAATAATTAACAACATCCTGCACGGCCTCTTCCGGCGTATACGCCGTATTCAGCGCCAGATTATAGCTTTTTTCCACGATCTCACTTTTTCTTCCCTCTGCAATCCTGATAAAACGAAATACCGATTTACCTAAAGGCATGGGAATCGGTCCGGTATATACCGAAGAATTCTGCGTGGGATCCGAACCATCAGTCGTATAATAGACATCCTCACCGTCAGACACTTCTATATTGATGGGAAATTCATAATCCCCACTGACTGCCGTGACATCCGGTGCACTTAACTTTTCAATTTCAATATGATAATCTTTAGTGACTACTTTGCTGCTGATATCATTTTCGTTGATGTAGATTGCTTTCACACAATAATCACCACTTTCCAGTAAAATCGGTGCCGTATACAACGAGCTGTCTGCATCCGGCTCACTTCCGTCCATGGTATAGTAAATTTTCCCACTGCCGAAAGTAGTCAGCTTCAACGGCTGGATACTGGTGTAATACCCCTCCTGCAGACTGAATTCCGGCTCCATCGCCATATAGCTCTGATATTTACTCATTATGTTTACATTGCCGCAATTCTGCAGCAGGTCATTGATGGTTTTATAATCATCTCTTGCTGCATAAATAGCAATCAGTTTTCCGTAGGCACTCTCCAGCTGTTCTGTCGTTGCTGCAGGATCGGTAACGATCTCCCGGAGTAGATATTCATATTCCATCTTATTGTTCTTCTGGAAATAAATATCTGCCAGTTCAAATTTTAAAGTTATATTCTCAGGATCTATCTCCAAAGCCCTTTCATAACAGGCAATGGCCCGATCATATTCCTCTTCAGCAACATATTCTCTGGCACATTTGCTCTGATATTCGGCAGAGTGATAATGTGAATAAGAAATTCCAGATCCAATACATACCACTGCTACGACTACCAGCACCAATATCAGCACAACGAATTTCCAACGGAATGGATGTCTTGCTTTCTCTTCCTGCGATATCTCGTCCCAGTCCTGTAGTTCTGAGGCGTTTTGCAGTAGCTCCTGTTTCTCATCTGCATCTCCTTGCGGATCCATTTCTCTGGCAATATCGTTCAGTGTCTGTTCCATGTTGTATTCAATTTCCGGCTCAAAATCAGGGACAATGTGAATGTCTGCACCGCAATGTTCACAGTAAAGCATTCCTTCTTTCATCTCTGCCCCGCAATTCGGACACTTCATACGACTATCCTCTTACTGCCTGCAAAGCAACAGATTCCAAGCAGTTATTCATGAGCATGGCTATCGTCATGGGGCCTACGCCTCCGGGCACCGGAGTAATGGCACTGCATACAGGCTCTACGCTTTCAAAATCTACATCTCCGCATAACTTATTCTGCTCATTGCGGTGAATACCGACATCGATAACGACAGCGCCTTCTTTAACATACTCTGCTGTGATCATTTTGGGTCTGCCAACAGCCACCACCAGAATATCCGCTCTTTTTGCCACTTCCTTCAGATCCCCGGTACGACTGTGTGCCACAGTCACTGTACCGTTTTCGCGAAGCAACAGTAATGCCATGGGTTTCCCGACAATATTACTTCTGCCGATGACCACACATTCTTTTCCAGCAATTTCAATTCCGGAACGTTTTAACAGCTGAATCACTCCTGCCGGTGTACAGGATACAAAACCAGGTTTACCGATGCAAAGTGCACCGACATTCTGAGGATGAAATCCATCTACATCTTTCAAAGGAGAAATGGTATCCAATATCTTTTCTTCGTCAATGTGTGCAGGCAGCGGCAGCTGTACCAGAATCCCGTTGACGTCTGCTCTGTCATTCAGTTCATGGATCAGATCTAATAATTCGTTCTCCGTTGTTTCTTCCGCAAGTTCATAAGCCAAAGAACGGATTCCCACATATTCACATGCCTTCTTTTTATTACGTACATATACGCTGGAGACCGGATCTGCACCTACCTGGATCACGGCCAGGGTCACTTCGCAGCCCTGTTCTTTTAACCGTGCGACTTTTTCTTTTACTTCATCCTTAATCTGCGTAGAAATAACTTTTCCGTCTATCAACTGTGCCATATGACACTTATCCTCCTTATCAGAACAATCCAACGATTCTTCCTGTATCGTCTACATCAATATTATAGGCAGCAGGTGCCTTGGGCAATCCCGGCATGGTCATAACAGCACCGGTAAGAACGACAACAAATCCGGCTCCGGCAGAAACATATACCTCTCTGACATTTAATTCAAAACCAGAGGGTCTGCCAAGCAGTGTGGGATCATCCGACAGAGAATACTGGTTTTTCGCCATGCAGACCGGCAGATTTCCGAATCCGAGCTCTGTCAGTCTCTTTAGCTGTTTTGCTGCGGCAGGTGCAAAGTTAACACTATCTGCACCATAAATTTTCTGCGCAATTTTTGTGATCTTATCCTTCAGAGAAGCTTCTTCATCGTAAAGAACATGGAAATGATTTTCTTTTTCCTCCATAGCCTTTAACACTTTTTCAGCCAGTGCGATACCGCCTTCTCCGCCCTTTTCCCATACTTCGGAAAGTGCAAACTCGCAGCCCTTTGCTTCACAGAACTCCTTGACATAAGCAGTCTCCGCTGCACTGTCTGTGATAAAAGAATTCAGTGTCACTACCACAGGCACACCGTATTTCTGCAAATTTTCAATATGTTTTTCCAGATTGGCAATTCCCTTTTTCAGGGCATCCAGATTCTCGGCACCCAGATCCGCCTTGGCAACACCACCGTTATATTTCAGCGCACGGATCGTTGCTACCAGTACTACTGCATCAGGAGTCAGCCCTGCCATGCGGCACTTGATATCAAAGAACTTTTCAGCGCCCAGATCTGCGCCGAATCCTGCCTCTGTAATACAATAATCCGCCATTTTCAGAGCTGCCTTTGTGGCTCTCACAGAGTTGCATCCATGGGCAATATTAGCAAAGGGACCACCGTGTACCAGTGCCGGAGTATGCTCCAGCGTCTGGATCAGATTCGGCTTGATGGCATCCTTTAACAGAGCCGCCATAGCGCCTACCGCTTTCAGCTGTCCTGCCGTAACCGGTTCTCCCTGGTAATTATAAGCAACTACAATCTTGGACAGGCGTTCTTTCAGATCCTTCATATCATCTGCCAGACACAGGATTGCCATGATCTCGCTGGCAACGGTGATGACAAAATGATCCTCTCTTACAAAACCGTCCATCTTATTACCGAGACCTACGACAATATTACGCAGAACACGGTCATTCATATCCTCACAACGCTTCCAGACGATCTGTCTGGTATCGATTCCCAATTCATTGCCCTGCTGGATATGATTGTCTAAAAGTGCAGCCAGCAGATTGTTGGCAGAGGTGATCGCATGAAAATCACCGGTAAAATGCAGATTCAGTTCCTCCATCGGAACTACCTGGGCATAGCCGCCTCCGGCAGCACCACCTTTAATGCCGAAACAGGGACCCAGGGAAGGCTCTCTGAGTGCGATCACAGCGTTTTTCCCCATTCTTCCGAAAGCTTCTCCCAGACCTACCGTGGTCGTGGTCTTACCTTCTCCTGCCGGGGTAGGGTTTATGGCGGTTACCAGGATCAGTTTTCCGTCCGGTCGATCCTGAATCTTACTTAAAAATTCTTCGGAAAGCTTTGCCTTGTATTTTCCGTAAAGTTCCAGATCATCCGCTTCTATTCCGATACTTGCAGCCACTTCCGTAATCGGCTCCATTACCGCTTCCTGTGCAATTTCAATATCTGTTTTCATGTATTTTCCCTCCGTTTATTCAGACAGCCCCAGATGTCAGAAGATCAGATTTCTTCCAGCAGCTGCTCAAACTGTTCCATACTCATAAGTACTTTTCTGGGCTTGGTACCCTCTTCTTCTCCGACCACACCATATTCACACAACTGATCCATGATTCTGGCAGCCCGGTTAAAACCGATCTTCAATACACGCTGCAGCATACCGATAGACGCCTTGTCTTTATCAATAATAAAACGTGCAGCCTCTTCAAAGTATTCATCCCGGTCATTCCCACCGCCGGAACCACTTCCGGAGGAGCCTCCCGAAGAACCGATGTTCTTGATCTTCTCTTCAATGTCCTCGGCATAGGTATTGTAAGTATTGCCCAGGGTCTGATTTTTGAGATAATCTACAACATCCGATACTTCCTTATCTGATACAAAAGCGCCCTGTACACGGGCGGGTTTGGAATATCCCTGAGGATAAAAGAGCATATCACCTTTTCCCAAAAGTTTTTCCGCACCGTTCATATCCAGAATGGTACGGGAATCGACACCGCTGGATACAGAAAATGCAACACGGCTGGGCATATTGGCTTTGATCAGGCCGGTAATGACATCCACGCTGGGTCGCTGTGTTGCAATGATCAGATGGATCCCTGCTGCTCTTGCCAGCTGCGCCAGACGGCAGATGGATTCCTCCACTTCGCCGGGGCATACCATCATCAGGTCTGCCAGCTCGTCTACAATAATAACGATCTGCGGCATCTTTTTCGGTGCTTCCTGTCCCTCGGGAACAGGCATGGTCTCAATCTTTTTATTATACCCCTTCAGATCACGGACGTTGTAATCTGCGAACTTCCGGTAACGGTCTTCCATCTCACTGACGCCCCAGTGCAATGCGGCGGATGCCTTCTTGGGATCTGTCACCACAGGAATCAGCAGATGCGGGATCCCGTTATACACACTCAGCTCCACCACCTTGGGATCTACCATGATCAGCTTCACATCATCCGGATGTGACTTATATAAAATACTCATGATCAGGGTATTGATACATACGGACTTACCGGAACCGGTGGCTCCGGCGATCAGCATATGGGGCATCTTTGCAATATCTGCCACTACCGTTTTCCCGGCAATATCCTTACCTACCGCAAAGGCAAGATTGGAAGGGAATTCCTGGAATTCTTTGCTTTCCAGAAGATCTCTGAGTGCCACCATCATATTTTCTTTATTCGGGACTTCGATACCGATGGCCGCTTTTCCGGGGATCGGTGCTTCAATACGAATATCCGTTGCTGCCAGATTCAATTTAATATCATCCGCCAGTCCGACGATCTTCGATACCTTCACGCCCTGTTCCGGCTGCAATTCATACCGGGTGACACTGGGTCCCTGGCTGATATCAGTGATCGTTACCTTGACACCAAAAGTGTTCAGTGTCTGTTGCAGGCGCATCGCTGTCTCTTTTAATTCTCTGGAAGAATCTCCGTTGGCAGCCTTTCCCTTTTGCAGCAGGTTCAGTGGCGGAATATGATATTCTGCCAACGGCTGTTTTTCTGCTCTGGCAATATCTTTATGTATCTGGTCCTCCGCCAGAGAATTTCCCCTGGGCGGTTCCGGTGCCATAATCTTTGGTCTTACCCGGCTCTCTGTCCGGGCTGTCTGCTGCGCAGCCTGTTCCGTGGCCGGCGCTACATCAGCCCTGACGGGTGTCGGCTGTTCATAGGTGGAGAATTCCGGAGCCTCTGGAATATCTTCTTTGTGAATGCGGATCGCCTCTGCCTGTGGTGTCAGAAGTGCAGCCTCTTCCTGCCAGGACTCTCTCCGTTCAAAAGGCTTTTTAAACGTTGCGGCGCTGTTTACTTCTTCCACCGGAATCTCTTCATAAGAAGTATCCGGATCTGCTTCCTGCATTGTTACCTGGTGTACTCCTGATACTTTGATATTTTCAAAATCACTGGAAGTTACTTTCGTTTCCTCTACCACAGGTGCCAGCTGTTCCGATTCATCATATACAATTTCATGAATGTCTTCCCGTCTGCCATTATTCTGGGTATCCTGTTTTTTCAGGGAAGTATCTATCATAACACCGGATACTTTTTTCTCTCTTCTGGGTACTGCATTCAGAATCTGTTCGTTTTCCTTCTCTTCTGCCCGAAGCCGGCGCTCCTCCTCACGAATGCGTCGTTCCTCTTCCCGGATACGACGGGCTTCTTCCCGCTGCGAGCTGCGCTCTTCCTGTTCCTGTCTGCGGATCTGGGCCTTTTTGCGACGTCTGTCGGCATCTTCTCTGGAATACTCACGGATCCTCTCTCCGCCATTTCGCATACTGTTTAAGAAGGAACGCTCCGTCACCAGAATCAGACTGATGACAGAACATAATAAAACTACCAGCACCGTTCCCACGGTCTCCAGATAATGCAGCAGCAGATAGCAGATACTTCCTGCCAGAACGCCGCCCCCCTTTTTGCCGGTACTGCAGTTTGCATACAACACTTTGATATCATACTGTTCCATAGACCCGGCGTTCCTGGCAATCAGATCGCAGATCACACCGATCATCAGAAATAATACGACTCCTGCAATCATTTTCCGCACCGCAGTAGGGTTCCCCTCGTTGGCGAACCAGAAAGCCACCGCCAGAAACAACACTACCGGTGCAATATAAGCCGTAAATCCAAAAATACCGAATAATACCCCGCTGATCGCATTGCCAACCGGACCGATCATACCAAAATTGCAACAAAATAAAATCACCATTGCCACAAACAGTACGATCAGACCGATCTCATGGAAAAGTTCACTGTCCTGTGCGGTTCTTTGTGCCTGTCTGCTACGGCTGCTGTTTGTACTTTTTCTTGTCCTATTGGAAGATGATGTTCTTTTGCCTGATGAAGATGCCATGTCATCATACCTCTAATTTCTTTCATACTACTGATATATCCCTTTAAACCCTCTCGTTCATAAAACCACATTTCTCATATTACGTTTCCGAACAAGTGCCTGATGATAATCAATATTAAGAAGTATATCATTTTTCTACTTTCTTGTCATCCTTTTTTATGGTACTCTATCATCTCACGAAGTTTGCAGATGGCCCGGTCAATTCCGCCCACCTCATCAATAATCCCATGCTTTACTGCTTCTTCTCCCACAAGGATACTTCCCACATCCTTGGTCAGGAAGCCTGTCTCCATCATAAGATCCTCCAGCTTTTGACGGCTGATCTTACAGTGTCTGCACACGAAACCGGTGATCCGATCCTGGATCAGTTTAAAATATTCAAAGGTCTGAGGCACACCGATGACCATGCCGTTCATCCGTACCGGATGGATCACCATAGTCCCCGTAGGCACGATCAGGGAATATTTGCAGCTTACCGCAATAGGCACACCAATGGAGTGGCTGCCGCCAAGAACCAGTGATACCGTGGGTTTACTTAAGGATGCCAGCATTTCCGCAATGGCAAGTCCCGCTTCCACGTCTCCGCCCATGGTATTTAACAGTACCAGAACACCGCCGATCTCTTCACTGTCTTCAATCGCTGCCAGCTGTGGCAGAATGTGCTCGTACTTTGTAGTCTTCGAGTTGCCGGAAAGATTGTCGTGTCCTTCGATCTCTCCGATAATAGTCAGCAGATGAATCTTTTTCCCTGCAACCCTGTCTGACAATGTCAGCTGTCCCGTCTTTTCAATTCTTTCATCTCTGTGTTCTTCCGCCTCTGTCTTTGGTGTCTGATTTTGATCCTGACCGGCTGCTTTCTGATCCTGCATACTCTGCCCCTTTCTTATTTTCCATGTTTTTCATGATTTGATATCAGATTTTGTAACTATTCAGAGCCATGCAAAACTGCGTTCTGCGAATGCTTGATTCAGGCAGATAAGCAGTTTTATATGGCAAAGTAACCACCATGAGCAAATAACATGCAAGCAAAAATCTGTACTTGGCTCACTATGCACAAAAAGACGATATTCCAGCTGTCCGCCGTCATATCGTCTTTTAGTATGTCCTCTTTTCTAAGGTTTCATAAGATATTCCCAGGTTTATTTAAAGGTCAAAATCATCGTCATCCGCTACCGGATAGTCAAAATCCCCTTCCTCATCATTGTCCAGCTTATAGTCCAGTACTTTCGGCACATGCTTTTTCGGCAGTGGCAAAGGATTTTCGATCAGACAGATTTTTTCCATTTCCACAGTTTCTTCCACCAGAGGCTCTGCTTCCTCCGGGAGTTCCTCCGTCTCCAGATCCTGTACTTTCAGTCTGCGTTTTTTCGGGGAACTCATGACTTCAGCTTCTACTGCTGTCTGTAACAGTTCATCCCGGGTTGTATAAGGCAGAATCGCCTGTACACCAGCACCGCCGATTGTCACCATCAGTAAAGTCAGTAAAGAACGTCCCTGCATTTCCTCTCCGGTCATTCCGATGCAGATCAGTATGCCCAAAGCCACCATGACAGCCACCCATATTGTCTGTCTTTCCCATTTTTTCCGACACCAGTAGGAAAATGCTCCGATACAAAAAAGTGTCTCCGTGAAGACGGCAGCAATGACAGGAAAAGTACCGCCCCGACTGACATTCTCTGTGTAAGTAACTGCCAGCGAAAATTTTTCCGGTGTATAGACTCTCCACCATGCCAGCAGCACATTTCCCATCAGTTTGCCACTGCCCACTGCATCCAGTGCGATACTGAGAAAAAATCCTCCCAGTGTTCCCGACAGACCAAGAAATGCTGCGCTGATGCGACGTAGTATTCCCACCGCCTGCTTTGCTTCCAGAAACAGTACAGAGAAAAGGATCAGCAACAGCAGGAATCCCATAATATCCAGATATCCCAACACCCCAATGACCACACCGCCAAAGAAAAATCCGATCAGCGAACCCAGTCCGGTGATGTCTCCTTTTTGCTGAAAATGCGCCAGTATTCCCACGCTCACGCACAGACCGATCGACCACAACAACAGATACAGTGGTTCCGGGCCGAGGATTACGGTGTCAGACAGGAGCGGACTCAGCATGAAGCAGCCCAGCGTCACTACGGCACCTGCTGCACCTGTCAGCCTGCGTACGGCAAAATAGAAGAAAATTCCGGTAAGTATCTGTATAACCGCCTGCAGGATCAGTGCCGCCGTCATTTTGTTTCCCAAAAGCACCAGAAGCCCGTGTAATACCTGCAAATAAAAATAGACAGCGCCATGTACTACCTGTGGAATTTGTGTTGTCTCAGTAACTTTTGCGGCCTCAAACCAGACATTTCCGACATCCCCTGCAGCATCATATAACATCACTTCTCTGATACGTAATACAATACCGGCAGCAAGCAATGCCACAAACAACATACCCTCCAGGATCAGTAATACCTTTTGTCTGTCTTCCTTCTGCCGTTCCGGACTCTCCCCGAAAAGCCTATGTAACAGAAAAACAACCAGCCCTGTCACCGCAAGCCATATGCCTGCGATAACAAGGCCGATCGGACGGGAACCGCCCTCCGGCAGGAGCATGACCATTGTCGTGCCTACCAGTCCGGTTCCCGCTATTATTGCATAAATGAACCACAATACAACACTTAAAATGCTTTTTTTATAATTCATTATTTCAGTACCTTTTCAATGTTATATCTGGGACGATGTTTCACTTCAATATAAATCTTACCAATATACTGTCCTACCAGTCCGATAGCCATCAGTTGGATACCACCCAGGAACCAGATAGATAAGATCAGGGAAGTCCAGCCCGGTACCACATGTCCTGTGCAATAAGAAATCAATGCATAAATTGCTGCAAGGATGCTTAATGCTACAATGATCATGCCTGCACCCAGGATCATGCTGATTGGCTTCACGCTGAAAGAAGAGATACCGTTAAATGCCAGTGCTAACATTTTCTTCAACGGATATTTGGACTCTCCGGCCACTCTCTCCTTACGGTCATAGTAAACACAGTCAGTCTGATAACCGATCAAAGGCATCATACCTCTCAAAAACAGGTTCGTCTCCTGATATTTGGAGAACTGTTCTACAGCACGCTTGGACATCAGTCGGAAATCCGCATGATTGTAAACAGTCTTGACCCCCATCATTTCCATGACTTTATAAAAGCCCTGCGCCGTGGTACGTTTGAAGAAAGTATCTGTCTTACGCTCCTTGCGGACACCGTATACGATATCACAGCCATTGTGGAACTTATCGATCATCTCCTCGATCACAGCTACATCATCCTGCAGATCCGCATCAATGGAAACCGTCACATCAGCCAGATCCATGGCAGTGATCAGCCCGGCAGTCAGTGCGAACTGATGACCCACATTACCTGCCAGCTTCACGCCGCATACCTGTACCGGATGTGCCTGGTGCTCTTCCTCGATCAACTCCCATGTACGATCCTTACTACCGTCATTTACAAACAGAATAAAGCTGTCTTCTGCGATCTTTCCCTTGTGGATCAGATCGTCCAACACACCCCTCAGTGCTTCGGAAGCAATCTTCAATACCTCTTCTTCATTGTAACAAGGAACTACAATTGCAAGCTTTTCCATGCTGTTACCCCTTACCCTTTCAATTTACTCGTCCCAGTTATGATATACTGCCTGAACGTCATCGTCATCTTCCAGCAGATCCAGGGTTCTCTGTAAATTCTTCACAGCTGTCTCATCAGTCAGTGTTACATAATTCTGAGGGATCATGGTGACTTCTGCACTGACCATGGGAATTCCTGCATCCTCCAGAGCCTTGCGTACCTCTTCGAAATTGTCGGGATCGGTCAGGATTTCAAAGCTGTCATCCTCCTCAGCGAAATCTTCTGCGCCGGCATCCAGAGCAGTCATCATCAGATCATCTGCTTCCAGATCACACTCTTCCTTGTCCACGATGATCTGTCCTTTTTTGTCAAACATAAAGGATACACATCCGGGAGTACCTACATTACCCTGTCCTTTTGTAAATGCACTTCTTACATTCGCTGCGGTACGGTTCGTATTGTCGGTGAGTGCATCTACAATGATAGCGATACCGTTAGGACCATAGCCTTCATAGGTCACATACTTATAGTTTACATTGCCTACATCACCGGCTGCTTTCTTGATACCGCGCTCAATGGTATCATTAGGCATGTTATTGGCTTTTGCTTTTGCAATAACGGTTGCCAGCTTGAAGTTGTTGGTAGGATCGGGACCGCCCTCTTTTACAGCAACGGCAATTTCACGGCCGATAATGGTAAAAATCTTACCCTTTGCTGCATCGTTCTTCTCTTTTTTATGCTTAATATTAGCAAATTTAGAATGTCCTGACATCTTTGTTACTCCTTTGAAATCTGTATTCTTTCTCTTTGTATGCGCATTTTCTGCGCAATCACGCTTTTTTTATCATAGCATCATTTTCTTTTTTCTTCAAGCACAGATTGTCCTTCCTCCGTACTCTTCTGTTCTTTTTCTTCCTCCGGCAGTTTCGTCACCAGCACACTGCCGATCATTTTTCTGACTACAGAAAGGATCTTGAAATTGTATCCTTTATAGTCCACGTCAAACTGTTCATCCGGCTCGGGAATTCTGTCCAGTTTTGAAATCAAAAATCCGTTCAGTGTCTCGAATTCTTCCTCATCAAAGGTAATGCCCAGAAGTTCTTCCACTTCTTTTAACGGAGTCTTTCCTTCCATGACATATTCATCTTTACCGCGGTTCTTAATGTATTCCTGATCCTCATCATACTCATCCATGATATTGCCTACGATTTCCTCCAGAATATCCTCCATGGCGATCAGTCCGTCGGTCTGTCCGTATTCATCTACTACAATCGCCATCTGCAGCTTCTGGGACTGCATTTCTTTGAACAGTTCATCAATATTTTTGGTCTGGGGCACAAAATACGGCTCTCTGAGCAGGCCGTCCAGCTTTGCGATAGGCAGGTCCAGCTTGTCATCACTGATATGGAACCGCATAGCATCTTTCAGATGCAGGATGCCGATAATATGATCAATATTCTCCTCGTACACAGGATAGCGGCTATTCTTGCCCCCCAGCATGGAAGCGATGGCATCCTTCAGCTTCGTCTCTCCGTCTATGGCCACGATGCTTCCGCGGTGTGTCATGATATCCTGGGCTTCCTTATCTCCGTATTCAAAGATATTGGAGATCATTTCCGCCTCACTGGCCTGGATAACGCCCTGTTCATGACCTTCCTGCACCATATTGATAATTTCTTCCTCTGTCACATCATTCTCATCCGTATTATTGCGGACGCCAAAAAGAAACAGAATCCCCTTGGCTGTAAGATTTACAATACCTGTCAGAGGAGACAAAAGCCTCGTGATGACATAAATCGGATCAACACAGGTATAAGCCCACTTTTCCGGGTTTCTGGATGCCACCTTCCGGGGAATCAGCACGCCAAAAGTCAATAAAATATAGATGAGGGCAATAAAGGACAGTACCGTTGCGATTCCCGAGATCACACCCGCCGGAACATTCTCCGTGGTCATTCCGCCGATGCTGATCACATGGAGCCCTTTATCTATCATCTGTAACCAGAGGTTCAGATAAAAGGCTCCCATTAAAATATTGATCAAGGTAATGACCAGATGTACCGTATTGATATAGATTCCCGGCCGTCTGATCATCTCACTCAATCGTATGGAGCGGCGATCCTTCTCCTCCTCTGCTTTATGTAGAATCTCTTTTTCATTCAGATTGTCGATTGCCGCATCAAATCCATAGAAAAACATATCGACAAACAGTAACAGAAAAAAGAGAAAAACGGCCACAGGCCCACTGACGTCCATAAATCATTTCATCCTTTCGTATTTTTTGTAACTATATCATCCGGATACGCTGTACGTCAAGCTATGTATCCAGTTCCAGGCTTACTTTCAATGCCTTGTTCACTCTCCGCATAATATCTCCGTCCAGATGGCACACCTTATCCTTTAATCTTTTCTTATCAATCGTACGAAGTTGTTCCAACAGTACGACAGAGTCTTTATCCATATCATACAGGCGGGCATTCAGTTCAATATGCGTAGGCAGCTTCGCCTTATTCATCTTTGAGGTGATCGCAGCACAGATGACCGTCGGACTATGCTTATTCCCCACATCATTCTGAATGATGAGTACCGGTCGGATACCGCCCTGTTCCGAACCGATGACCGGCCTTAAATCTGCGTAATAGACATCTCCTCTTCTCATTTCTACTCCTTCATCAGCGTTTTAACATAAGTATTGCCGATTCTTCCGGAGTTATACGAACACTCTTGATCCGTCAGAAATTTTCAAAATAATCTTTTACTTCCGTGATCTCACCATGTCTTCTGTAGACTCTGGGGATCCGTTTTCCCAGTGTGCAGACAAACTCATAATTAAATCTGCCGGAAAGTTCTCCCAGTTCTTCCGCCGTGATCTGCTCTGCACCGTCTGCGCCGAGCAATGTCACTTTGTCACCCTCCATGACTCCCGGGATTCCCGAAACATCCACCATAAACTGATCCATGCAGACTCTTCCCAGGATTGGTGCTTTTTTCCCGTGGATCAGCACATAGCCTTTCCCCGACAGACTTCTGGGATAACCGTCTCCGTAGCCAACAGGGATGGTGGCCACTCTGGTATCCTTTGTCGCAGTAAACAGTCCGCCATAGCTGACACTCTGTCCTGCGTGGATCGTCTTGCAGTAAACGATATGGCTGTAGAGAGACATTGCTGCCCGCAGAGGCACGATCTCCCTGCCGACCTCCTCTGACGGATACAGTCCATAGGTCGTGATACCGGCCCTGACCATGTCCATATTGGCCTGGGGCATTTCCAGAATTGCCGCACTATTGGAGCAATGCTTTACCGGAATTTCCAGTCCAAGTTCCGACTGTATCCTATCAATAAAATTCTGAAACAGTTCCAGCTGATGGTTAGCAGAAGTCTTATCCGCTTCATCCGATTTCGCAAAATGAGTGAAGATACCTTCTACTTCCAGTCCGGGATGTTCCATGACAAATTTTACGAAATCCATTCCTTCGTCATCCGGGGTGATACCGATCCTTCCCATACCGGTGTCCACTTTGATATGTACTTTGGCTTTCTTGCCTGCATTTGCAGCGGCCTCTGCCAGTTCTTCCACGGTATCCCTGCGATACACCGCCGGACGGATTTCCTCCCGGATCATTTCCTCATAGCAATAAGGAAATGTATAGCCCAGAATCAGGATCGGTTTCTTTATTCCCGCTTCTCTGAGAACATGTGCCTCCTCGTAAGTTGCCGCCGCATAGCCAAACATAAAATCTATCTCTTCCAGCATGTTTGCAATGGGAACACCGCCGTGCCCATAGCCGTCCGTTTTGATGACCGCCAGGATTTTTGTCTCCGGTGCAATATTTTCCTTCATATGAAGCACATTCTCCCAGATGGCATCCAGATCAATTTCTGCCCATACTCTCTGATAGGAATTTATCTTTTCCTGTAATTTACTTGTCATTTCTTCACACTTTCTTTCTCATCAAAATCTTTCATCAGGCAATCTGCAATATCTCCCGCCATCACTCCGTACTCCGTATACAGTTTTGCCGCCAGATCACCTGCTCTGCCATGGAGATATACGCCGTTTACTGCCGCAGTCAATGCTTCCATTCCCTGGGCCAAAAGCCCCAGTATCACACCTGCCAGGACATCGCCGCTGCCCGCTGTAGCCATTCCGTTGTTGCCTGTGGTATTCAGATAATATTCTCCCTGTTCTTTACATACAACCGTTCTGGCATCCTTGGCTACTGCCACACCGTGAAAACGTTCTGCCAGTACTCTGGTGCAGGCCGGAAGTGCCTGCTTGCATTCCGGAATCGAATGTTCAAGCAGCCTTGAGAGTTCTCCTACATGTGGGGTCAGGATAATGACTCTGCCCTCTGCTCCCTGGGTACGCAGTTCTTCCGCCAGTGGCTTACCGTTTGTCTCTGCCAGAAGATTCAGTGCATCCGCATCCAGCACCAGTGGCTTTCTGCTTTTTCGTACCACTTTTTTCAGGCATTCCAATGCCTGTTCCTCTTTGCCGATGCCGGGGCCGATAGCTATGACATCCGCCCATTCCAGACTCTCGGACAGCTGTCTCCAGGATCCGTACAAAGCTTCAGGGATTCCCTGCTGGAGGATCTGCCGGTTTTCCTCAGCCGTAATGACTTTTACCATACCGGCTCCGGTACGATACGCCGCTCTTGCCGCCAGAATAGCAGCACCTGCCATGCCGTTGCTTCCGGCGACCAACAGGGCTTTGCCGAAGGTTCCCTTGTTGCCGGAAGTGATTCTGTCAGGCAGATGCCTCTCATTGCCTTCATAGGTATACATCTCAGGACTCTGACCACAAAAGCTTTCCGGTCCGATTCCCACATTGGCGATCCGCACCTCTCCGGCATAGTCAGCCCCCGGATACATTACCAGACCTCTCTTGCAGAAACCAAAGGTAATCGTCGCATCCGCATGGAAAGCACAGCCAAGCACCCTGCCGGTATCCGAACAGATACCGCTGGGAACATCCAGCGCCACTTTAAACCCTTTCCCGGCATTCATCTCTTCCACAGCATCCTGATAGATACCTTCCACCGGACGGCTTAACCCAACACCGAAAAGGGCATCTACGATTACATTATATTCATCCGTCTGCGTATTACTGTCTGTCTTCACCGGAAAATGTTGCAGAGTCTGCCATTGTCCCTTCCATTGCTCCGTGCTCTTCGCCGGGTCTCCCACCAGTCTCACTGCAACGGTATAACCATCCGCCGCAAGCAGTCTTGCCAGTGCCAGACCGTCTCCACCATTATTTCCCATACCAGCAAAAATGAGCACTTTCGTCCGTTCTTTCACGGCATCAAAGCGCTCCTTCAATAAATCCTCCGCAGCCAGAGCCGCTCTTTCCATCAGAACCGGCCCCGGGATGCCGAGGTACTCTATGGTATTTTTATCATATTGCTTCATTTCCTGTGCAGTTACCAG
>Ga0129310_1002018_pt1 | contig 16070 bp, 17 predicted proteins | sample Go1ome_2_FD_94433 | JGI IMG/M metagenome (GOLD analysis project Ga0129310, IMG submission 94433) | Western lowland gorrila individual fecal microbial communities from Wisconsin, USA - Go1022A metagenome | ecosystem: Host-associated > Mammals > Digestive system > Large intestine > Fecal | place...
GGTTCCAGGCTGCAGCTGAACCATTACATCCCCGCAACAGGACACAGGTGCACCAGAATCCTCCAGCTTCACAATAATGTTACCACAATGACTACATCTGTAAAATTTCAATTCCATAACAAAACACCCCTCTCCTAAAACTGCTCTATGGAGCATACACAATCTCCTACCTATATTATATAGCACCCATATAAAAATGCAAGCATTATACAAAACTATTTGTCCCAAAAGGTTATTCAGTAATTTTTAGTATTTATACCAAGATTAATCCAACAAAGCCCCCAACTCCGGCGAACGCTTATCATACTCTATTAGGGACATAGCTGCGGTTGTATTTTTGATATCAATCTCTACCAAACAAATCTCTGGTATATACCTTATCTTCAACATTATTCAAGCAATCATCGTATCTATTAGCAATAATTACCTGAGACCTTGACTTAAAGTCTGCCAAATCATTTACAACCATGCTGCCAAAGAAGGTAGTTCCGTTTTCCAGAGTTGGCTCATAAATAATCACCTGGGCTCCTTTTGCCTTGATACGCTTCATAATGCCCTGTATGGCACTTTGACGGAAATTATCTGAATTTGACTTCATGGTCAATCGATATACGCCAACCACAATTTCCTGCTCCTTGGAGGCATCATATTGGCTATTTGCCTCATATCCTCCTGCCATTTCCAGAACCCTATCTGCAATAAAATCCTTGCGGGTACGGTTGGACTCCACAATAGCAGACATCATATTCTGTGGTACATCGCTATAGTTAGCCAACAGCTGCTTGGTGTCTTTAGGAAGGCAATAGCCACCATAACCAAAGGAAGGATTATTATAATGTGTCCCAATTCGAGGATCTAGACACACACCACGAATAATCTCTGCTGTATTCAATCCCTTCAGTTCCCCATAAGTATCTAATTCATTGAAATAAGCCACCCGCAAAGCAAGGTAAGTATTGGAAAACAGCTTTACCGCCTCAGCCTCAGTCAGTCCCATCACCAAGGTAGCAATATCCTCTTTGATAGCTGCTTCCTGCAGCAAATGAGCAAATTCTTCTGCTTTGGCTGTCAGTTTTTCATCACCTTTATCCGTTCCTACGATAATACGGGATGGATAAAGATTATCATACAACGCTTTGCTTTCACGCAAAAATTCAGGACTAAAAATAATATTTTTATTGCCTGTTTTCTCCCGTATCATTTTGGTAAAGCCAACAGGAATCGTAGATTTGATTACGATCACAGCATCGCTATTTACAGCCATTACCTGATGAATAACTGCTTCAACTGCCGAGGTATCAAAAAAATTCTTCTTGCTGTCATAGTTAGTAGGTGCTGCCACAATAACATATTCTGCATCTTTGTAGGCTGACTCTCCATCCAAAGTAGCAGTTAGATTTAAATCCTTCTCTGCCAAATATTTCTCAATATAATCATCCTGAATAGGAGATTTTTTTTCATTAATCAGCTCCACTTTCTCAGGCACAATATCTACAGCAACAACCTGATTGTGCTGTGCCAGCAAGGTTGCCAAACTCAAACCAACATATCCTGTACCTGCTATGGCAATTTTCTTATTCATGTTTTTCTCCTTCTTTATCGCAATAAAACTTTCTGTACCACTGAGCAAACCGTTTCAACCCCTCCCGCAAGGATGTGGAAGGTTTGAAACCAAAATCACGCTCCAGCGCACTAGTATCAGCATAAGTTACAGGAACATCTCCTGGCTGCATGGGAACCAGCTTCTTGTGTGCAGCAAAATCATAATCTGCTGGCAACACTCTAGCCTCAATCAATTCTTCCTGCAAAATATCCACAAATTCCAGCAGATTTTCTGGATGATTGTTGCCAATGTTATAAACAGCATATGGTGGCAATGGTAACCCATCCGCCCCGTTCTGCTTTTCCGGAGCATGTTCCATAACCAGATGGATGCCATGAACAATATCATCCACATATGTAAAATCACGCTGACAATTGCCATAGTTAAAAATTTGAATTTCCTGACCTGCCAACAGCTTGTTGGTAAAACCAAAATACGCCATATCTGGTCGACCTGCTGGCCCATATACAGTAAAGAAACGCAATCCCGTAGAAGGAATATTGTAGAGTTTGCTATAGGCATGAGCCAGAAGCTCATTGCTTTTCTTGGTAGCTGCATAGAGAGAAACCGGATTATCTACCTTGTCCTCAGTAGAATAAGGAATCTTTTTGTTAGAGCCATATACAGAGGAGGAAGAAGCATATACCAAATGCTCTACACCCTTTGCTCCCTTATCATAGGAATGACGACAAGCCTCCAAAATATTGTAAAAACCTATAATATTGGCCTCAATATAGGCATCTGGATTGGTAATGGAGTACCTTACTCCTGCTTGAGCAGCCAGATTGACCACTATATTAGGACTATAGGTAGTGAAGATATCTTGAACCATCTGCCTATCAGCAATATTGCCGCGAATAAATTTCCAGTTTTTACCATCAGCCATATTCTGAATCTGATTCAGCCGATATTCCTTCAAGCTAACATCGTAGTAATCATTTACACTGTCCAAACCAATAACTTTGACTTCTGGAACACTACTCAGCAGCTCCATAACAAGATTGGCCCCAATAAAACCGGCCGCACCAGTTACCAAAATAGTTTTTCCTGTTAAATTTACATTTTGAGATAACATACACCATCGCTCCAATAAAAATTCAGCCAGTATTTCTAACTGTTCGATAGCAGATATATCCACCAGAAATTACCAAAGAAATACCAAGCGTTAGCAAAAACATATCCATACCATAAGTTTTTTGCTGATAAACAATACCATATACAACAGTCCAAACCCATAGATGAATAAAATACACAACCGTACTGCTGATTCGCAATTGTCTATAGAATGATTTTGCTGACAAATGCACATTTATGACAAATAAGAACAAACCAACAGAGCTAATAGCTATAACAATATTTTTGAGTACAATACCATCCTTCGCCCCCAACAGCCATAGCAGTAATGCTAAAACTATCAATAACACTCCCTGCCATTTTGACCAACAGTGCCTATAAATCGACATTCCCATGGGTATAAAGAAAAAACTGGTAAATATCCTGCCGAATACCTTTTGCAGCCAATGCAATATGTTCGGCAACTCTCCATGATACTGTGCAAATGATGTAATCAATGCTCCCACCAAATATAAGCAAAATCCTATAAGGACTATTCTATTTAAGGAAAATTTATACTTCACACAGACACAGAGATAAGCCAAACAATATACAGCAGATAGTAAATACCACAATATCCAGGAATTATAATGCTCTCCCACAATCACCAAATCATGCAAATAGTATATAAAATCCTTCCACCATGGAGTTATATTCGTAAAATACAGCAATAAGGCCAGTGGGATATAAACAATTGTCCATATAATATATAGCTTCAATGTCTTATTTAAATATCTCTTTATTTCTTCTAAAGCTGATACAGCTTCCGCACAGTCGATGCCTTTGGCCAGAAAATACCCAGTGCAAAGAAAGAAAAACGGCACAGCGCAATAACACATCAATCTATATATGTCTATCCACGTTGACTCAGCATAACCCTCAAAAGGATGTACATGTATAGCTACCACAACTATAGCCATAAAAAACTTGCATAAATCCACAGAAGCGTAAGTTCTGTTCCGTTCTGTTGAGCATTATAAATTCCTCACCATGCCATGTAAACTAAATACTTAATTTATATATCCCTCTGTAGCAAAATCTACCCGCTTAATAATGCAAGGGTTTCCAAACACTACAAAATGTGATGGTATATCCTTATTAATATAACTATTCGGAGCTATTAGAACATCATCACCTATTCTAATATTTCCTACTATAGTTGCATTTACACCTATCCATACACAATTTCCAATATTAGGTATCCCCTTCCTTTTCCTCTGTTTTCTTGACCTATAGTAACGCCTTTATGTATATTACAATTGTTTCCAATTACAGCCTTGGGATTAATTGTTATACCATATGGGTGTCCTATATATAAACCTCCACCAATAGATGTACCTGCCGCAATCTCTATACAATAAAAACCCTAAATGGAAGCATCAATATTTTATAAAAGATTCTTTTTGTTCCAGAATTATTTGTATATTTTTCTGAAACCATATGAAAATATTTTTGTTTTATTTATATTTCCTGAATATCTTTTTAAATCTATATCATATAGTTGCAAAATACATCCTTCTTTCTTACTTTATTCGATTGATTACCTTAATCAATGCGTCATGTTATATTATGTTCAACTCCATCACTATCCACTACAAACAATTTATTATTCTTTTTTATAACAAATCTATTATCCATCTTTTTTTCTTTCGTTCTATACAATATACTCCCCATAAACACCGTTGTATTATCAGGAACATCCTTAACAACAACAGCATTAGCACCAATACGACAATTATCTCCAACATGAACATTACCTATAATTTTAGCCCCTGCCCCTATATATACGTTATCACCTATGGTAGGAGCTCCCATTCCCTTTGAATCTAAGAGCATATTAGAACCTATAGTCACTTGCTGAAATATTACACAATTCTTGCCAATCTTTGCATCCTGCGAAATAAATATACCTAAAAAACCATGAGGCAATATCGGATATTCCTTAAAACAATTCAAATTTCCGATTGAAGAACCATTATCTCGTACTCTTTTCATAAACAACATGCTTGCCAATTTCTTAACTACCCCCCCTGATTTACACTTATTCTATACAGATATCTATCACTCTTCTGCCTACATATAAGTGATAATATAGATAAAACACATTCCTTTAGCAACAGCACCACAATATGAGCCTCCATTCATGAAAAATCTTCTAATATAAAATTTAGATATTAATTCTGCTTCCTATATTTACTAAATTCAAAAAGCATAGAAAAAACACCATTGTTAATACGCATCCCCCATATATCCCTCATTATGGAAATAATATACCCACATAACCAAGGCTAATAAACACAACATGACTAAAATTCTTTTAATTGACCAACTTATATGCATATATCTTTTGTTTATATCTCGCAATCTCCATATCACTACACATCCATAACCGACAATCGCTGCAATTGGTGCTGATAATATGCCAATTTTTAACACCAACAATATATTGACTACTAGATTTACTATTCCAGCTACAATAGTACTGTGCATAACAAATATTTGATATTTGTAGAGAGCTATGTAAACAACTGATTATAATATTGAAGCATTTAGATAATCATATGCTTCCTGTCTTTTAAATTTTAACAAGCTATCAACATCACCATACTCTATATTATACGGATCGTCTATCTCATATGAATTGCTGCTCATCCCACGTCTTGAACTCAAATTAAATTGCTTTAAAAGCGTATTAATACGTGAATTCATTTGTGAATATATTCCTTTCCCAATACGATCACACACCACAAATGGCCGTTTAAACAATATAGAAAAAACTGTACCATGAAATGAATCTGTATATATCAATTCTGCATGATGAATTAGATATATCCATTCTTCAGGCGATGTAGTATAATGTTCAAAGTTATCTAAATCCAACATGTTAATTACTCTAAGATTCCTTTGGGACGCAATCTTATTAACCACATCATCTATCCGTTCACCCAAGAAATACGTAAACAAATATTTTTCATCATGGTCTAACCAATATGGTTTATTCTCTATTTTGCTCCAGTCATCACTAGATAACAACATAGTAGGATCTAGCACAACATCAACATCACGCCCAGTATACTTTTTTATAAGCTCTGCCCCCTCATATTCTCGCACAGCTATATGTGCCATTTCGTCTATGCTTTCCTTAAATGAGTCTCTAAGGGCAGGAGGAATATCTGGTTGTGCTATACTTGCTGCATAAGCAATTCTTTTTTCAGGGGATGCAAACTTTAGATATTTTATCCTGGAAACCTTTCTTTTACGATATTTATCCCCCTTCGCAGGCAATCCTGGATTCCATACCTGATCACTGCCTACAACAAAGTAATCATATTCACTATCAACAGTATCAAAATCCACATTATAACGAATATTCATATATTTACTACAAAAATCACGTCCTCGTACAGCTCTAGCAACTTCGAACAAAAATTTTTTACTAGTAAAAAAACGTCTAACTCCTGCCCTATTTATGATAAATTTAATAATATTTTTTAAATTCCATTCAAAATAATATCGTTTATCAATATATTCTTTTTCATTATCAAATAGAGTGTCAACTGTACCATATTTACACAACACTTTTTCTAACGCGTAATTCTGTACAATACATCCAAAATTATCAAATCCAACTATAGATATTCTTGCTATTTTTTTCATATGTAACCATGTATGATGTAGTTATAAACAACAAATCATATCTTCCTTTCATTTTAATATATCTTACCGTATCCCCTTGATAAGATTTCAAGGGATTAGACTTTTAAGGGAGAATGATATTCATGATTTATGTTCGTATACAAACAGCATCCTTAGCAAAATAGATTTTTAACTATATGCAAATATTCTTCGTTGTTCAGAAAAGATATGGACATATTCTTTTTCAACCTAAAATCCTCACTTATATATTTTGATATATCAAACCTACACAAAAAAATTATCCGTATTCATTTTCCAAACAAATAATGATATATTTTCCTTTTTAATGACCTAAAAATATGAACATTATAATAACTCACTCTCTCATTTCCAAAGGACATTTTAAAATTATCTATTCCATTTGGATTATCAAATGAAGCAACACCGCCCCAATCGTAATATTTTACCCCCTTAGCCTTGAACATGATAATATCTTCCCAATGCAATCGCTTGTTAGCTCTCCCAATAAGATTTCTAATATTTTTATCTGCAGCCCTAAATTCTGAGCATGATTGCAATAACCTGCAGCATTCCTCATTAAATACATATGAATGATACACTATCACTTTATGATCAAATATAGCTGCAGTTATAACTAGGTGTCCGGACTTTGCATATGCTTTTAGTTCACTTATACCTAATTTTTTTCCAACCATGCCTTTTTCGGCATACATGTTGGTATAAACTTCTGCAAAATCATTGAGAATATCTGCATTATCTAATATTTCCAATGAACTATAAATTCTAATATCTATACCATCTCTTCTACTTTTATTTATGTCGTATTTAAATGTCTTATTTATAGAACCCCATAAATCATATTCATCATTTTGTAAATCTGTAATCAAAGAGTACTGCTTCTGGTACCATCCCCACCTACCACACTCAATAGGTACTTGATTGGCATGTAAAAAAACTTCATCCGCCCCCCCGAACTTATATTCGACTTGTTGTTATATAAATCATCAAACCAAATATGTCTTGTTAAGAAAAATTTCCCCTTGTTATCTACTATCATAATTTACTTCCTTCCAAATCATATTCACATAACTTGATTCCCTGAAAATTACGAGATATCAACTCAAATATAGCTTCAACATCTTTATACATCTTTTCTATACTCTCTTCCGTTTTAAACACCGGACTTCCGCCCGGCATCATCTCAGATGAATGTAGCATAAACATAATATAGTCATCATTATTGCTAACTGCCTTATGTACCAAATACCTCATACTATTTAGATTATTTCCATTTGGTCTAAGCCATATAGGAGTTTTTTCTATAACCCGCCTAACTGCTCCTAACACACCTCTAGCAGACAAAGTATCAGGCCATATAAAATTATCTGTTTTTTTTATGGTCATGGGAATCTCTATGATTCCTGTATTATCTATATAAGCTTTTTCACTATATGCAGAATAGTCACTTCCACCAAATCCTTTAGTCCATCCAAAATTATCAGACCAATCAATGTGCGGAGTAACAGAACAGTCGTATTTATATCCATATTTTGCTAATAATCTAAAATATCTATCATCCATGGCCCATCTACCTGCTCTGTGAGACACTGGCTTTATTCCTGTTCTAGAGATAATGAGCTCTGTCATGGTCTTTATCTTTTCTTCCATAATATTTTCTGGAAATTCTATTAAATATGGCTGCCTATTCTCTTCAACAGGTATTTTATAATCTGGAGGCGTACTCCACGCATGAAGATGCATTCCCAATTCTCCAGTTCCAGATGATTCTACTTTCTGGATAAACTCAACATACCTATCATCCATAATAACTTCATAATTTGTCAGCCATGTTGGTTTGAATTCAAACTTATTACATAATTCCTGAAATCTAGGTAAATACTCAACACAATCTGTACGAATTGGCATACCTTCATGCCAATTCCACAAATTGTCACCTTCTGTATCAATGGTTATTAAAAATTTTTTCTTTTTTTTCATGCAGAAAATACCTTCTCTCAAAAACAATACTTGTCATATATAGATTTCAGCCTATCCATAACAGTACCCAAATCATTATCCTCAGTCGCAAATATATGAGGATTAGTATAAGTTTTATCATCCACTGCTTTAATCCATAGTTCCACAGGTGAATTTAAAGCCAAACGCCGGACATTGCCCTTATACACAACATCAGCTGGTATGGTATCTGCCAACAGACATCGTACCCCTACTGCCTGAGCCTCCAAAGTAACTATAGAGCTAGATTCGCTATGGGAAACAAGCATAAATAAATCAATTAATTTATAAAATTCATATACCTCGTTTTGTTCAATATTTCCTACAAAAAAAACACTATCTGTAATATTTAGTTCTTTGGCTATGGCTGATAAATTAGCACGTTCTACTCCGTCCCCTACAATAGCTAAATACGCATCACACTTTCTGTTATGTTTATATGCAGCAAATATTCTCAATAATCCATCATAATTTTTCACAGCATGTAGACGACCAACGCTTCCTATAATAAAGCCATGTTCTGGCAGATTATATTTTCTACGCAAAGCTATTTTATCTAATTTTTCTACCCTCTTTTTTATAGCATTTATATCTATACTATTACGAAGCAAATCACAATCAGCAAGAGCATATCTTTGTATTGCTTTTTTCTTTTGGCCCTCGCTAACAGCAATTGGATGCACATTCAAACTATGAAATACAAATTTTGACAACATAACATCTATACTAGAAAATCGATATGGGTCAGAATGCATTGTATGTATTTTTATACCTCGAAATAGTATAAAGATTATGAACAATTCTCGAAAAATGTATGTTATATGTGTATGTATGATATCCGGATTACAGTCCAACACAAACTTATATACCGCCATATTTCTACGGAAAAAATTTAACATTCTCCTCAAGACAACTATCTTACAATTGCTTTTTCTATAATTTAAGTATGAAAATTGATACTTATGATTCCGAATGTTCAAATCATAGGTTGATTTTGTCGGTGGTGACAAGGATAAAAATATTAATTCATATCCATCTAATTGTTTCTTACGTTGCACATAATCATAAACTACACGCTGAGCACCACCATCGGACATACTCGAAATAATATGTAAAACTTTTTTTTTCATTGCTGCCTCTATAAATATTCAACCATGCATAATTACTAAAAATTTTTACTATGTAAGCTTTTTTGCACTACATCCTGCTTTTTACCATGGAATTTCTAATAAATCTGTAATAAAAATGTAAAAAACTTTGCAATAACATCTATCATGCTTTACTGAATTAATACCATATTATTGTCCCAAAGTACATACAACTTTATATGATGATAAATATGTTTAATTATTATTTTTCATGCAATAAATATTTTTTCTTTTCATTCATAGATAAATGTTTGATATAAAGAAATCTATGCTTATTTTTACATATATAATCATCCAATCCTTCTATTACTTTAGCTGGTATGCCAACGGCTACACTATTATCCGGAACATCTTTTGTAACAATTGCTCCACAACCTATTACAACATTATTGCCAATGGGAACCCCTGGCATAATTATTGCGTTAGTACCTATATGAACATTATTTCCTACAAGAATTTTTCCAAATATATCAATCTTCTCTGCATCTGCTTCCTTTATATATTCTCTCAAAACCCACGCTCCACCATCATGTGTAACCATATGTACACCGCTATTAATTCGTACATGGTTGCCAATGGTAATTAAATATGGCTCTGAACCTAAATTTGCAGATCCATAGATATAACACCTATCTCCAATAGAAGCCCCCTTCATTTTCCAATACTTTACAGGACAAAAAAGTCTAAGTAATTTATCCCTAACTTCTCTAAATATATGTTTTATTTTCAAAATTTTAACACCTCACATTTTTATATCATTCAATATAAATACATTCATAATAATACTATTTATATTTCAATATTCCTTGCTAATAATTGTGTAGCTTTAACCAACTCCCCAAAATATAATCATACTTAAATGGTTTAAACTCTTCTAAACCTGCTCCCGGAAAAAATGTCACTTCTCCAAAATAAACCTTTCCTGATATTTCGTAAAAATCTATTCTCACAAAAGGTATATCCACCGATAACTTTTCCGCTAATCGTTTCATTAATTCAAATTTCTTAGGTTTTGGTATACTTTCCTCTTTATCAGTTGGGTAATGACGTTCAAACGGCATCTTTTTCCATTCAGTATCAAAAAAAGTTACTTTTAATCCACTATTCGATCTCCTTTGTGTACAAGTAAAAATGCACTTAACTTCACCATTAAAACACATAAATTTATAATCAGTTAAACCATTATTATGAAAATCATTTTCGGTTATATCCAGCATATATTTCTCTGCTATGATCCTGGGTGACACATTTTTATATGGCCATTCATAATAACTATAGTAATAATTAAAACTTAATCCTCTATTTAATACCTTCTTCGCCTCATCCATATTTAGAGAATTCTTATCCTTTACAACAACTACGCTTCCACTATCATGCGTACATTTCAATACAAACTGATTCGGCAATTTCGAAAAATCAATATCGTCAAAATTGCTCCATACTCCTAGTGTTGGAATAATATATTGTTCTCCTATTTTTGCAGATACGTATTTTTTTACTGCATATTTATCAACGAGTATTGTGTATAATGAATTACGATCATTAAACTTTAACCATTGCAACTTTTCGTTAAAAGTCTTAGGATTTGCTAAGTTTAATAAATAGCCCAATTTTTTATAAAAAATTATTTTTATGATTATTTCAGGCGCTATAACTCTTTGACAATACAATTGAAATCTCTTCTTAATAAAACTTATTTTTTCTAAAATTTCTTTTATTTTATCCACATTTTTCATTTCTTTCTATATTCATAAACTTGATATCTTATATGCATTCGCATTATTTGTAAAATAAATTCAAAAATTCATTGGCAACATCTTCAATATCATAATTCGCTGCTTTTATTTGCTTATAACTGTCGTGTCTATTATAGTTATCCTCTACAACATCACATGCACTTTCTGCCCATGTACTAGGCATTTGCTTTAACGATAAAAATTTCACTTTATTTGTCAATCCACAATCATCTGTCACTATATCAGATACTAAACACGGCAACCCTGTTGTCTGAGCTTCTATAACTACATTAGGCATACCTTCATAAAGGGATGGGAATATCATTACGTCCATTGCCATCATCAATTTAGGAATATCATTGCGTCTTTCAAGAAAAATAATTTTACTACTTATTCCCAAATCAGATGCCATTTGTTTTATATAAGACTTTAAACTCCCAGAACCTACTAATACCAAAACACTCTGAGGCCTAATTTTTAAAATTTCTCGAAAAACTTTTATTAAAAAAATGTGATTTTTCTGTTTTTCAAATCTACCTATATGCCCAACAACAAATTTATCCTGCACATTTAGCTTTTTCCTATACTCATCACAAACATTATCATCAAACTTATATTCATTTGTATTAATACCATTATGTAAAATACTGTATTTTGACCTCGTTCCAAATAAAAAATTTCCTGCCTGAATAGACGGGGCAATTTTTACATTTGCAGCTAAATTAGGTATCCACCTAAGTGTTAACTCTAATAAATCAACCAATATACCTCTGCCTGTTTTTGAATTTGTAGACCTAATAATAATTTTTTTTGCGCCGCAACACTTAGCAATTAACGCCAGTATAGCCCTATGAGCTTGTTCAGTAGACTGAATTAGAAACTCATACTTATTTCGCCTTAAGAGCATAATATACCTTAACAAAACGATAAAGGGATTTCTTTTGCCCAATTGATATATATTACCACCTAGAGCTCTAATCTCATCATCATAAAACCCCTTTTCATCAGTGAAAACTACAAAATCGAATATTATTTCCTTCATTTTACAAACACGAAACAACTTCATTAACATTGTCTCTGCTCCACCTGAATCCATTTTTCCAATAACACACAGAATACGTTGTGATTTCATAATTTTTCTCCTAATTATACGTTTTTTATAAAACATAACCATTCCGAATATATTAATTGAGGTGAAAATTTTTCTCTAACTAGCATGGCATTCATTCCACAAATCATTCGTTGTGTATCAGACAATAGCAAATAACGCATACATTTACTCATCTCATTTATATCATTTTGGGGTACTAAATAACCATTATATCCATTTTCTATAAGCAATCTTGCTCCGCCACCTAAACAATCTGTAGCTATACATGGCAATCCACACGCCATAGCCTCAAGCAGCGCATTTGGAATGCCCTCATAATCTGAAGATAAAACAAACAATGTAGCTTTCGATATTGCTTCCACCACATTTTTTACATTGCCTTCCAAAAAAACTCTTTCTTCCAACATCAAATCCCTTATTAGTTCTGTTAAATTTTCTTTTTCCTTTCCTTCACCAAAAATATGTAATGTATACTCTGGATTATCCTGAGTAACAACTGCAAATGATCTTATTAACAATTCAAAATTCTTTTGTTTCTCTAACCTACCTACTGCAACAACTTTTTTTTCTCTAATACCAGAATATTTTTCCACTATTGCATCTTTATTTATTGCGTTTGGTATTATTTTATATTTTTTTACATTTGTTTTACTTGCATACCATTTATATGCCTCTTTAGTTTGAAAAATACACCCATCCGCTAACGGCATTAGCTTACACAACACATATCTAATCAATTTAGAGTACGCACCTGGAAAAGTTCGCTCTGACACTACAAGTTTTCCATTTATGAAAGGTTTCATCGCAAGAGACAGAATAATTGGTATTGGTAACATTGCAACAACTACTGAAAAATTATGCTGCTTAAATATCTTGTATAACCTAAAAATACGAACCATAAACGCAGTATAGATATTATATTTTTTTCTTTCCAAACTACTCATTAAAACCTTTACTTTCACCTTCGAGCTAAGTAAATATGAGGATGAGGCTTCTCCAAATGTTAAAATTGTGACTTCATTTTCCTTATCTACCAAATAATTTGCTAAATTGCATATAACTCGTTCTGCGCCACCACCATAAAGTGATGAAATAAATAAACATATTCTCATTCTGTTTCCTCATTAAAACAAATTTTCTATATAATAAATATAATTATTTTCTAGCGTGCTTAAGGTCTGCGTATAGTATACAAACGAAGCTATCATTGCAATCGCATACACAAAGATGCGCGTACTATGTTTTTTACTCATTAATAATGATGGCATCAATATACAAAAAAATAGGAAATAAGTATACACAAACCTGCCTAATATAATAACCTGATAACCTAATAGTGTTATCAACATAGACATGTACATCATAATAGAAGCCATACCTAACAATTTTTTCTCTGGTTGAATATATACATACTTATAAGTACCATATACAAAGATTACAAAGCACATTATCGCCTTAAGTAGCAATGCACCGTATTCCCCTGATACTCCATATTTAGAATCTATATAACTTAAATATTTAACATTCTCCATGAAAGGCAAATCCACCATGAACAGCACACCATTTTCCTGTATAAAATAAAAAATGCCTATGCTTATGCAAATTAGCAAAAAGATTTTTTTATGTTTATAGGATAAAAGAATATAAAACACAAAAACACTATTACAGATGCATGAAATGTTGAACCAACTAAAACAAGAACAAATGCTATAATTCTTCTATTTTCACTTAATTTTCCCATAGCCCATAAAACAAACACAGATGCCAACACCTGTCTTATTGTATTTGCCATTGGAAAAAACAAACCGAAAGCAATAAATAATATTGTAGACCAATACACATTTTCGGAATACCTTAAAAAAAACATTCCTATACCAGCCATACTAAAAATTGCCATGCACTTTATTACTGTGTATCCATCACCTCCACATAGATATACTATTTTATTAAGTAATACATAACCACATTCGAAATTATCAACAAAGAATTCGTCTATAGGTGCAACTGAAAGCCAATCAAAGCTATTAATATATCCTAGCGTATCAGATCCAATAATAGGTGCCCTATATGCTAATATAAACGATAAGGGAACATAATTTATAATCACATAATACATTTCGCTTCCTTGTATATGAATCTTTTTAATCATAACATACGAAATAACGCTCCAAAATAATATTAAATAATAAAACCAATACAATTCAAAAATCATTTTTGCACCTGTAAAACTACTTCACACTTATAAATTGATTTTGGCTATGTTCAGCCACGCAAAATAAATTTATATATTCTTTTTCTTATACATACTGGTGATACACGTACTAACAGCCTTGTTAACAATACAACAGCATATTGTCTAATATTGATAAAGCCATCATTGCGCATAATATCATACAATTTTTTTTCATTAAGAAAATAATTTATACCTCCTCGCCTGTCATACATGCCATTACCAACTCTAACATTAACTAAAACATCATTTACATTACATACAAAATATTGCAATCGTATCATCCTATACCATAAGTAATAATCCTCCATTAAAGGAAACTCCTGATAATTCCCAACAGCTATAACTGCACTTTTTTTAAACATAACAGTCATGTGATTAAACGGATTACGCTCTTTACAAAAATTAACTATTTCTTTATTGCTACAAGGCATACATCTTTTAGATACAACTTCTGCAGGATTACATTCGAATTCAGCAGTACTTCCTCCGCAAATAGCTAAATTAGGATACTCCATAAATTTTTTTATTTGAATCTCAAATCTATTGGTAACAGCAATATCATCCGTATCCATTCTAGCAATTAATTCATTCGTACATGCTTTTACACCATAACACAGAGCTACACCAAGTCCGCAATTTTTTTTCAGAACATAATACTTTATTTCGCTATATTTAGCAGCAAGTACCGCGCATGCATTATATAATTCTTCGGTTAATTTTCCATCTTGTACAATAACAATCTCATTAGGCCTAAACGTTTGATTCATGACACTATCTACTGCTGCCATGAACCATACAGGGTTCTCTTTTTTATAAATTGACATCAAAACTGAAAAATTCATCATCCATCATTCCTATAAATCAAAATTTCAATGAAGATTATAATTATCAAAATTTAGAATCCTATCTTCAGCCTTTGTGCCCTCAGTGGCACTTTTGGTAAACAGCACCTTTACAGTCTGGATTATTATACTTAAATCAGTCAGAATGCTACACTTTTGAATGTACATCAAATCATAAACCAGCTTGTCAAAAGCTGTTGTATTGTATTTGCCATATACCTGTGCCATACCGGTGATACCTGGCTTGACATTGTGACGATAGGCATATTCTGGCATTTCTGTCGTAAATTTTTCTACAAAGAATGGCCTTTCTGGCCTTGGCCCTACAATACTCATATCTCCATTCAGTACATTCCAAATTTGAGGCAATTCATCCAGTCTCACTGCACGCAAGAACCTTCCCAATCTAGTAATTCGTGGATCATTTTCCTTGGCCAGCATAGGACCGCTGTATTTCTCAGCATCGACACGCATGGTACGGAATTTGTAAATCTTGAATTCCTTTCCCTGCTTGCCCGTCCTAATCTGGCTATATAGCATAGGGCCTGGATCCAGAATTTTTATAGCTACCGCAGTTGCTGCCATAAATGGCAAAGCACACACAAAGCCTA
>Ga0129310_1002020_pt1 | contig 16061 bp, 12 predicted proteins | sample Go1ome_2_FD_94433 | JGI IMG/M metagenome (GOLD analysis project Ga0129310, IMG submission 94433) | Western lowland gorrila individual fecal microbial communities from Wisconsin, USA - Go1022A metagenome | ecosystem: Host-associated > Mammals > Digestive system > Large intestine > Fecal | place...
AGATCTCTTTTTCATACTTCTGTATGTGTCTGTAACTTCTTGCCATAACAAAACCTCCTATGGTTTCTATTATACCATAGGAGGCTCTTTTTGTCATTGTACGTTTTTACTGGGGCGGTTCATCTGCGCGGGGGGCTTTACGGCGGAAGATCTTCCGAAGTCCATTACATTTCTGACATATATCACTTATATCCGACATCATTTTACAGATAATGCCTTAAAATGTCGGTCATATTTAACAGCAGTATATCTGCTTACTGCTTTTTACAAGTCAGCTTTGGTAAACGCAGATTATCCCCAAAATAGGGCGTTACAGAAACTTATTAAACATTGTGTGAATAAACACAAAATATACTTGAAAGAATGCTCGCAAATTTAGTCAAGGCTACAAAGATTGCGTTAAACGCCCTAAAATAGGCATGTTCTGATTGACAAAGGGCTGTTAATGGGGTATAATATCAACATAAATCAAGACCGCTTCGGGACACACCTGATAAAGTCTGCTTACCGTACCAAAGGGGTACGGCTGACAACGATACATTATATGGAGGTAGTTAACATGAAGAAGGCTGAACTGCTGGCTGCTATCGCTGAAAAGAACGGCAGCACCAAGAAGAACGCTGAAGCAGCTCTCGATGCTGTTATAAGCACTATCACTGAGGCTCTGGAGAAGGGCGACAAAGTCGCTATACCCGGTTTCGGCACCTTTGAGGTAAGAGATCGCGCTGCCAAGAAGTCCATCAATCCCGCAACTAAAGAGCCGATAGATGTACCTGCTAAAAAGGTACCTGCTTTCAAGGCTGCTAAGGCTCTTAAGGACGCTGTTGACAAGAAGTAAACAGCAGATATTCGCAAATTTAATAGGAAAAGGAGAGCATGGAAATGGCTAACACAAAGAAAGCTGCTGAGAAGAAAGCAGCAGTAGAGAAGAAGGCTGCTGATGTTAAGGAGGTCGCAGCTGAGGTAAAGGAAGCTGCTGCAAAGACCAAGACTGCTGCAAAGAAGACCGCTGCTAAAGCTGCTGCCAAGACCAAAGCTGTAGTTGAAAAGGCTGCCGAGAAGGACGTCATCTATCTTGAGTTTGCTGACAAGCAGATAGATGTTGCCGCTCTGGTAGAGGCTGCTAAGGAAGACTACAAGGCTAAGGGTCACAGGGCACCTAAGTCTGTTAAGCTGTATATCAAGCCTGAAGAGGGCGTAGCTTACTACACCGTCAACGACAAGGGCGACGGCGATCAGAAGATCGACCTTTAATTTGCAAACTAAAGACCGCTTCCGTTTATAAGCGCGGGGCGGTCTTTATAATTCATAATTTATAATTCATAATTCATAATTATTGGCATGGGGCAAAGTTTTGATTTTGGGCGGGAACATTGCCGTCCGGCAAAGCTGCACATGCGCATTTGATCTATAATTCGTAATTAATGGTATGGGGCGGAGTTCTGCTTTTGGGCGGATACTTCCCCGATGGTTTATTTAAGGAGAAGTTCCCCGCGAGCGGGTACATTTTTTAGCATGATAGATTTTAAGATTTTTGATGAGAACGGTATCGCCCTTACCGCTGAACAGACAGGGCGGCTCGATAAATATGCCGAGATGCTCTGTGAGCGCAACGAGCATGTCAACCTGACTGCTATTACCGACCCTGAGGGCATAGCCGAGAAACATTTTTTTGACAGCATATATCCCTTTACGCTGTTTGAACTTCCGCAGGGGGCGAGCCTGATAGATGTAGGCACAGGGGCGGGTTTCCCGTCATGTCCGCTGAAAGTTTTCAGAGATGACATTAGTCTGACACTGCTTGACAGTCTTAACAAGCGGGTGAATTTTTTGCAGGATATTTCAGATGCGCTGTCGCTTGATGCGAAATGCGTACACGGACGCGCTGAGGAATTCGGCAAAAAGCCTGACTACCGCGAACAGTTCGATATAGCGACTGCGCGCGCGGTGGCAAATCTGCGCGACCTTTGCGAATACTGTCTGCCTTTTGTAAAAGTCGGGGGACTTTTTGCGGCACTTAAAGGCAGCAGCGGCGCGGAAGAACTGGATATCGCAAAGCCTGCCATAAAACTGCTGGGCGGCAAGACCGAGAAAGTCATTGAATATACATTACCGAGCGGTGACGGCAGGACTTTGATACTGATACGCAAGCTGACAGCCACGCCTGAGAAATTCCCCAGAAATGCTGGTCAGATGAAGAAAAAACCGCTTTTATAATTCATAATTCATAATTATTGGCATGAACGCAGGAATGCCGTTTTAGCGGAAGAAACAGCAAATCAAGCCGCATACAAAGCCGTGAGAGAACACAAAGCCGTGCGCGAGTCGAGCTTTCCGTCCACCCTTTCGCGAAAGGGTGGCAGGGAGTTTGAGGGGCAGCGCCCCTCAATCGGGGAAGCAGTCGAAAGGCGACACACAAAACAATTTGGGCGAACAAATTGACAGACGGTGAGAGGTCAAAACTCAAAAGCGGGCAATTCTCAAATGATCGAGCGTGAACGAAACTACCGTTCACGCTCTTTCTGTGTGCGGGCGGCGAATTGCCCGCTTCAATTAGCGCGACAGCTTTGCAGGCGTTAAGCAGTCCCCGCGTGAAACGCAATTCAAAAGTTGTAGGGCGGGTGGCTTGCCCCCGCCGTTCGACCATCGCTCACAAGCGATAGAACCGCGAACTATCGCGGCAGTCGCGGCGCAGTCCAAATGATAAGAACCGCAAACTATCGCGGCAATGCCACAACAATTCGGCGGTGTATCAGGGCGGTGGCTTACCCCCGCCCTGCACAAACATGGTTCATTTACCCTCGCGGCAGCATGTCAGCTGTGCAGGACGTTGTAAAAGTACATGTATTCGTACAGACAAAGCCGCAAAGTCAAAGTTTTACAGAAACTCTTGACATTAAAAATTGTTAGTAGTATAATGGTAAACAGTTGTTCGATTGAAATCACAGATGTCAATTTTTGCATGTTGCAAATGTCGATAAGTATATTTTTGCGGTTAGATACAGGAATGTCTTGACAGCATGGCAGGAAACGCCTGCTTTGCCGTCTTATTGTCAGATAAGGAGGTCGCGGAATGGATCATTTTCAGCTAGTTTCTGATTATAAGCTGTCGGGGGATCAGCCTCAGGCTGTGGATGCGCTGGTAAAAGGCATACAAAGCGGTATGCGCGAACAGACCCTCATGGGCGTAACAGGTTCGGGCAAGACTTTCACTATGGCTAATGTCATTGAACGCCTTAACCGTCCCACGCTGGTGCTGGCTCACAACAAGATACTTGCGGCACAGCTTTGCTCCGAGTTCAAGGAGTTCTTCCCGAATAACGCGGTGGAATACTTCGTCAGCTACTACGACTACTACCAGCCCGAAGCATACGTGCCCAGCACTGATGTCTATATCGAAAAGGACAGTTCAATAAATGACGAGATAGATAAACTGCGCCACTCTGCCACCTCAGCCATAACCGAAAGGCGCGATGTCATCATCGTTGCCAGCGTTTCCTGCATATATTCGCTGGGCGACCCGTCCGAGTATAAAAGCATGGTGGTCAGCATTCGCAAGGGGGCTGAAAAATCCCGCGATGAACTGATAGCACAGCTGGTGGGCATACAGTATGAGCGCAACGATATAAATTTCGTCAGAAACAAGTTCCGCGTGAGGGGCGATATCGTTGAGATATTCCCCGCAAATTCCACAGATACGGCGCTTAGGGTAGAGTTCTTCGGTGACGAGATAGACCGCATAACAGAGGTCAATGTGCTGACTGGCGAAAGGCTGAGTGAACTGACCCACGCCGCAGTTTTCCCTGCTTCGCACTATATAGTCGGGCGCGAAAAGATGCTTGATGCCATCGGAGAGATAAAGGAAGAACTTGCCGAAAGGGTGAAGTACTTCGAGGACAAGGGCATGCTGATAGAAGCCCAGCGCATACAACAGCGCACCAACTATGATATGGAAATGCTGGAAGAGATAGGCTTTTGCAGCGGCATCGAGAACTATTCCCGCGTGCTTGCCCGCAGACCTAAGGGCGCTGTGCCGTTCACTCTGCTGGACTTTCTGCCCGATGATTTTCTGCTGATGGTGGACGAGTCACACGTTTCTCTGCCGCAGGTAAGGGGCATGTACGCAGGCGACAGGGCGCGTAAGGAAACACTGGTCAACTACGGTTTCCGTCTGCCCTCCGCACTGGATAACAGACCTCTTCAGTTTGATGAATTTTACAGCCACATAAATCAGGCGATCTTCGTTTCTGCTACACCGGGACCCATCGAAAAGGAGAAAAGCGCACAGATAGTCGAACAGGTCATAAGACCCACAGGTCTGCTTGACCCGCTGATATCGGTAAGACCCTCCGACGGGCAGATAGAAGACCTTCTCAGCGAGATAAATCAGCGTGTCGAGAAAAACCAGCGCGTGCTGGTGACCACCCTCACAAAGAAAATGGCTGAGGACCTGACCGCTTATCTCAAAGGCTTTGATGTCAAGGTAAGGTACATGCACCACGACATAGACAGCATCGAGCGCATGGAGATAATCCGTGACCTGCGGCTGGGTGAGTTCGATGTGCTTGTGGGCATAAACCTGCTGAGAGAAGGTCTTGACCTGCCCGAAGTATCGCTGGTAGCAATACTTGATGCCGACAAAGAGGGTTTCCTGCGTTCTGAGAGCGCGCTGATACAAACAATAGGCAGAGCCGCCCGAAACGCTGAGGGCACTGTTATAATGTATGCCGACAGTGTCACACGCTCGATGGAGAACGCCATACGCGAAACAGAACGCCGCCGCGCGATACAGATGCAGTACAACGAAGAACACGGTATAACACCCAAAACTATCGTCAAGGATATACGTGATGTCATTGAGATATCCACAAAGGAAGAAGCCGAGTATTCGGCAAGACAGGCAACAAAGCTGTCAAAGGCAGAACAGCAGCGACTTATAGAAAAGCTGACCAAAGAAATGAAAGAAGCCGCAAAACTCTTAGAATTCGAGCACGCGGCATTCCTCAGGGATAAGATAGCTGAGTTGAAAGGGGAAAAGAAGTAATGAGTGATGAAATGAAACAACAGGAGAAAAAACGAAGCATTGCCGCATATGTACTGCTGGCGCTGACAATAATTGTTCAGCTTGTATTCTCTACGTATGTCTTTGAGTATAAAAAACAGGGCACTCATTCTGATGAAGTGTGGAGTTATGGGCTTTCAAACAGCTATTATAAGCCTTTTTTTCATCTAAATGACGGTATCCCGCTTGAAAATGATGTGAAGACACTTGTTGAAAACATTGATAATTTCCGAGAATGGGTAGATGGTGAACAACTCAAAAATTATGTGACTGTTCAGAAAGGTGAGCGCTTTGCTTATGGTTCTGTCTACCATAACCAGTCACTTGACCACCACCCGCCTTTGTTCTATTTTGTTGTGCATACATTCTGCTCGTTTTTCCCCGATACTTTTTCATACTATCAGATATACTTTATCAATGTGATATCCATGATACTCATACAGATATTCCAGTTCAAAACGGGGAAACTTCTGTTTGGCAGCGAATTTGCGGCTCTTGTGCCCTGTGCATTTTATGGCGCAAGCATCGGTTCGCTTATGACAATAATATTCCTGCGACAGTACTGTTTCATAACCATGTTGACTGTGTCATATGTTTACTTCAACACAAGGCTGTTCAAAAATTATCAGAAGACAGGCAGTGTACAGCTGAAAAAAGACCTGCCCCCCCTTGCTGTGTCAGCATTTTTACTGTTTTTTACAAACTATACAGTAGCGGCTTTTTGCGGCGTGTTCACTGCATGTATGTGCATCTATCTGCTGTGCCGTAAACAGATCAAGGCAATGATTATTTATGGAGGATTTACAGCGCTCAGTCTTGGGTTATCAATAGCTTTTTACCCATATGTGATAGCACAGTCTGTATCAGCACGCCAGACGGAAGAGTTCAAGACAAAACTCTATTGGCTGAGATTTCGCAAGTTCCTCAACCACACACTTGAAAAATCTATGGGATGGCATGTTTCTGTATACCAGTCCTCTACCGATGACATAATACTGGGAGGACTTGTGGCACTGATGATACTTCTTCTGCCACTGTGTTTCCTTTTCAGGAAAGAAGAATGGTTCAGAAAGTTTGTGAAAAAATTTCTGCAAAGCCTGAAAAAATTCGTTAAATGGCTGGGCAGAGCATGCTATGTACCGCTTTTTATCATAATCAGTGTTGTGATGATGGATATTTTCCTAGCATATATCGCTGATCCGATAAAAATGGGTAATTATTCAGCAAGGTATGTTTTCATGTTGATGCCTCTTTGCTGTCTTGCAGCCATCTGCATAGTTTACAGAGTTCTGTCTGTAATACCTAAGGTCAAACGCGCTAACATCGCAGTAGCGCTGGTGCTTGCACTGGGCGTTGCTGTGTACAGGAATGTCACTGTGGATAATGTTTTCCTGTTCCGAAGCCCGATTGACAGGACGGCAGATCTGCATATGCTCACAAAAGACAAAAATGTGCTGGTGATAGCATACGGAAAGTATAAAAACACTGATACGGATAATTTGACCTGCGCATGGCTCAACACATGCTATACCGCATACCTGAGGGACTGCAATAAGTTTTTTATGACCACATCTATCAGGGCGAACGAGGATATAGATGCTATAAATGCAGAAAATGTTGATTACATCATTGCGCCTGTAGGAAATTTTGATGACACAGGCGACGAAAAAAAACTGAGAGAAGTGTATTTCGAAAGTAAAGTCCACGATGAACTTGAAGAACAGTTATTGGCTTTGCAGGCAGGCGTATCAGCCAATCTTGGTGAACAGCTCATTATAAACGATATCATAAAAGAGATAGACGGCGTAAAGGGATACAAAGCAGTGGGGATAAACAATATACAGGGTGGAGATTATCTTGTTATAGAACTTGAAAGATAGTACGAAAAGAGGACGATATATGCCAATAAACGAAATAATCATAAAAGGTGCGAAAGAACATAACCTTAAAGACATCGACCTGACCATACCGCGTGACAAGCTGGTGGTGATGACGGGGCTTTCGGGGTCGGGCAAAAGTTCGCTGGCGTTCGATACTATATATGCTGACGGTCAGCGGCGGTATGTTGAGTCGCTGTCATCTTACGCGAGAATGTTTCTGGGGCAGATGGACAAGCCCGATGTGGACAGCATCGAGGGGCTGTCACCAGCCATCTCCATCGACCAGAAGACCACATCTAAGAACCCCCGCTCGACAGTGGGAACTGTCACTGAGGTATACGACTATCTGCGACTGCTTTATGCGAGGATAGGCGTACCCCACTGCCCTGTATGCGGCCGCGAGATAAAACAGCAGACGGTCGATCAGATAGTCGATCAGCTGATGGCGCTGGAAGAGGGCACGAAATTACAGCTGTTAGCCCCCATAGTACGCGGGCGCAAGGGCACTCATGTCAAGGAGTTCGAGCAGGCGAGAAAGTCGGGCTTTGCAAGGGTGAGGGTCGATGGGATAAACTACGACCTTTCGGAGAACATCGAACTTGAAAAGAACAAAAAGCACACCATCGAGATAGTGGTGGACAGGATAGCCATAAAACCCGGCGTAAAGTCAAGGCTGACTGACAGCATTGAAACATGCGCTTCGCTGACAGGCGGACTGGTGACGGCTGACATCATCGGCGGGGAGGAAATGAGTTTCTCGCAAAACTACGCCTGCCCCGAACATGGCGTTTCCATCGGTGAACTTGCACCGCGCATGTTCTCATTCAACAACCCCTACGGTGCGTGTGAGAAATGTACGGGTCTGGGCGTTTTCCGCAGGATAGACCCCGACCTCGTAGTGCCGAACAAAGAACTTTCCATAGCTGAGGGCGCGATAAAGGCAAGCGGCTGGACGGCTGAGAACGGTTCGGTGGCGATGATGTATTTCAACGCCATATCCGAGCAGTACGGTGTGCCGCTGGATAAGCCTGTCAGCCGCCTGACTAAGGAACAGCTTGATTATTTCCTATACGGTACGGGCGAAGAGAAACTGCACCTCAAGCGCGACAGCAAGTTCTATAAGGCGGAGTACGAAACTGCTTTCGAGGGTGTCATAAATAACCTCGAAAGGCGCTACAAGGAAACTTCAAGCGACTGGACGAAGAACGAGATAGAGGGCTACATGGCTGAGGAAGCCTGCCCCGCCTGCAAGGGCAGAAGACTTAAAGCCGAGAGCCTCAGTGTGACGGTGGGCGGGCTGAATATAGCCGAACTCTGCGACAAGAGCGTTGTCAGCGCACTGGAATTTTTCGACGGGCTGGAACTTTCTCAGCGTGACAGGCTGATAGGTGAGCGCATAATCAAGGAGATAAAGGACAGGCTGGGCTTCCTTGCCAGCGTGGGACTTGAATACCTGACGCTTTCACGTTCGGCAGGCACGCTTTCGGGCGGCGAGAGCCAGCGCATACGCCTTGCGACACAGATAGGTTCATCGCTGGTGGGCGTGCTGTATATTCTGGACGAGCCGTCCATCGGTCTGCACCAGCGCGACAACGAAAAGCTGATAGCCACTCTGCGCCGCCTGCGCGACTTAGGCAATACGCTGATAGTGGTAGAGCATGACGAAGATACCATGTATGCGGCGGATTATCTGGTGGATATAGGACCCGGTGCGGGCATACACGGCGGTGAAGTCGTGGCGGCAGGCACAGTGGAGGATATAAAGGCGTGCGAACGTTCGATAACAGGGCAGTATCTCAGCGGCAAGCGGAAGATACCCGTACCCACAGAGCGGCGCAAGGGAAACGGAAAATTCCTGACAGTAAAGGGCGCATCACAGAACAACCTGAAAGATGTGACCGTGAAAATACCGCTGGGGACTTTCACCTGTGTGACAGGCGTTTCGGGAAGCGGCAAGTCATCGCTGGTGAACGAAGTCATCTACAAGCACCTTGCGGGCAAGCTGAACCGCGCAAAAGTCAGGGCGGGCGCTTTCACGAAGATGGAGGGTGTAAGCTATCTCGACAAGGTTATCAATATCGACCAGTCGCCCATCGGCAGAACGCCGCGCTCGAACCCCGCCACCTACACAGGGGTGTTCTCGGATATACGCGAACTTTTCGCACAGACACAGGACGCAAAGATGAAAGGCTATGGCGCGGGAAGATTTTCGTTCAATGTCAAGGGCGGCAGATGTGAAGCCTGCGAGGGCGACGGCATCATCAAGATAGAGATGCACTTCCTGCCCGATGTTTACGTACCCTGCGAGGTCTGCGGCGGCAAGCGCTACAACCGCGAAACGCTGGAAGTCAAGTACAAGGGCAAGAGCATCTACGATGTGCTGGAGATGACTGTAGAAGAGGGCGTGAAGTTCTTTGAGAACATGCCGAAGATACAGCGCAAGCTACAGACTCTCTACGAGGTAGGTCTTGGCTATGTGAAGATAGGTCAGCCTGCCACGACCCTTTCGGGCGGTGAGGCACAGCGCGTCAAGCTGGCGACCGAACTTTCAAAACGCGCCACAGGCAAGACCATCTATATACTTGACGAGCCGACCACAGGTCTGCACACGGCAGATGTCCACAAGCTGATAGAAGTTCTGCAAAGGCTGGCAGATGCGGGCAACACGGTGCTTGTCATCGAACACAACCTCGATGTGATAAAGACAGCCGACCACATCATCGACTTGGGGCCCGAAGGCGGCGACAAGGGCGGCACGATAGTCTGCACAGGCACCCCCGAAGATGTAGCGGCATGCAAGGAAAGCTACACAGGGCAATATCTGGCGAAGTTAATTCATAATTCATAATTCATAATGTGGTTATCCCGCTGACACACCAAAATAAACGATGTTATATTGGGAACTGAATATAGTTGGCGTTTATCTTTCCCCCCGCCTGCGGCGGGGGAAAGATAACATAAACTCAGTATTTCCTTGTTATAAGGGTATTTTTGGGTGGTGTGCTAAAGGGATAGTCATAATTCATAATTATTGACAGGCATTACGGCTTTGAGTTTTTAGCTAAAAAAGCGTGGACGAAAAAAATTCGCCCACGCTTTTTCGCCGCGCCTCTTGCAAAACTGCGCGGGTAGCGGTATAATATATCGGGGTGATGAAATGGGTGAGTACACACACATCGTACACGGGTTTGAGCCTGTTTTCGATAAGCACAGCAGGGTGCTGATACTGGGCAGTCTGCCATCGGTAAAGTCGCGGGAAGCGGGCTTCTACTACGGACACCCGCGCAACAGGTTCTGGGCGGTGCTGGCGGCGCTGACAGGTCAGCCGAAGCCCGAAAGCACCGAAGAAAAGCGGAAATTCCTGCTGGGGGCGGGCATAGCTGTCTGGGACGTTATCGCTGAGTGTGACATAATCGGTTCGAGCGATGCCAGCATAAAGAACGTGATACCTGCCGAACTTTCGGTGATAACAGCGGTCTGCCCGAATATAGCGGTCTTTGCCAACGGCGGTACAGCGGCGCGGCTGTACGGGAAATATCAGGCTGAAAAGACGGGTCTTCCCATAACGGCACTGCCATCGACCAGCCCTGCGAATGCCGCATGGGGACTTGAACGACTGACCGCCGAGTGGGGGCGGCTTATGGTCGGAGCGCTTTCAGACGGGCGAGAACAGCTTTGAACGCCCGCGCCTGCCGCTTTCGCTGACAAGTTGAAGCTGTTTCAGCACGCCGATGACCTGCCTTGCGCTGTCGCGGTCGATATGGCAGAGTTTTGCAAGTTCTGCTGAGGTGAATCTATCGGGCAGTGAAGCGGGCAGAAGTGCGGCATAATCTTCGGGGCGGGTGAGTACTATCTCGTCTGACATAGCAGTGGGCACACGGTCGAGTTTGGCAGTGCGCCCTCTTTTTTTCGTTGCACTGCGGAACTCTTCCACCGAAAGCACAGGCAGTCTTACGGTCAGGTTATCATCAGCGAGGTGCTGTCTGATGCCGTAAAGCTGGGCGATGGCGTGGTAAACGGTAACATGTTTGGGTGAACGCCTGCGGGAGATTAGTTCGCCGCTGTCTTCATCGACAGTGATGATAGTTTTTTCCCTTTCAACAGGGAACACCACCGTCACCCGACAGACGGGCAGAAGCGCGGCGAGTTTGCGGTCAAGGCGGTAAAGCTGTCTTGTCTGTATCTCGACCACACCGGCTTCACATACACAATCGGCAACGAACCCGCCGACTTTTATCTCTTTGCTTTCGTCACCGCCGCCGTAGTATTCTTTCAGCACAGCATGTACGGTCTTTTCGCCCAGTGTGCCGATGCCCTGACGTGGGCGTTCTGCGGTCATTTTTTTCAGTGCTTCGTCAAATCTCACGCTGTCCATTCTGTCACCTCTTTTTTGGGAGATACCCCAAACCAAAATAAATGCGCGGACGGTTCGCCCCCGACCACGCATTTCTATTTGTTCGTGATAAGCGATATCAGCCGATGATACCGCATCATTTTTTGCGCTTGACTGCCACTGTCACCGCGCCGACTGTCAACAATACCGCCGCAATACCTATTGTAATAAACAAACGTATCGCATCATCAGTGTAATGCGCCTCGCCCTCGACTGTAGCAATGTAGAAGTATTCGCCCTTGCGCAGTTCCTTGTCTACAGTTTCGGCTATGACCTTGTGACCGTCAGCATTCGGGTGTATGTCGTAATCTGACATGTTTGTCAGCTGAGAATTGCGCCCCTCAAACTGATTTCCGACATCTATCACCGTGTAGTGATGAACGCCGTCAGCATCGGCACCGTTTTTGACGATCTCGTTGAAAGTGTCTATCTTGCCGTCGGCATAGTCTACCAGCATATCCCAGTCCTTGAAATATTCTACAGGATTGTAAAGTGTCTGTATGTATATCTCGCCGTCTGTCCGTTCGTGTATCTTTTGGGCTATCTCCGCAAGATTTGTTTTGTAGCCCTCCAGCGCTTCATCTATCTGGTCTGACATAGAAGTAAGCGAATCGAACGCCTCTTTAAGGTCTATTCTGCCGAAGTCGAAATCACCCTTTTCGGGATCCCAGCCGAGTTTTTCAGCCGCATCGAAAATTATGTGCAGTACATCGTTTCCACCGATGGATACGACCACCGCATCGCTGTTTTTCAGGTCTTCGTCCAGCACGCCGCCGTCAAGCAGGTCAAGCAGGTCTTGCGAGGTGTCGCCCGATACCGCATCATTTATCATCGTGTGACCGCATTCGTCCTTAAGCAGTTCAGTGTATTCGCTGCCCAGCATCACAGGATAAGACTGACACTTATACAGGTCTTCCTTGTCATAGCCCTCAAGACCGTAGCCTGCCGCTATCGAATCGCCCAGAAATACCATTTTGGGCGGTACAGGAACTTTTTTCATCTCTTCTATCTTATCACGCTTTTTCAATGAACAACCTGTCATACTCAGCGTGACAGCACATGCCGCCATCACCGCAGTCAGCCGCTTGAACATATGCAGTACCTCCGTTATTTGCCTTTTGTTATCGCCGTTCTTATCGCTCTCAGTTCATCGGGTTTGAGTTCGCGCCATTCGCCAGCTTTCAGCATGCCCAGCCTGAGGGGACCCACCGCAGTTCTCTTTAGCCTTGCGACTTCCAGCCCCACAGCTTCGCACATCTTTCTTATCTGTCTGTTCCTGCCCTCGTGGATAGTCATTTGCAGTACCACGCGGTTAGGCTGTTTATCCAGCACCACAACCGAACATTCCGCAGTCATACGACCGTCTATCTCAACGCCCGATGCCAGCTTGACCAGCTGTTCATCATTTATATCGGGTCTTACCGTGACTCTGTAGGTCTTAGCCACATGCCTTGACGGGTGCATTATGTCGTTTGCGAAACCGCCGTCGTTGGTCAGCAGCAGCAGACCCTCCGAATCCTTGTCCAGTCTGCCCACAGGGTAGACTCTTTCGGGCACACCGTCCAGCAGGTCGGTGACACATTTTCTGTTAAGTTCATCGTTCATCGTGGTCACATAGCCTCTCGGCTTGTGAAGCATTATGTAATACAAATTCCTCTTTTTTGGCTGGTCGATTTTGATGCCATCGACCACGATAAGGTCTTTTCCGGGAAGAGCCTTGTCACCCAGTATGACCTTTCTTCCGTTCACCGTGACCTTACCTGCTGCGATGAAATCCTCAGCCTTTCTGCGCGAGCAGAACCCGCTTTCCGCTATTATCTTCTGAATTCTTATCTTCTCCATGATTACTCCTGATTCCTAATGGGGGCTGACTCGCCCCCATACCCCCACGCGCGCCGCCTGCCAACGCAGGCTATTCACTCATTTCGCTCCCCTACGGGTCGCTTCAATCGTTCATACGCCTGCGCGGCGCGCTCTTTGGCAGGCATTCAGCTTTGTTCGCCCGCATTATTTTGTTTTGGTTTATTTTTGGGGGATTTGCCACATGATATTCTTAAATGGGGGCTGACTCGCCCCCATGCCCCCACGCGCGCCGCCTGCCAACGCAGGCTATTCACTCATTTCGCTCCCCTACGAGTCGCTTCAATCGTTCATACGCCTGCGCGGCGCGCTCTTTGGCAGGCATTCAGCTTTGTTTCGCCCGCATTATTTTGTTTTGGTTTATTTTTGTGGGATTTGCCCCATGTTATTCTTAATGGGGCGAAGTACCTACACGCTTTCGGGAAATTGTGCTTGTGTCTGCACAGCTTTGTGTGTACCGGCGGCGGGAGCAAGCCCCCGCCCTACAACGTTAACGTACCGAACTTTCGTCCATGTCAACAATTATGAATTATGAATTATGAATTGCCAAAAGCCCCCGCCCTACAACATTAACGCATCGAACTTTCGCCCATGCCAATAATTATGAATTATGAATTATGAATTATGAATTGCCAAAAAGCCCCGCCCTACAACGTTAAAGCACCGAACTTTCGCCCATGTCAATAATTATGAATTATGAATTATGAATTATGAATTGCCAAAAAGCCCCGCCCTACAACGTTAACGCACCGAACTTTCGCCCATGCCAATAATTATGAATTATGAATTATGAATTGCCAAAAGCCTGCGCCGCGCGATAACGCGCCCGCCGAGATAATAGACGACCTCGCCAAGTTTTTCGCCCTTTTTTATGGGACGGTAAACGAAATGTGGCAGAAACAGCCTGCTTTCGACCTTTTGTGCGGTTTCGGGCATCATTGTCATCACCATGTCAGGAATCTCGCAGACTATCTCACTGCCGTCTGCGCATGGGACTTTCACCGCGTTTTTTCGGGGCCTTATGCGCATTTGTTCCACCTTGCCGAAACAGTGATCGAACAACGCCATGTGGTCGCGCCAGTCGTCGGGGTCGTTGAGGGTCACGCAGATGAGTTCACAGCCTTCGCGCATGCACGATGATACCAGACATCTCCGCGCCTTGTCGGTGAAGCCCGTTTTTATGCCCGTTATGCCGCTTATTTTCAGCAGTTTGTTGGAGTTTATCAGCCACCTGTCATAAGGCGGGTCACCGAAAAACACCTTAGCTTTTTGCAGACTGCAAATGTCGCGGAAATTCTGATCTTTCATAGCTTCTGCGGCGAGTTTTGCCATATCCCGCGCGGTCGAATAGTGGTCATCGGTGTAGTCATCAAGACCTGACGGTGTGACGAAATGTGTGTCGCACAGCCCCATTTCAGCGGCTCTGCGGTTCATAAGTTCCACAAAAGCATCTACACTGCCCGCCACCCTGACAGCCGCAGCGTTTGCCGCATCATTGCCGCTGGGCAGGAGCATTCCGCAGGCGAGATCTCTCAGCGAAACTTCATCGCCTTTTTGAAGTCCCATCGAACTGCCCTCAGTCATTATCGCCTGACTGTCAACGATGAACCGCTCATCGAGGTCATTTTGTTCAAGTACTATCAGCGCCGACATGATTTTAGTGGTACTAGCCATCGGAAGCTGTTCATCAGCGTTTTTTTCAAACAGTACTTCATCTGTCGCACCGTTGTAGACTATAGCCGCTTTTGCCGAAACATCGGGCAATTCTTCCGCGCTGACATTTATCCTGCTTATGGAAAATATCAGCATCAGCGCCAGCACTGCCGCGCCTGCACAGAGTTTTATTTTATCGAGCCGCATTTTACCACTCCCCAAAAATTTTCTTTTCGGGAATAGTATTGCCCGCATCTGCACTGTTATTTGTGGAAATTTTCGGAAAAATTGCGTGCCGCCACATACTGACGTGTTTTGTGTGCATCTTATTTGCTTTGCACACCACATTTGCGGGTCGGCTGTTCTCTTCTTTGGACTGCTTGCCCGCCCGCCCACCCGCAGGGTTTTGCGCCTTGAAATAATGACATTCTATCGTGTGGGACTGCGTTTGTTGGAATTTTGTGCGCCACTCCGATCAATGGCGAATTGCCCGCTTTTGGGGCTTTCATTTTGTTTTGATTTATTATCGCTTAATTATCAAACTCTGCGTAATCGTCGGTTTCTTCGCTTGCTTTATTGCCCTTCTTGCCGTCAATGAATGAGGTTATCTTATCAAGTACTGTGGGTACCATATCGACGATAGCATTGCCCGACGGCGAATTTGCAGTTATCTGTAACAGCTTCACTTCGCCTTTGTAGATGGCGATGAATGCCACAGGTGTTATGGTGACTCCGCCGCCCGAACCGCCGCCAAAAGTGTCTTTCGTGCTTTTGGTAGGCAGGTCTGAACCGCCCGATGCAAAGCCTACACTGACTTTAGATACAGGGATTATCGTTGTGCCGTCCCCTGTGACTATCGGCTTGCCGACTATAGCTTCGCCGTCAGCAAGTTCTTTGACTTTGTTCATGGCTGTGTTTACCAGTGCTTCTATCTTAGTGCTTTCGTTCATATTTAACAACCTTTCTGTTTAGTTTTCAACTGTTGCGGTCTGTATCTTTTCGGCAGACTTCTTCCGCCTTTTTTCGCGCCATTGCCTGAATTTGTAGGGTATGAATATCTTCGCACAGCAGAACAGCAGACAGAATGCTATCGCTATCATCGTGCTTGGTCTTACTTTGACCACCGCTTCACCCTCAGCGTCCAGACGCTTCACGTTAAAGTGACAGTTGATGTTCGCTTCTTTCACCCTCAGCGTGAATATCATCGCAAGAA